>Ga0233438_10001623_pt1 | contig 24247 bp, 20 predicted proteins | sample SI_123_September_FD_182720 | JGI IMG/M metagenome (GOLD analysis project Ga0233438, IMG submission 182720) | Seawater microbial communities from Saanich Inlet, British Columbia, Canada - SI_123_September2016_10_MG | ecosystem: Environmental > Aquatic > Marine > Inlet | place: Canada: British...
AACCAATTCCTGTGAATCAATTCTCCGATTTGGTGACCTCGGCAGGATTCAAACCTGCAACCTCTTGAGCCGTAATCAAGTGCACTATTCAGTTATGCTACGAGGCCATTTTGAGGGTGCAAATATAAGGTAATAATCTTTTTATCAAAAGAATATCGTAGCTATTTCAAAAAACTTACATTTGTAACAGTAATGTAACTTCATATGTCATGAAAATAGAACAAATCTATACCAGTTGTTTGGCGCAAGGTGCCTACTATATCGAGTCCAATGGCGAGGTTGCCATCATCGATCCTCTAAGAGAAACACAACAGTACGTTGATAAAGCAACAGCTAACAACGCAAAAATAAAGTTCATTTTTGAAACCCACATTCATGCCGATTTTGTGTCGGGACATGTGGACTTGGCTAAAAAAACCGGAGCTACCATTGTCTTTGGACCCAATACCAAAACAACTTTCAATTGTTACAACGCTAGCGATAAGGAAGCATTTAAGATTGGAGACATTACGATTAAGGTACTTCACACCCCAGGTCATACCTTGGAATCTGTGACGTACTTACTGATGGACGAAACCGGTAAAAACCATGCTGTATTTACGGGCGACACACTGTTTCTTGGGGATGTAGGCCGTCCCGATTTGGCTGTAAAGTCGGATCTCACTGAAAAAGATTTAGCAGAAATGTTGTACAAATCTTTGCGCACAAAGATCATGACTTTAGACGATTCTGTAATAGTATATCCTGCACACGGCGCTGGTTCTGCTTGCGGAAAAAATTTAAGCAAAGAAACCGTTGGCACTATTGGAGATCAAAAAAACACCAATTATGCTTTGCGTTCGGACATGACCAAAGATGAGTTTGTAAACGAAGTTTTGGATGGTATTAGCCCGCCTCCACAATATTTTGCCAAAAATGCCAAAATGAATCAAAACGGGTATTCCGATTTGGATCAAGTATTATCAAATGGTGACATCCCCTTATCTGTGGAAGCTTTTGAACAGTTGGCGAAATCCGAAGAAGCACTTATATTAGATGTACGCACGCAGCAAGATTTTGTGAAAAATCACATTCCAGGAGCTGTATTTATTGGTCTTAATGGCGGATTTGCACCATGGGTTGGTGCTTTAATTTCAGACATCAACCAACCGATATTATTAGTTGTTCCGGAAGGGAAGTCAGAAGAAGCAGTAACCAGATTGGCTCGCGTTGGCTATGACAACACGCTTGGCTATTTAGAAGGCGGCATACAGGCTTGGACGGCTTCGGGGAAATCGACTGATCAGATAACTTCTATTTCTGCAGAGGAATTTTCAGTAAAGACAAAAGAAGACAAACTACACGTTTTGGATGTTCGAAAAGACGGAGAATACAATTCGATGCATTTAAAAATGGTCGATTTACAACATTTTGCATTGGATTATATCAATCATCAAATGAATCAAATTAATACCCACAAAACGTATTATATTCATTGTGCAGGTGGCTACCGCTCTGTAATTGCTGCATCCATATTAAAAGCACGAGGGTTTCATAAGATCGTTGATATTGCAGGTGGGTTTGCAGCGCTCAAAAAAACCAATGTATCAATGTCTGAATTTGTATGCCCATCAACTCTTTAATCCATAAGCTTATGACAACAACACTTGAAATTCAAAATCTAAAATGTGGTGGTTGTGCCCATGCAATTATCTCTAAACTCAATAACTTAGAAGGCATTCAAAATGTAAGCGTGGATACAAATTCTAATACCGTTTCATTTCAAAATGAACTCGCAAGCGAAGTTGAATCTGCTACAAAATTATTATCTAAACTTGGATATCCAGTAAATGGAGATGTCAATTCAATTGGCAAAAAAGCAAAATCATTTGTAAGTTGTGCGGTAGGACGCATGGCAAAATCTTAAACGATTTCAGCACTTAAACCCGCTTTTAGAAGTTGACTGCATTGAGGTTCTAGTTCTTCATATACCCCTGTTTTTACCGTACACTTTCCTTTGTAATGAACGAGTAAAGAACACTGTTCGGCTTGTTCATAAGAGTGGTTACAAACATGGACTAAAGTTTCAATCACATGATCAAAAGTATTGACCTCATCATTGAATAGGACAATTTCATTCAAGTGACCTTCTTCAACTGAAACCTCTACTTCTTCTTTGATTTTTTCTTTTGTACTCATAATGACTTTACGAATTTCAGGGCAACCCAGTTGTTTCGTGTGAATTTATTATCAAGTTTCAAATTAAGTTGGTTGCAAGTTGTTTCTATTAACTCACAATCACTGTCATAAAAACCACTTAAAAATAAGAATCCATTTTCATTTAAACAAGTAACATATGTACTTAAATCATTCAATAGAATGTTGCGATTGATATTTGCTATGACAACATCAAATCGTTTTCCATCAAGTAAAGACGCATCTCCTTCTAAGACATTGATGTGGTGGCAGTCGTTTCGAGATACATTTTCAAGACTGTTCAAATAACACCAATTATCGATATCGATAGCTTCCAAAGATGTAGCACCTTTTTTTTCAGCCAAAATAGCAAGTACTCCCGTTCCACAACCCATATCTAAAACAGATTTGTTAGTAAAATCTATTGCTAAAATGTGTTGTATCATCATGTGAGTGGTTTCATGGTGTCCTGTACCAAAACTCATTTTAGGCTCGATAACAATATCATATTCAACATCAAATGCTTCATGAAAAGGAGCACGAATGGCACATTGATCATCCACCACAATAGGGTTGAAATTTTTCTCCCATTCTGCATTCCAATTGGTTTGCGCTATGGTTTCAAATTCATGGGTAATGACAAACTCCTCAGATTTTAAAATCTGAACAGTGTCTAAAATAGCATCAAAATGATCCGTTTTTTGAATATAAGCTATGACCCCGTCAGAGGTTTCTACAAAACTTTCAAAACCAGAAAAGCCAAGTTCCGCAATTAGAATTTCGGTACCTGGCTGAACGGGTTCAACTTTAAATGTGTAGCCTATATAAACAGAGTCTGCCAAATTTAAAATGCGTTTATGATGGCTGTAAATTGCTCTATATCCAATGCCGCACCGCCAATTAAGCCGCCGTCAACATCTTCCTTTGAGAAAATTTCTTTGGCGTTTGCTGGCTTTACACTCCCTCCATACAAAATAGAAACCTCATCAGCTAAATCGGCTGAGTATTGATTTGCAATAGTTTTGCGTATAAAGGCATGCATGTCTTGTGCTTGTTGTGGCGATGCGGTTTCTCCTGTTCCAATAGCCCATACTGGCTCGTAAGCTAGTACGATATGTTTCCATGCAGAAGCTGGTAAATGAAATAAAGCGTTTTTAATTTGTGCTTCTACAATAGCTTCTTCATTTCCTGATTTACGATCTTCCAATTCTTCTCCAAAACAAAAGATTGCACGCATATCATGTGCTAATGCAGTATCTACTTTTTTAGCCAATAACGCATCGGATTCATTAAAATAAGCACGACGCTCACTATGGCCTAAAATAACAGTTTTCACGCCAACGCTCTTAAGCATGCCGGCACTAATCTCTCCTGTGTAAGCGCCATTTTCTGCAAAATGCATGTTTTGAGCTGCTACAATAACTTGACTTCCTTTGACTGAGTTTGAAGACGCCAAAAGACTTGTAAAAGGGGGTGCAATAATTACTTCTGTTGTGGTGTGCTTCAATTCCTTAAGCAGTTTAGAAACGAATAATTCTGAATCGACATAGTCATTATTCATTTTCCAATTTCCTGCTACAATTTGTTTTCTCATTTTAAATTATTTAATAGTGTTATATCTGTTGTTTCAATGGCTTTAAAAACTTTAATTTTTCCTTGTTTATCTATAATCATATACCTCGGAATCCAATCCAAATCTAAAAATGTACCCATGGCACCTTTCCAACCGGATTTCATAAAATAATGATCGCCTTTAATTTCTAATCTTTTAATTCCCTTTTTCCAAGCCTTTTGTGTTTTGTCCAAGGATAAATATACAAAGTCTACTTCGGGATGTTCTGTTTGTAATGCTTTCACACTCGGTAAACCCTTTAGGCAGTCTTTACACCAAGAGGCCCATACATCTATAAATACTGTCTTTCCTTGATGTTTTTCTAAGATGGATTTAAACAAAATGGAGACGTCATTCAATGTCAGTAAGTCGTCATTTAAGGCTGCTTCTGAAAATTGAGTTTCTACACGATTTTGACAACTTAATAGTGTCGTAACAAAAAGAGAGACTAGAAAAATGTTTTTCATTTTAAATTTTATTTAAGAATTCAATTTAATTTTTGGGTCCAAATACGTGTAAATAATATCAACTAAAATATTGATAAGCACAAAAGTAAGGGCAATTATTAAAACAGCCCCCATAATTACAGGTAAATCTAAAGTGTTTAATGCATTTACAATTTCTTTTCCCAATCCATTCCAAGCAAATATATATTCTACAAACACAGCGCCAGCCAACAGAGATGCAAACCAACCTGAAATAGCTGTAACAACAGGGTTGAGTGCATTTTTCATCGCATGTTTGAAAATGATTTGAAATTCACTCAAGCCTTTGGCTCTAGCCGTGCGAATATAGTCTTGATTAAAAACTTCTAATAATGAATTGCGCATCAATTGTGTGACCACCGCCAAGGGACGAATTCCAAGAACCAGTGCTGGTAATATTAAATTTTTTAGTTTGAGTTGATAGACTTCTCCAAAATCGTCTAACTCATAAAGACTCCCTGTCATTTCTAATCCGGTGTAGTGATGCAATAAAAATCCAAATATCCAAGCGGCCAAAATAGCACTGAAAAAAGAAGGCAAACTCATCCCGAATGTACTGATTACCAAAATCGTTTTGTCTACCCAATGATCTTTATACAAAGCAGAAATAACCCCTAAAAAGAGTCCTAAAATCAATGCAATACATATAGATGCCACCGCCAAAATAATAGTGTTTGGAAGCGTTTCTTTAAGAATTTGACTGACTTCTTTTCCTTGCTTTGTAAAAGAAGTTCGAAGGTATGGATATTTCAAAACAACTGTTGTATTAGGGGTTTCAAACAGGGGTTTATAATTATACAAATGTGATTTTAAAAAGGTATAATTTTCAGAAGTATTCGAGTGAAATGATAGTGGAGACAGATCATTTAAGTAGTACAAATATTGTGTAATTACGGGCTGATCAAATCCATATTTTTGTTTTACGATTGTCAATTGGGCTTGGTCTTCATTTTGCCCCAACATCATTTGAGCAGGATCGCCAGGCAGGACATTAAACAGAAAAAAAATAGTGGTGACAACTCCTAAAAGTGTCCAGAAAGAATGTTGTATTTTTTTTAATATATAGCTCCCCAAAAGGTTTAAAGATCTAAGTTATCAATATCATTCCAGTGTACTTTTTGTTGGACCGTTCCTTGATTTAGTTCCAAGACACCTGGGTTAGAACGTACCACTGTTTTGAGGGCTTTTTCGTCACATAAATAAAATTCAAAATTGAGGTCATAAGTCGCATTTATGTTGGCAATTGCCGTTTCGCCTGATGCACTCAATCCAATAACAGTATAACCTTTTGCTTGTGCTTTTTCTGATAAGACTTTCAGTTTTTGCAATCCTTCATTTTCTGCTGTATCCAAGTTATAGGACACTATTATTATGAGTTTTTCTTCAGCAAGAAAAGCGGTGGTCAAATCTTCATCCTGTGACTCAATCGAGAAATCTAAAATAGAAGGTTGATAACCTTCATCAATAACTTCTGTTTCAACACTTACATAATCACCATCAACCGTTGGATAAGATCCGTCGGTAACAATTGTTTTTTCTTCTCCATCTACATTAAAAACCCATGTAAATTCTTGAATGGCTTTAGGAGCGTTTTCGGGTGTACTCATATTTTCAATGAGGCTATCTCCTATTTTGTAAGCTCTAAAATCAATACTCGGTAAGTGCATTAATACGTGATATCCAAAAGCGAGACTTGCAATAAAACTGAGAAGTGCTAAAATAGTGGTGACTAAGGGTTTAAAAATGGGGGTAATATAGGTTTTTCCAAAAAATAAAATCAATACAAAGACTAATAAAACTACATCTTTTGTGAAACTTTCCCAAGGAGTTAATTTTAAAGCATCTCCAAAACACCCACAGTCTTTGACTTTATCAAAGTATGCCGAATAAAACGTTAGAAATGTAAAAAACACAATCATGAGCAACAAGCTCCAGATGGTAAATTTAGGCTTATATCCTATCAATAGAAATACTCCAAGGACGACTTCAAAAACGACTACAAAAACAGATATTATTAGTGCGTAAGGCTCTAAAAAAGGGATATTTAAAACATCTGCACTAAAATATTCTTGAAGTTTATAAGAAAACCCTAGTGGGTCATTCAATTTTATAAATCCTGAAATTACAAATAAAATTCCAACAAAAATTCGGGAAATAGGAACTAATATTTTCATTTTTTATTTGTTTAAGTGAATTAAAGCAAAGATGGCATAATTAATCATATCTTGATAATTGGCATCAATACCCTCGCTAACGAGTGTATGACCCGCATTGTCTTCTATTTGTTTGACACGTAATAACTTTTGTAAAATTAAATCTGTTAAAGAGCTGACACGCATATCACGCCAAGCTTCTCCATAGTCATGATTTTTATCCATCATTAATTGTTTGGTGATGGCAATTTTATCTTCATACAGTGCAACAGTTTCTTTAAATGACAGGTCAGGTTGTTCTACAACTCCTTTTTCTATTTGAATAAGGGCCATCACACAATAATTGATGATACCCACAAACTCACTTGCAGCGTCTTCATCTACTTTTTGAACGGCATTTTGCTGAAGCCCCCTAATGCGTTGTGCTTTGATAAAAATTTGGTCTGTCAGCGAAGGTAGTCTAAGAATTCGCCACGCGCACCCATAGTCTTTCATCTTTTTACTGAACAATTCTTGGCAGACTTGTACAACAGCATCGTATTCTTTTGAAGTATTTTGCATGAAATAAATCGAATTTTCCGTAAATTTCGCTTAAAATATTCAAAACATCAAGATTTATGGTTTAAAGTTTTAAATCTTGACAAAAACTAGCAACGATCTCTTTTTATGACTCTCAATTGTAATGGCCAACTAATTGACCTCAACACCCCAAAAGTGATGGGGATTTTGAATATAACTCCCGATTCATTTTATGATGGTGGGCGTTTTAAAGACGAAAAAAGTATTTTAACTCAAGTTGATAAATTACTAAAGGAAGGAGCTACTTTTATTGATATTGGGGCTTATAGTTCACGCCCTGGTGCTGATTTTGTTTCGGAAAATGAAGAATTAAAACGATTGATCCCCATCGTAAACGCTGTTGTCAAAACTTTTCCTGAGAGTATTATTTCGGTTGATAGTTTTAGGAGTCGAGTGATTAAATCCGCTGTGGAGACAGGAGCCGCCATGGTCAATGATATTTCTGGAGGACAATTGGATCCACTAATGTTTGAAGTGGTTGGAGCACTCGATGTTCCCTACATAATGATGCACATGAGAGGTACACCGCAAACGATGCAGCAAATGACAGACTATTCTGATGTGATAAAAGAGGTGTATAGTTATTTTTCAAAACGCATTGAATTAGCAAAAACTCACCAAATAAAAGATGTTATTTTAGATCTAGGATTTGGGTTTTCGAAAACTTTAGAACAGAATTTTGAGCTTTTGGGGATGTTAGATTATTATAAAAACCTGAACCTCCCCATTCTGGCAGGAGTTTCTAGAAAATCTATGATTTATAAAACCTTAAATACCACTGCAGACCAAGCGCTTAACGGAAGTACGGCACTGCATATGGTGGCACTTCAAAAAGGCGCAAAACTCCTCAGGGTACACGATGTGAAAGAAGCTATGGAATGTATTCAACTTTATGAGATGCTTCAAAAATAGCGTTCATAGCGCTAACGCATCTAAAAATAATTTTATTTGATTATCAATGGATTAGATTTTTTCAATTATAAAGAAATCAATGAAATTTAAAGCACTGATTATCAATATTAAAAAATCCAAATGCGTTTACCCTGATAGCGTTCATTTTATATTTGTTATATTTATTAAAATTTTCTGACCTAGTGGACATATTCAAAGACTTATTAAATTTCAATATATTAGATATTATCGACATCATTTTAGTTGCTTTTTTGCTATACTATGTCTATAAATTAATAAAAGGAACAGTCGCCATCAATATCTTTTTTGGGATTGTTATTTTTTACCTCTTTTATTTATTGGTAGATGTATTAGAAATGCGGATGCTAAGTAATATTTTAGGTGGTTTTATGAGTGTTGGAATTATTGCTCTAATTGTAGTTTTTCAACCTGAAATTCGTAAATTTCTATTAATGATTGGTTCCACAAATTTGAGTAAGAGTGGCTCTTTCTTGAAACGGTTTAGTTTTGTAAAAACACAGCCTAACAACACTTCTGATGCTGAAGTTATTGTAAAGGCTTGCACCAAAATGGGGAGCACAAAAACAGGAGCACTTATCGTCGTCGAACGCAATAATAATTTAGATTTTTTAGTAGAAACTGGAGATGATATGAAAATTGCTGTCACGCAACCCATATTAGAAAGTATCTTTTTTAAGAATAGCCCTCTTCACGATGGTGCTATTATAATTTCAAATAATACCATCAAAGCCACTCGGGTAATTCTTCCTGTCAATAACGAGAAAAACATCCCTTCACGTTTTGGACTACGTCACCGTGCTGCGATTGGCATTACTGAGAAGACAGATGCACTAGCGTTGGTGGTAAGTGAAGAAACTGGACAGGTTTCCTATGTGAATAACGGGGAGTTTGTGATCTACTCAGACACACAAGATTTGATTGAAAAAATCAAATTAGACTTATCTTAATATCAGCTATTTTTAGTTAAAAACTGAGCATCATATAAATTCCGATAATGTCCGTTTTTATTTTTCAGTAGTTCTTTGTGGGTACCTTTTTCAACGACTTCTCCTGCATCCAACACAATAATCGTATCGGCTTTTTGAATGGTTGCCAAACGATGCGCAATAACAATAGACGTTCGTCCGTGTGTAATTTTCTGGGTTGCCTTTTGAATAAGTTGTTCAGCATAAGAATCTATAGAGGCAGTAGCTTCGTCCAAAATTAAAATTTTTGGATTGGTCACGTAAGCTCTTAAAAATGAGATCAACTGACGCTGACCAGAAGATAACATTACTCCTCTTTCTTTAACATTGTAATGATACCCTTTGGGTAAACTCATGATAAACTCATGGATACCAATTTCTTTAGCTGCAGCTTCCACCTGTGCTTCAGTGATATCTGGATTTTGGAGTGTAATATTATTGAGGATGGTATCCGCAAACAAAAATACATCTTGGAGTACTACAGCTATATTCTGTCTTAAATTTTTAACTAAAATTGTTTTTATGTCTTTAGAATCAATCGTGATTTTTCCAGAATCGATATCATACAATCGGTTCAACAAGTTGATAATGGTTGATTTTCCAGCTCCAGTTGCCCCTACAATAGCGATCGTTTCGCCTGCGGTCACTTTAAAAGAAACTCCTTTCAAGACGGGTTCATTTTCAACATAAGAAAACTTAACATTTTTAAATTCTAAGTTGCCTTTTAAATTTTTAAGAATGTCATCGCCACGATCTTGAATATGAGATGTTGTATCCAATACTTTAAAGACACGGTCAGCAGCTACCATCCCCATTTGGAGCGTATTGAATTTATTTGCAATTTGATGCAGGGGTCTAAAAATCATTGGTACCATCATTATAAAAGCGGTTAAATCTCCTATAGAAGCTGTTTGATCCATGACCGTGTTTAAACCTCCAAGCCAGATTACTGTTCCCAAAGTAACAGAAGACAAGAGTTCTGCAATTGGAAAAAATACAGAATTATACCATACCGTTTTGATCCATCCTTTTTTATGACGTTCGTTGATAGCTCTAAAATTTTCAGACTCCATTTCTTCTCTGGCAAATATTTGAACAATTTTCATCCCTGTAATGCGTTCTTGCACAAAAGAATTCAAATTAGACACTTCTGTACGCACATCTTCAAATGCTTTTTTCATGTACCTCTGAAAAACTTTGGTGGCTATCAAAACAATTGGCAACGCACAAAATACAATCACAGTCAGTCGCCAATTCATATAAAACATAACTCCACCTACTACACTCATTTTTAAAATATCACTAAAAATCATAAACAGTCCTTCCCCAAAAATATCGGCTATGCGCTCCATATCCGTTACCGTTCGTGTGATTAAAACACCCACAGATGAGTTGTCAAAATACTTCATTTTAAATCCTAGAATATGCTTGAAAAGTTTGATTCGAATATCTCTGACCACAGACTGACCTAGCCAGCTTGCATAATAAATAAATAAAAGATTACAAGTAACCTCAAGAACTAAGAGCCCCAACATTAGAAGCATATAGTTTAAAAAACCAGGTTCAAATTTTTGTTCAATATTTTGATCAATGGCCAGTTGTAAGACCTTAGGGCGTAGCGCACCAAAAACAGCTAGTCCAATAACAGTGGTTAATGCAAGAATAAAAAACCCTCTGTAAGGCTTGATATAGTGCATCAATCTTTTGAACAATTGCGCATCAAAAACTTTACTTTTAGGCTTCTTCATAAACATAAACTGATTTTGGATACTCTATATTTATTAAATACAGTCCGTGAGCTGGTGCTGATGTACCTGCATTAGACCTATTTTTTGAATCGATTATTGCCCGAAATTCTTTAAGGGTACGTTTTTTAGCTCCCACTTCAATCATGGTGCCAACAATGGCACGCACCATATTCCTTAGAAAACGGTCAGCTTTAATTGTAAAGTTAAGACTGTTTTTATCTACTTTCCAATACGCTTCCATAATAGTGCAGTCATACGTTTTTACATCTGTTTTTACTTTAGAAAAACATTGAAAGTCCGTGTGTTCAAACAAAATTTTCGCTGCTTGGTTCATCAAATCTACATCGAGTGGAAGTGTGTATGTATGTTCGTTTTGATATTTAAATGCATTTTTAGTTCTCGAAATTTTATAGATATATGTTCGGCTCAAAGCTTCAAAACGGGCATGTATTTCAGGCTTTACTTTTTTGATAGAGTTGATATGAATATCCTTAGGAAGGAATACATTGAGTTTATATACAATATCCTTGGTGTCAATTTTTGTGTCGATATCAAAATGAGCGATCATTTGTTTGGCGTGTACTCCCGTGTCTGTGCGACCTGCCCCCATACAATCTAATGGTATTCTCAATACAGTACTGAGTGCATGATTCAGCTCCGACTGTACCGTAGTAACATCGGGTTGAATTTGCCAGCCATGATAGGCACGACCATTATAAGATAAATCAATAAAATATCTCAAGCTAATTTGATACTTTTGTAGTTAGACAGACAAAGATAAATAGACTTTACCATTAATAGCTTTCACATTAACATTTTCTAATGACAAAAATTTTATTACTCTCAGATACTCATAGTTATATGGGAGAAGAAATTCTTAAGCACGTAAAACAAGCCGACGAAGTTTGGCATGCAGGCGATATTGGAGATCTAAAAGTTACGGATGCTATAAAAAAACTAAAACCTTTAAGAGCTGTTTATGGAAATATCGACAGTGCCGAGGCCCGTTTAGAGTTTCCAGAACACTTAAAATTTAGATGTGAAGGAGTTAAAGTTTGGATCACACACATTGGTGGGTATCCAGGGCGTTATGCTCCTGCTGTAAGAGATATGATTAAAGTACACACTCCTAACCTATTTATATGTGGCCACTCGCACATATTAAAGGTGATGAATGACAAAAAATTCAACCTACTACATATGAACCCAGGAGCAGTAGGATCGTATGGAATTCATAAAGTCCGCACAATGTTACGTTTTGAAATATCAGGTGAAAAAATTCAAAACTTAGAAGTTATAGAGTTTAAAAGAAACGCATAAAAAAAACCCTGAGAAATCTCAAGGTTTTTTACGCACTCTTAATACTAAAGCTATTTATCTCAACCGATCCACTGATTTTACAAGCGCTTCGTCCTTTTTTATGGCTTTATTGGCAAACACCAATAATACGATAGATAAAATAGGAAGTAGCAGCCCAATACCTTTCTCAGAATTCGCAGTTTCTCCAGATACAGTTAGCAATCGATATATAAATAATCCTAGTAAAATTAAGTTTAGTATGATATTCAAACGTCCCAAAACAAATTGGGTCTGTCTTGTTTTAAATAAAAAAATAGAAATCAGCGAAAGCAAGGCCGAAGCTGAAAATAAAATAATATACTCCATTGAATCAAATGCAAACTCAACTGCACCTTCTGTTTGACCCAAAGACACTATTTGTGAGAGTCCTCCTGAACAAATAGCAGCAATTAATAAATATAGAGTTTGAATTCTTTGAAGCATTCTTATTTTAATGAACAACAAAAATAATAGTTTCTTTTTTATTACATCTATAAAAAGTTTAAAAATAAAGTTGTATAATTGCATGTGTAACGGTGAAAGCATACTTAATTCACTTTTCTCAAATTACCAAAAAAATTACTTCTTCGTAAAATCATTCCAACAAAAAGGACTTTAATATTTTTAAAGGATTTAAAATTAACTCTCATACATAATGTTTGAAATTTCACAATTAAAAGAAAAAAAACTTCCTGAGCTACAAGAACTCGCTAAAGAGCTAAACGTACCTAAATTCAAGAGTTTAAAAAAAATGGATCTTGTATACCAAATACTAGATTTACAGGCTGCTAATCCTACAATAGTAACACCTGAAGCGACTGCAAAACCGCCTAAGCCAAAAAGGGAACGTATTTCAAAACCTACCAAAAACCCTAACACAAAACCGGTAGCAAACGCTCCGTCAAAAGCAGCACCAAACAAAGAAAATCCCACTGAAAATAGACCCCCAAGACCTAAAGTGGAAGCAAAAGAAACAGTTTTAACGGAAACTAAAACAGAGACTAAAGTAGAATCTAAGGAAGAGCCAAAAAGTAAACCAAGGCCACAAAAACAAAATAATCCCAATCAAAACCCGAATTCAAAACAGAATCCAAACCAAAAACAGAACCCGAACCAAAAACAAAATCCAAATCAAAAACAAAACCCAAATCAAAAACAGGGTAATAACGGAAATAAAGATACTAGAAACCGTTATAAAGAACCTGATTTTGAATTTGATGCTATCATTGAAAGTGAAGGCGTTTTGGACGTCATGCAAGATGGCTATGGGTTCTTAAGGTCTTCTGATTATAACTACTTGTCATCTCCTGATGATATTTATGTGTCTCAATCTCAAATCCGATTGTTTGGATTGAAAAATGGAGATACCGTATTAGGTCACGTGCGTCCACCAAAAGAAGGTGAAAAGTACTTTCCACTTATCAAAGTAAGCAAAATTAATGGACTCGACCCTCAAGCGGTGAGAGACCGAGTAGCGTTTGAACACTTAACACCTCTTTTTCCAAAAGAAAAATTTAATATTGCAGAAAAACAAAGCACTATTTCCACTCGAATTATGGACTTATTTTCTCCTATTGGAAAAGGCCAGCGTGGAATGATCGTTTCTCAACCAAAAACAGGTAAAACAATGCTTCTTAAGGATGTTGCCAATGGAATTGCAGCCAACCATCCAGAAGTGTATCAAATGATTTTATTGATTGATGAACGTCCTGAAGAAGTTACAGACATGCAACGTAATGTTCGTGGCGAAGTGATTGCTTCTACGTTTGACAAAGAAGCACATGAGCACGTAAAAATTGCGAACATTGTTTTAGAAAAAGCAAAACGTCTTGTAGAGTGTGGCTATGATGTGGTGATTTTATTAGATTCTATCACACGATTGGCACGTGCCTACAATACAGTTCAGCCAGCATCTGGAAAGATTTTAAGTGGTGGTGTAGATGCCAATGCACTTCACAAACCAAAACGTTTTTTCGGAGCTGCTAGAAATATAGAAAATGGAGGCTCTCTCACAATTATTGCTACGGCATTGACCGAAACAGGTTCTAAAATGGACGAAGTCATTTTTGAAGAATTTAAAGGAACTGGTAACATGGAACTTCAATTGGATCGTAAAATATCGAACCGTCGTATTTTCCCTGCCATTGACCTGACCTCATCAAGCACCCGTAGAGATGATCTGTTATTAGATGAAAAAACCATTCAACGTATGTGGGTGATGCGAAAGTACCTTGCAGACATGAACCCTGTAGAAGCGATGGAATTTATCAACGATCGTTTCAAACAAACACGCAATAACGAAGAGTTTTTAATATCTATGAATGGATAATTAACACTTCATTTTTAGTTTATAAAAAAAAGCCTTTCGATATCGAGAGGCTTTTTTTGTGGGTTATGCTTCAACTCATACCGATATAACACATATTAGAAACAAGTTAAAACAAAAAAAATCCTGTAAAGAAAACTTTACAGGATTTTTAAATTTTATAATATTACTAATGACAACCTATATAGGATGCCAAAGTATGTGTGTTATAGTGCTGCAACAAATTTAGTCAAACCAGACTTAAGATTCGCCGCTTTGTTGTTGTGAATGATGTTGTTTTTTGCCAACTTATCAATCATTGAAGACACTGTTGAAAATGATTTTTGTGCTTCTTTCTTATCAGTTAGTTCACGCAAATTTTTAATTGCATTACGGGTCGTTTTATGCTGATACTTGTTCAACACGCGCTTGGACTCGTTACTTCTAATTCTTTTTAAAGCTGACTTATGATTTGCCATAATTCTTAATTTTATTATTATTAAATAATTGTAGCCCGTAGGGGAATCGAACCCCTCTTACATGGATGAAAACCATGCGTCCTAGCCGATAGACGAACGGGCCATTTTTTATAATCAAAAAACAAAGTCTTGATGAATCTGTTTTTATTTCAAATAGCATGCATTATTTCTAATGCGGTTGCAAAAATACAACTATTTTTAAATGTTACAACTTCTTACTAACTTTTTTTGAAAAAAGTTAAAGTTAATAGGCTTTTGCAAACAAAACACGCTGCTTGGAAGGTTGACCAGAAAACACACAGACACCATCCTCTAACTCTGAATCTATTGGAATACAACGGATTGTAGCCTTAGTAAGTTCTTTTATTTTATCTTCTGTCTCTGCTGTCCCATCCCAATGTGCCGAGATAAATCCAGTTTTTTCTTCTAAAACAGTTTTAAAGGCCTCAAATGTTTCCACTTTAGTGATGTGACTGGCTCTAAAATCTAGTGCTTTTTGAAAAAGCCCAGTTTGAATTTCTGCAATTAAAGTTTTTACGGTGTCAGTTAAGTCATCCAAAGCCACGACTTGTTTTGTCAAAGTGTCTCTTCGTGCCAACTCTACAGTTCCACTTTCCAGGTCTTTTGGTCCAATTGCTAGTCTTAAAGGCACCCCTTGTAATTCGTGTTGCGCAAATTTAGCACCCGGTCGTTGGGTGGTTCTGTGGTCGTATTTTACAGAAATATTCTCTGCTCTCAAAGCACTCATAATTGCCTCGGCTTTTATTGTGATTGCAGCCAACTGCTCTTCACTTTTATATATAGGCACAATTACCACTTGGTAAGGAGCTAAGTTTGGAGGCAACACCAACCCTTTATCGTCACTATGTGTCATGATTAATGCACCCATCAGTCGTGTTGAAACACCCCATGAAGTTGCCCAAACGTAATCTTGCTTGCCTTCGCTATTCGCAAATTTAACATCAAAAGCTTTGGCGAAATTTTGTCCTAAAAAGTGAGATGTTCCTGCTTGGAGTGCTTTTCCGTCTTGCATTAGGGCTTCAATACAATAAGTTTCTTCAGCACCTGCAAACCGTTCACTCTCGGTTTTAACCCCTTGAATTACAGGGATTGCCATAAAGTTTTCGGCAAAATTCGCATAAACACTGTTCATGAGTTTGGCTTCTTCCACGGCTTCAGTTTTGGTAGCATGAGCGGTATGCCCTTCTTGCCATAAAAATTCGGCTGTTCTTAAAAACAAACGTGTTCGCATTTCCCATCGCACCACATTGGCCCACTGGTTAATTAAAAGTGGTAAATCTCTGTAGGATTGCACCCAGCCTTTGAACGTATTCCATATGATGGCTTCACTTGTTGGTCTGACTACCAACTCTTCTTCCAGTTTTGCTTTTGGATCTACTCGAAGTTTTCCTGGATTATCAGGATCATTTTGTAAACGGTAATGAGTTACCACCGCACATTCTTTTGCAAAACCTTCTGCATTTTTTTCTTCAGCTTCAAAAAGACTTTTTGGTACAAACAAAGGAAAATAAGCATTTTGATGGCCTGTTTTCTTAAACATACGATCTAATTCTGCTTGCATTTTTTCCCAAATAGCATAGCCATATGGCTTTATAACCATACAACCTCTGACCGCAGAATTTTCAGCCAAATCGGCTTTAACTACAAGTTCATTGTACCATTTTGAATAATCTTCAGATCTTGATGTAAGGTTTTTACTCATATTTTTGTAATTTGGCACAACTATTGTTGATTGTGTTATATAATTGGTTTGACAAAACTAAGTATTTTTGTGACGTTCAACAATTTAATTTAAAGACTTATGAAATTTATTACTTTCTCAAAGAAACAATCGGCACTCGGACTTGCAGTTGGAGTTCTTTTAAGCTTTATCTCTTGCGGATCATTCCAATATTCTGGAATTTATGATGATGGGATATACTCCGAAACCAAGCCTGTAGAAGACGTTCGAGAAACTGTTGAAAACACCACCAGTTCATCTGAATATTATAAAAATTATTTTAAAGAAAAGTCACTTCAAATAGAAGAAGATAATACTGTTTTTACAGATGTTGACTCCTACGGAGGAGCGTATGAAGACGACTCCGAAAACACGAATAATTATGCCAGTTGGGGAGAAAACAATAGCAGTGAAACAATCATTAATGTTTATAACAATGATCCTTATTATGGCAATGGATGGGGCTATAACTACCGTAATAACTGGGGATGGAATTTAGGCTGGAATAGTTGGGGCTTTGGCTTTTGGCAGCCAAACTATTACAATCCATGGTTCAACCCCTACTGCAACTTCAATTGCTACAACAACTACGGATATGGATATTACAATTATGGATACAATGGTTACAGAGGCCGTTCTTATGCCTATATTAACGGAACTAGAAATGGAAGGTTTAGAAACTCAACCTTGACTGGTCGAAGTGTTTTAAGTGCTACAACAAGAAATAGAGCTAACACGCGTTCTAACACAAGATCTTCAACACGAACAAGAGCCACTTCTCGTCCCACCAACAGGACTTCTACAACTCGAAGCAGAACAATTTCGCATCCTACCAATACCAGATCAACAAGAAGTAATTCGACACCACGCCCCACAAGAACGCGGTCTTCAAACAGTACAAATCGCCCTAATACAACCACGAGACCAAATCGATCTACGACACGTTCAAGCACACCTTCTTCAACAAGAACAAGATCAACCTCAACATCAAGAAGTAGTAGAAGTAGCGGAAGCTCTACAAGAAGAAGAAATAATTAGGTGTAACTAAACATATACACAACCCGAGCTTGTTATGAATAATCCCATACAAGGAGATTATACTATTGGCAAATCTACCCGGAGCAAGCACATATGGTCGTTAAAAATTAATAAATATAATTACATGAAAAATTTAATCTTAGCTCTTATAGGGAGTCTCTCCATGATAAACGCCTACAGTCAAAACCTAACAGATGCAATACGGTATTCATCAGGTGAAACAGAAGGTACCGCTCGATTTAAATCTATGAGTGGCGCTTTTGGAGCGCTTGGAGGCGACCTTTCTGCAGTGAGTATTAACCCTGCTGGATCGGCTATTTTCAACTTTAGTCATGGTGCGATGACGGTTTCAAATCAAAGCACTTCAAACAATGTGTTTTATGGTTCAAATACACAACGTTTAAAAAACAGCTCTTTTGATATGAATCAAATTGGAGCAGCATTTGTTTTTAAAAATAGAGATTCTGAATCCCAATGGAACAAATTTGTAGTGAGTTTATTTTATGAACAACTTCAAAACTATGACAACCAATTTTTTGCGGCAGGAACAACGCAAAACTCTATTGGAAGTTATTTTACCGATTATGCGAACGGACTTAAGCTTAGTGAAATTTTAGCACTACCAGGTGAAAATATTTCTCAAGCCTATAGTGGAATTGGATCTGAATTTGGAAGCGACCACCAACAAGCCTTCTTAGGATATGAAAGTTTTATTTTGGAACCTGCTGATGACTCCGATGATGAAAATACTGCATACACCTCTAACATCGCTGATGGTGATTTCTATCAAGAATACAGCCATGTTTCTACAGGGTACAATGGTAAGTTTTCCGCAAACATTGGATTTCAATATGACAAAAATATCTATTTTGGAATCAACTTAAATTCTCATTTCATTAATTATGAAAGAAGTACTTACTTCTATGAAGATAACACCAACACAGGTTCTACAATAAATCAAGTGAATTTTGACAACACCCTTTCAACAACGGGAGAAGGTTTTTCGTTACAGCTTGGAAGCATTGTGAAAGTTAATGATTTTTTAAGATTAGGCCTCACATACGACAGTCCTACTTGGTTGCGATTAAGAGAAGAAACGACACAGTACCTCTACACTCTTGAGGATGCCACCAACCTTGAAGCAGAGGTTGATCCCGCCGTTTTTAATGTGTTTCCAGAATACAACTTACGAACCCCGGGAAAAATCACAGGAAGTGCTGCCTTTATTATTGGAACTACTGGACTGATAAGTGTAGATTATTCTAGAAAAGATTACAGTTCAACTAAATTTAGATCAAATACTGGGGTTGATTTTTCACAACAAAACTCTAGGATTGGGAATGGCTTAAAAGTAGCTAATACCCTACGAATTGGGGGCGAATTAAGACATAAGGAGTTTAGTTACCGTGGTGGCTATAAGATGGAACAAAGTCCTTATGAAGATACGAAAGCTTATGGCGATCTTAAAGGATTTTCTCTTGGACTGGGATATAGTTTTGGAGATTCTCGATTGGATTTGGCTTATGAAAATTCTAAACGCAAAATGGATCACACGTTTTTTAATGCTGGAAATTTAGATGCTGCTAGAATAAACAGTACAAACTCTAATGTTTCACTTACATTTAGCATGAGCTTATAGAAAGTTTAAATATTAAAATAAGAAAGCCCGTAATTAGATTACGGGCTTTCTTATTTATGTTCAAAACTCAATTTACCTTTTCAGAGAAAAATGTGCATTTAATAGCGAAGGATCACCTGTAACAGGGTCGTTATAACTCATTATAAACCAATAATCACTTGATGGAAGTGAAGCCCCATTATAAGTACCATCCCAACCGTCACTAGAGGGCCGAATTTCTTTTAACAACTTACCATACCTATCAAATATTTGAATCTTTGCATTGAATTGATCTGAAACTCCAGCAATGTTCCATGAATCGTGGTATCCATCTCCATTTGGTGTGAAGTATTTTGGATAATCAATCACATACACAATTGCCTGTCCAACTCCACACCCATTTAAGTCACGCACATTAACGACGCGCTCGCCTGGATTTACGCCTACAAACACCCCCGTATCTTGCCATGGTCCTTGATCGATGTTGTATTCATAATTCCCCAACCCTGTCGCTGTTGCTTGAATAATATGTGTGCTTGCAAATGCTTTTGTAGTTACCACCGCACTTACCGTTGGCGGAGAGCTTTCTATAACTGTAAACACTTCGATTGGCGCAGCGCATTGAGTAGCTGAAAGTGCATCAAAAACTTCTAATGTATAAATTCCCGACACGGTTGGCACATAGCTAGATGCTGTTTCTACAATGGTTCCTGTATCATTTTTCCAAATAAAAATATAATTAAAATCAGATAAGCCTGTTGTAATTTCTAAAGCGCCTACAACCTCTGTCCCATTGGTATCTATACAGATTACGTACTCATCATCGATATCTATATATGGCAGAGGATTTACCTTTAATATTACTGGGGCTGTCTCGTAACATACGGAGCTATCCACCAGTGTACCTGTTTGACTTATTACTTGAGTATTGTTATCAACACGTGCGAAAATCTCTTGTGGGTTTACCTCATTCTGATAAAAACTTGGCAATTCAAATTGATCCAAATCAGCATCTATTTGAGTTGCAAAATAACTAACAACATAATTTGAAGGGTCTTGACCATTTAATACTGAGACGTCTAATGTGGTTAAATCGAATTCTACACTGTCATTCGTTGGGTCGGCATCTGCCTCTACATTGTCATCACATATTGTAAAAGGTGTTGAAGGCGAAGTGGCTTGTGCAGCTTCGAGAACTTCTAGATTAAAATCTAATGTAGTGTTTTGACAGTTCGTAATTATGTTGGTCACATTCACATAGAGTGTCTGAGGATTGCTAGTGTTTGTATATGGACTCGCCAATGGATTGACTCTATCGATAGCATCTGATGCTGATTCATGATAGGTAACCAGAAAAGTAGAGGCACTTTGAGTTCCTCGAATCAAATCACTTTGAGCTTCTAAATCAAATGCATACTCGCCATCTGTATTGAGCTCACAAACAATTAAAGCTGAGTTAGGAACTACATCTGGTAAGGGCGTAACTATCACATCAAAATCTACTATGGCAAAACAATTCGTTGTGTCGTTAGTCACACGGACATATATGGTCTGAAGAGGAATTGCAGTATTGGTGTAGTTTGCTGGGAATTGTATGGGATTGGTAGCTTCTTCGGCATCAATCAGGGTTTCGTAATAAGTAGGTATTACACCCACTTCTCCGTTCAAAATAAACACATCATTATCGGTAAGATTAAAAACTCCTTGACCACTTCCACTTGTATTGTTCTCGCATTCATACAAATCATGCATAGGAGTTGGAATATTTGGAGTTGGAATGGGCAATACTTCAAGAGTTAAGGTGGTGAAATCATAACAGCTCGTCACTGGGTTTGTTACACGTACAAAAACGGTTTGAGGATTGCTAATATTTGTATAAGGACTCGTGAGGGCTGAGCTATTTGCTTCTGCATCTAACGGGTTTAAGAAGTAGCTTACATCCAGACCCGTTTGTCCGTTTAGAATTTCAGCTGTTCTATCTTCTAATGTAAAAGCTTCTCGACCATCTCCGGGCGCATTGTCGTCACACAATGGCAAAAGACTGGGATTCAAAAATACTGGAAGTGGATTGACAATTAATTCTAAACTTGTGAGTTTTTCACATCCCGTAGTATCGTAGGCGACACGAATCCATATTGTTTGAGGATTAGAAAGATTTCTATAGTCTGTTGGAGTACCGATTTCAAGTGTTTCATTTTCAGCATCAACTTGTGTTTCATAATAACTAATACTTACATCAGCGGCTGGAACGGTATTTAAAAACTCGGCAGCCCTCTCTGTTAGATCAAACTGCGCAAATTGATCTGTATCATCGTCACAAATTTGTAAAGGAATTGGGTCAATTAATTGAGGTGTTGGATTTACAACCAATACCAATTCGACAATTGTAGCACAAAGTGTAGATATGCTTGGATTCTCTACACGTGCAAAAACGATTTGTGTATTGACCTGTATATTGGTGTATGGGCTTGCTAAGGGATTGATTTCATCTTCGGCATCTGACAAAGTCTCATGATAACTGACTGTAACGCCTGAAACACCACCTGAAATCTCAAGGTCTCGATCTGTCAATGTAAAATCTCCAAACCCATCACTTTCCGGATCACAAATGAGTAAATCTCTTGGTGTGTTGGCTGAAGGAGATGGCAATACCTTTAATTCTAAATCGATTGTAGAAAAGCAACCTGTATTTATATCCTCTCCGCGTGCAAAAATAATTTGTGAAGTGCTAATATTTGTGTAAGGAATTGATAACGGATTCGTCCCTATTTCTGCATCATTTTGATCTAGATAATAAGTAATTTCATAATCCATATTACCCCCACTAATCTCATCGTCTTTTTCTGTTAGATCTATCTGAGTGATCCCATCAGGAGTTCCATCATCACAAACTTCTAGTGGCATTGGAGCCGTCAACTGAGGTAACGGGTCAACGATGATGTCAAATTGTGTTATTTCATAGCACGACTCTAGACCAATTTCTTCAACTCGAACAAAAATAGTTTGTCGATCTACGGTTGTATTTGTAAACGGACTTGTTAAAGGATTACTGTTTGAATTTGCCTCTGCTTGGGTTTCGTGGTAGGTAACTCGAAAATCTGAGGGGAGTTGACTGCCCAAAACCTCTGTCGTTTGCTGCTCTAAATTAAAGGGCATTTTGCCATCTGAATCATCATCACAAGTTGGAATTGGAGATAGTCCCGAAGCAGTCGCTTTGTGATTCAATACCAGATTAAATACTGGATTTGGGTCTACGATATAACATCCTGCCCCACCATTTGCTTCCACACGAACATAAATCGGTTGTGGTGAAGAAATATTAGTATATGGAATCGACAAACCATTCGTTCCTACATCCGCATCTGCAAAAGTGGCGTAATAGCTTACTGTATAATTCGCGAAGAGTTGTCCTCCTAAAATATCAAGTGTTCGATCTGATAAGTCAAAAGGTTCCGAACCATCATTACTAATGTCATCACAAGTAATTATGTCGGTTACTGGAAAAATCAAAGGTTGATCGACTAGATTCAATGTAAATGAAACAGTTTCATAACATCCGGATGTTTGGTATTCAAAACGCGCATAAATAATTTGACCATCTGTGGCTGAAAAAGCGACAACATCAGTAGCTGAAATTGGATTGGAATCTGCATCAGCTTCTGGTTCAGTTTCGTGGTATGTTAATACAAAATCGGCAGGGTTTAGAGTAGGCGCGAATATTATAGCATCATTTTCGGTTAAATCAAAAACACCAAACGCTGTTCCTGTATTACATTCAAACAAATTATCTGCTGCTGCATACACTAACTCTGGTAAAACATCTATACACACTTCTTCTGTATATTCGCAACCAAAGTCATCCGTAGCACGGTACGTGTAGCAAGATACTCCACTTGATGTGGGTTGAACCGTAATAATATTAGCTGTTATATCTATAATCGTACTATCTGCGTCCCATGATTCGGAAGTAATTTCAGGGGTGAAAGAAAGTTCTGGAGGTTGTAAGTTCGGGTCAAAATTTAACCCCCATGAAAAGATATATCCATCATCTTGGTCTAAATTATCTGTAATTGTAATACACCATTCCCCATTTAAAGGACTCCCAATTAGTTGGGCAAATGAGTCATCTGGTAAATAGGCACCTGGTGCAATCGAATCACTTCTAGGGTTACCAGCTTGAACTGTAGCTCCGTTTTTAAGAAGAGTTGTTCCAAACCTCGAAAAACAATAGTCCGCACCAACGCCTTGAGTGTTTGATGGGTCATCATTTGGCGCCCCGAGATAGGTGCCACCGCCACCTGAATACTCATGGAGCGTCGCGAATTGACCATTAGGGCTAGTAATTATAATTTCTAAATCACCCAAAAAGGAATGTTCAATATTCATACAAATATCTAAAAGCTCATCGATGGTATCCAGAGTTAGGTCAGAGTCATAACAATCAACAGTAATACATGTTTTGTAAGGAACTCCATTTCCATCAGGCAAAGGGGTTAATTCGCTAACTGGAGGCGTACACTCATTTAGATATGGCACTCCATTTGCAACACCACTTAAAGTAGTGGATTCTCCAAAACAAATAGTTGAATCTGCTGCTACGGTCCCAGTAAAATCTGTAGGCAATGCCACTTGAATTACTTGGTTTATTAAATTTGTGTTTTTACAACCCGTTGGATTAACACTTGTATTGGTATCTGTGATGTTTAGATTCACTAAATATACCCCTGGAGTATCATAAGAAAATACTGCTGTTTGACCAACTTGGGTTGTACCATCACCTAAATCCCATTCGTAGGTTGCTCCTGCACCACTAGAAGAAAATTGCCCACTTCCTGTTAGGGTAATGTCTTCATTTGGACACACCTGTATGTAGCCATCTGGATTAGATGCTGGACTCGCAGAATCAAGTACAGAAATAATTGTTTGACAAGGCTCAAAACACGAAATATCCGCCACCCAGCCAGCTTTATTAACTCCGCCACTAGATGTAAAGACAATGGTAAGACAGCCAGTAATATTGGCCTGTGTAGCAGAAACAAAACCAGGACTATTTGCCGCTGTTTCACCTGAAAATTGTC
>Ga0233438_10001624_pt1 | contig 24242 bp, 18 predicted proteins | sample SI_123_September_FD_182720 | JGI IMG/M metagenome (GOLD analysis project Ga0233438, IMG submission 182720) | Seawater microbial communities from Saanich Inlet, British Columbia, Canada - SI_123_September2016_10_MG | ecosystem: Environmental > Aquatic > Marine > Inlet | place: Canada: British...
AAATGATTATTGCAAGTACATCTACAATTTATGAAGGCAAGTACCTTGAGTATTTGTTACCAACTTTAAAAACATTTTTTAAAGGAGCAAAAACACTTTTATTTATACCCTATGCAAGGCCAAGTGGAATTAACTATGATACTTATACAGCTATTGTAAAAGAAGCATTTGCCAATATTGGAATTGATGTAAAAGGAATTCATGAATTTAAAAATGCTAAAGAAGCATTAAAAAATGCTAAAGCTATTTTTACAGGAGGTGGAAATACTTTTGAATTGGTAAATCAATTATATGAAAATGATGTTATAGATACTTTAAAAGAAGTTATAGAACTAGGCACACCTTATTTAGGTACAAGTGCTGGTAGCAATATTTGTGGTGTGAACATGAAAAACACAAACGATATGCCAATTGTTTACCCACCAAGTTTTAAAACATTGGGTTGTATTCCCTTTAATATTAATGCGCATTATTTAGATCCAATTGAAGGAAATACACACATGGGTGAAACTCGTGAAACAAGAATTAAAGAGTTTCATATCTTTAATGAAACATCAGTTTTAGGTTTAAGAGAAGGGAGTTGGCTAGAGGTAAACGCTAATGAAATTTGCTTAAAGGGTGATTATACTGCAAGGTTATTTAAAAAGAATAAAAAGCCAATTGAATTAGAAAATGGTGAATTTTTTATAACTTAAAAAAGGAGTTAAGTTAAAACAAGAAAATAAAAAAGGGATAATTTAAATTATCCCTTTTTTACTAATAAGTTATATAATCTACAATTTCTAAACCATAACCAATCATACCCACTCTTTTGGCTTGTTGGTTGTTAGTTAATAGTTTTAATTTGCTGATATTTAAATCGTGTAAAATTTGAGCTCCAATTCCAAAATCTCTTTGATCCATAGTAATTGCTGGTGCTTTCAGTTCACCATTTTTCTGGTTTTCTTTCAGTATATTTAATCGTTTTAACAAGTTTTTGGATTGATTTTGTTGATTGATAAAAAGAATGGCTCCTTTACCTTCATCATTTATAACCTGAAACATCTGGTCTAATTTTTTATCAGCATTATTCGTTAATGTTCCAAGAATATCATTGTTTACTAATGTTGAATTTATTCTCGTTAACACTCCATCATCATTTGTCCAAGACCCTTTTGTTAAAGCAATGTGTATTTGACTATTTGTTGTTTGTTGGTAAGCTCTTAAGCGAAACTTTCCAAAACGTGTTTCAATTTCAAAATCTTCTTTTTTCTCTATTAAAGAGTCGTGCTCCATTCTATAAGCAACTAAATCTTCTATAGAAACTATTTTAATATCAAATTTCTCGGCCACTTTTAAAAGCTGTGGTAAACGCGCCATTGTACCATCTTCATTCATAATTTCTACAATAACACCTGCAGGTTGTAAACCTGCTAGTCTTGCAAAATCTATTGCTGCTTCAGTATGCCCTGTTCTTCGTAAAACACCACCTTCTTTTGCTTTTAAAGGAAAAATATGCCCTGGTCTTGCTAAATCAGCAGGTTTGGTTTTTTTATCAATTAATGCGTTAATGGTTAAAGCTCTATCTGATGTAGAAATACCTGTGGTAACACCTTTTCCACGTAAATCTACTGAAACTGTAAAAGCAGTTTCCATAGGATCTGTGTTGTTGTTAACCATCATTCCTAGTTCAAGTTCTTTGCAGCGTTTTTCAGTTAGTGGAGTACAAATTAAACCTCTACCATGTGTTGCCATAAAATTCACCATTTCTGGTGTAACTTTTTCTGCAGCTGCTAAAAAATCTCCTTCATTTTCTCTATTTTCATCATCTACCACAATTATAACTTTACCATTTCTGATATCATTTATTGCCTCCTCTATGGTGTTTAATTTTGTATTTTGTTTTAGCATGTTTGTTGTTATGTTTAATTCTCTTTTTTAGGTAACATTTTTTTAATTATGTCTGTAATAGGTTGTAAGAAAGAAGTTAAATTAAAAAGGCCTTTGTCTTTAGTAGCTCTATTAGTTAATAGTATAGCAAATGGAATCATTAAAATTGCAGAAACCCATGAACCTAACATTGCTGATATAGAACTTTCTTCAGCTAGATTTTTACCAAATGTATTGGTAAAAAAATAAAGTACATAAACTGCAATTGCTAAAATCATAGGTAAACCAAAACCACCTTTTCTTATAATAGATCCTAATGGAGCACCAATAAAAAATAATATAACACAAGATAATGAAAATGCTATTCTATTATAATATTCAGTATCATAATAATTCACCATTTTTCTGTTCCATTTAATACTATCTGTATTATTATTTAAGGTGCTTAAGACTCTTGTACTTTTTGTTAAAGCTGAGTTTAATATTGTGATTTTTTCTTGAAGCTGAAAATTCGAAATAATATTTGTGTCTAACCCTTTGTTTTTAATAGAGTCTGGATAATTATAAAGATCTTTCGCAGCACTACTGATGTAAATATTTTTAGCACGTAAATTTAAAACCTCATCATAATTATTTTTTAATTTTGGGATGGTATCTTTAATCTGCTGTAGAGAAAGCATCATTGGTATAGTGGCAGAGTTTATAGAATCTAACTTTCCTTCATCTAAAGTGTCTCCAATATCTATATTAAATTTATATTCTTTAAAAGAAGCTTCCGAAGCTGCCATTTTTTGTCTTTTAAGAGTAGTTCTTGCAGATTTTACATGTTCTTCATAATAATTCCCATCATATAAAATAAAGGTCATGTACCTACTGCCTTCTTCTGTAACAATTTTACCACGTTCTGCAGTAATTACTTTTTGGTTACCTCTGTTGCTTGTTAAATCATAAATTAAAACTTTTTTTAATAAGTTTTCCTCTTCACCATATTTTTCTTCAAACTTAATTTGATATCTAGGTATATCTGAATTAAAACTTCCAGGTACAAGAGCTAATGCTGGTTTTTTCTTTTTTATATTTAAATATAAATTTTTTTGTTTTAAGTTGGCATATGGAAAAACATTATTTAAAAACAAAAAATTAAGCCCACTTAAAGCAATTGCAAGTATTCCAATTGGTCTTACTAACCTTTGTAAAGATACTCCAGCTGACTTTGCAGCAGCAAATTCATAGTTCTCTCCTAAGTTCCCTAAAGCCATTATAGATGATAACAAGACACCAATAGGAAGTGCTTGTGGAATTATCATTAAAGTAGTGTAGTATAAAAACTTTAAAATAAAAATAACGCTGATGCCTTTCCCTGCAATATTTTCAAATGCCTGCCATAAAGCTTGCATAACCAAGACAAATAGTACAATTAAAAATGTAGCTATAAAGGGAACTAAAAAACTCTTTAAGATGTATCTATCTAAAATTTTCATAAAAAACAAAAATAGCATCTTAAACTGTAAGATGCTATTAATTTTCTGTTAATTGAAATAATTAATCAATCGTGTATTTTAGATCTAAATATTTCTGTTTATTAAACTTAAAAAGATCTTCAGAAATTGGTTGATTACTTTTAAAAGTTGTAATGGTAAAACTTGTTTTAGCTCCATTAGAACCTAATTGTATAAGTTTATAGATGTGTTTTGTTTTTGCATCAATACCTAGTTGAACTTTAATAATATCAGAGTCACTATCAATTGGGTTTAAACTTACAAATTGAATTTTTCTTCCGTTTATATTTTCTAATTTTCCCATCTCAAAATTATAACCTTCTTTGTAAAAAGAAAAAAGTTTAGAAGGGTATATAAATCCATCATCTGCACTTAAATCACCTTCAGAAATAGAAATCTCTTTTTCTTCATTATTGATAATATAGAGCTTATTAGAGTCATATATAAACAGATTTCCTAAATACTTTAGGTTATATTTTTCTCCCATTAAATTTATTTCTCCCCTAATTGGTGGTTCATCACCTTCTAATATTCCTGCATCTTCATTAATAAGTACTTGACTAAAACCAATAAACATATTTTCGTACGCATTCATTTTTGTAGAAACTTCATCTAAGATTGATTTAGCTTCTAAAGAATTTTGCGAAAAAATAAAGCTTGAACTAAGCAAGTAAATACATAAAATTAATATTTTTTTCATTGTAAAATTTTTAGTGCCTTTAGCCTTTATTTTATTTGTTTTTTTCGTTTTCTAAAAGTTGCTCTAATGCTATAAAATCTGGAATTAAAACTTGTCTTGCTTTACTTCCTTCAAATCCTCCAACAATTCCTGCTGCTTCTAATTGATCAATTAATCTTCCAGCTCTATTGTACCCTAGTTTTAATTTTCTTTGTAATAATGATGCAGACCCTTGCTGAGCTGTAATAATTATCTCTGCAGCTTCTTTAAAGAGTTTATCTCTATCTTCAATATCTACATCAATACTTGTGCCATTTTCATCATCTATATATTCTGGCAATAAGTGTGCTTCTGAATATGCCTTTTGAGATCCAATAAAATCCGTTATTTTTTCAACTTCTGGTGTATCTACAAATGCACATTGTATTCTTGTAATAGCATTGCCATTTGTATATAGTAAATCTCCACGTCCAATAAGCTGATCTGCACCACCAGCATCTAAAATTGTTCTCGAATCTATTTTTGAGGTTACTCTAAAAGCAATTCGTGCAGGAAAATTAGCTTTTATAATACCTGTAATTACATTTACAGAAGGTCTTTGTGTTGCAACAATTAGATGTATACCAATTGCTCTAGCTAGTTGTGCTAGTCTTGCAATTGGTGTTTCGACTTCTTTACCGGCAGTCATAATTAAATCAGCAAACTCATCAATTACTAATACAATGTAAGGTAAAAATTGATGACCATCATTAGGATTTAATTTTCGTTTTTTAAATTTTTGATTGTATTCCTTTATATTTCTAACCATTGCCGATTTTAATAAATCGTAACGATTGTCCATTTCTATACATAAAGAGTTTAAGGTGTGGACAACCTTGGTTGTATCTGTAATAATTGCATCTTCTGAATCTGGTAGTTTTGCTAAATAATGTCTTTCTATTTTATTAAATAGTGTAAGTTCTACTTTTTTTGGATCTACTAAAACAAATTTCACCTCTGCAGGATGTTTTTTGTATAATAATGATGTTAAAACAGCATTTAAACCAACAGATTTTCCTTGTCCTGTTGCCCCTGCCATTAGCAAGTGAGGCATCTTAGCTAAATCTACTACAAATGTTTCATTCGAGATGGTTTTACCTAATGCAATAGGAAGTTCCATTCGAGATTCTTGGAATTTTTTTGATGAAATAGCAGAATGCATAGAAACAATTGTTGCATTCTTATTAGGAACCTCTATACCAATTGTTCCTTTTCCTGGTATAGGAGCTATAATTCTAATACCAAGTGCAGATAAAGAAAGTGCAATATCATCTTCTAAATTTTTAATTTTAGATATTCGAATTCCTGCTTCAGGTACAATTTCATAAAGCGTAATTGTAGGTCCAACAGTAGCTTTAATTTCTGCAATACCAATTTTATAGTTCTTTAAAGTCTCAACTATTTTGTTCTTATTTGCTTCTAACTCTTCTGGATCTATAGAAATACTTTCGTTGTATTGTTTAAGAAGATTAAAAGTAGGAAAACGAAAATTAGATAACTCTAAAGTAGGATCGAATTCCCCAAAATCTTTTAAAATTTTATCTGATAGGTTTTCTGTAGAGTGTTCTTCCTCTTCATAAACCTCAATGTCTATAGCTACATCACTCTTATCTTTATAAATTTCTTTTGCAGCAGGAATTGGAGTAGTAGTGTCTAGTTCAACAAGTAATTCTAGCTCTTTTTTTTCTTTAACTTCAGAATGGTTTGTAATTGTGGGTTTTAAATCTGCCACAGATAATTCAAATTCAGATTTTGTTTCTTCGATATCGGTTATGCTGTTACTATCAACTTCATTATTTATCGTTGTTTCTATATCTTCTTGTGCTAAGGAGGTATTACTTCTCGTATTTTCCTGTCTTTCGATTCTTTTTGCTTTCCAATTTTCTAAATATGTATCGATACTTAATTTATATCTTATTATAATATATGTAAGAAATAAAAAGAATAGCAAAATACTTAGTCCTGTTTTACCTAAAAAAGTTTGTAAGTAACTATTTACTTCAAAACCTACAACCCCAGAAAATAAAGCGTATTCTTTTCTTAAAAAACCAAGCGTTATAGTAAACCATAGCATAGCAATTAAACCCCAATTCCAAGAAATAACAATCTTAGAAAGTTTTCTTTTTATAATAATGTAAGCACCAGTAATAAATATTTGATACGCTATAACAAAAGCGGCAAGTCCAAATCCTTTATAAATAAAAAAGTGACTAAGGTTAGCACCTATTTTTCCTAAAAGATTTTTACTCTTTACTGTTTTGTCTGTAAAGTGTTGCAGCGTACTTTGATCTGTTTGCCAATTAAAAAAGAAAGAAACAAAAGCAATACATAAAAACAATGAAAATAAAACTAAAAACAAACCTAATATGTTTTGTGATTGTCTAGTAATTAAGAAATAAAAAAAAGGTCTTTTACCTTCTTTTAAGTTGTTTTTTTTTGAAGTGTTAGATTTTATTTTTGGCATTAAAAATTCATAATAATTAAAAAGTAAATATACATATTTGCTTAAAATAATATTAGCACTTTAGGAACATAAATAATACCTGCAATTATTAGTGATATTAATGCAGCAAATGTTGGAGTCCCTGCAGCAATATCTTTTATTTTTCCTATTTTCTCATTGAATTCTGGATGTATAAAGTCTGAAACTTCTTCTATAGCAGAATTAGCAGCTTCTGCGACTAGAACTAATCCAATCGCTAAAAACTGTATAGCCCATTCTATAAGTGATATTTGAAATACAACACCTAAAATAAAAGCAATTAAAGAAACAAATAACTGTACTTTTATGCTGTCTTCTGTTGTAACTAATATCCATAAACCTTTAAAAGCAAACTTTAAACTTTTTAATCGGCCTAAAAAAAAACCGTCATTTGGATCCTTCATTTTAAAGTACTTTAAGGGGGCCATCATAATTTGGTTCATTACCAATCTCAGATACTTGTTCTAAGTAAATTACAATACCATTTGCATCTATAACAACAATAGCCCTTGAGTGTAGCCCTTTAAAGGCACTATCTAAAATTGTTGCTCCGTAATCTTTTCCAAAAGCTCCATTTTCAAAATCCGACAGCATTTCTACATTTTCGATACCTTCAGCTCCACAAAAACGAGCTTGTGCAAAAGGTAAATCTCTAGAGATACAAAGCACTACAGTATTTTTTAATTCTGAGGCTTTTTTATTAAATTCTCTTACTGATTGTGCACAAACGCCTGTATCTACACTAGGAAAAATATTTAGAATGATGTTTTTACCAGCATAATCTGCTAAAGATTTTTCTTTTAGCTCAACTGTTTTTAATTTAAAATCTAATGCTTTCTCACTAACTTTTGGTAAATTTCCTACTGTATTTATAGGATTTCCTCCTAATGTTATTTCTGCCATTTTTGTAAATTTATTTTATTCAAAAGTAATTAATTTTATTGATACTATTATTTTAAAACTGTGAAGTTCTCCTTAAAAAAATGCATTTCTAATATGTATCTTCGCAAACTAAAATAGATTTTTTTTAGTGAATTTAGCTCAATATACATCAGAATTTAAATATAATTGGAAGCTTGCAGCACCTGTAATGTTAGGAATGTTAGGTCATACATTTGTAGCTTTTATAGATAATATTATGGTTGGGCAATTAGGAACTGCAGAATTGGCTGCTGTGTCTTTAGGAAATAGCTTTATGTTTATTGCTATGTCTATTGGAATAGGTTTTTCTACAGCAATAACTCCATTAATTGCAGAAGCTGATTCTTCTAATAACTTGCAGCAAGCTAGATCTACTTTTAAAAATGGATTATTCTTATGTACTGTTCTTGGAATATTACTATTTCTTATGGTGTTTTTTGCTAAACCATTAATGTATTTAATGCAGCAGCCAGAAGAAGTAGTTGCTTTAGCTATACCTTATTTAGATTTAGTTGCATTCTCTCTAATTCCATTGATTATTTTCCAAGCAATAAAGCAATTTAGTGATGGTATGTCTATGACTAAATATCCAATGTATGCTACTTTAATTGCAAATATTGTAAATGTAGTTTTAAATTATTTATTCATTTTTGGAAAGTTTGGTTTTCCAGAATTAGGTATTGTTGGTGCAGCTTATGGAACATTAACCTCAAGAATTATTATGGTTATTTATTTGTGGCTGTTATTAAGTTATAAGAAAAGATCAAAACGAATTATGAATAACCTAAAATTCTTTGTTTTAGATATTCTTATGATTAAGAAAATAATAAATTTGGGTACTTTAAGTGCAATGCAAATGTTTTTTGAAGTAGCCATATTTACTGGAGCTATTTGGCTTAGTGGTCTTTTAGGTAAAAATCCACAAGCAGCAAATCAAATTGCATTGAATTTATCATCTATGACATTTATGGTGGCTATGGGTTTAAGTGTTGCATCTATGATAAGAGTAGGTAATCAAAAAGGATTGCAAAATTTTAAGGAGTTAAGAAGAATAGCATTCTCAATCTTTTTACTAGGGATGATTTTTGCAACTGTCTTTGCAATTCTATTTTTTATCTTTCATAAAGTTATGCCAACTATTTATGTAGATTTGGGAGATGAGCTAAACTATGCAGACAATATGGAAGTAATTTCTATTGCATCTAAGCTTTTAATTGCAGCAGCATTTTTTCAAATTTCAGATAGTATCCAAGTAGTGGTTTTAGGTGCTTTACGTGGTTTACAAGATGTAAAAATACCTACAATACTAACCTTTATTTCTTATTGGTGTGTTGGTTTTCCTGTTTCTTACTATTTAGGATCTGAAGAAATGTATGGTAGTTTTGGTATTTGGTTAGGTTTGTTAGCAGGCTTAACTACAGCTTCAATTTTACTATTTATTAGATTTAATAGGTTAACTCTAAAGTTGATAGCTACTAAAGTTGAATTAACTAATTAGAGTAGTTTCATTTTGTTTGTTCTTCAAGCTGTCAAAATCATACAGTGCTGTATCTAATAAATGAGAAGGAGAAACATTTTGTAGAGCATTCATCATAATTGCATTTCTATTTGGGAATTCTTGTTCCCAGTTAGAAATCATTTCTTTAACTTTTTTACGTTGTAAGTTTTCTTGAGAACCGCATAAATTACATGGAATTATTGGATAATTTCTATGATAAGAAAACTCTTCTATATCAGTTTCATTACAAAAGGCTAGTGGTCTTAAAATTACTAAATCTCCAGCATCATTTTTAAATTTAGGAGGCATTGTTTCTAACTTTCCAGAAAAGAAAAAGTTAAGAAAGAATGTTTCTAAAATATCGTTTTTATGATGACCTAAAGCTAACTTATTACAACCTAAATCTTTGGCTGCTTCGTATAAGGTTCCTCTTCGTAATCTAGAGCAAAGACTGCAAGTAGTTTTGCCTTCAGGAGTTTTATCCATAACCACTTTGTAGGTGTTTTTTTCAATAATTTTATAGGCTACTTGAAGTTCACTTAAATAATTAGGCAAGACTTCTTCAGGAAAACCTGGTTGTTTCTGATCTAAATTAACAGCAATTAAATCAAAATGAACAGGAGCTACTCTTTGAAAGTAAAGGAGCATATCTAACATGGTATAGCTATCTTTTCCACCTGATAAACAAACCATAATTTTATCTCCATTTTCAATCATGGAGTATTGTTTTATAGCCTGAGCTACAAATTTCTGAAGTTTTTTGGTGTTTTGTTGCTGTTGATTCATTTTACAAAAATAAAAGAATCAGAAAGATTTAAAAGCTACTTTTTATTTAAATGCATTCTTCTATTGTATCAACTATAATTTGGCAACCTTTTATTAATTCTTCATCTGAAATAGTTAGAGGTGGAGTTATTCTCATTGCTCTACCTTCAAATAATAAGAAAAATAGAATAAGACCTTTGTCTAAACATTTCAAAATAATTTTTGCTGCTAATTCTGGAGTTTCAACAATTGCAGCTAACATTAAACCTTTACCTCTAATTTCTAAAATAGCTGAATGTAGCAAGTGGTTTCTTATAATTTTTTCTTTACGTAAGCATTCTGAAACTAAATCATCTTCTAAAATAACGTCTAGAGTAGCATTAGCAGCTGCAGCAATTACTGGATGACCTGCAAATGTAGATATATGTCCTAGTTTAGGGTTGTCTTTTAGCAAACTCATTCTATCTTGAGAAGCAATAAAAGCACCAATAGGCATACCACCTCCTAAACCTTTTCCTGTAATAATAATATCTGGAGTAACATTGTAATTTTCAAAACCCCAAAATTTACCTGTTCTACCAATTCCTGTTTGAATTTCATCTAGAATTAAAAGTGCTCCAACTTCATCACATTTAGTTTTTACATTCGTCAAATAATTAGAGTAAGGCTCAATGAAGCCAGCACCACCTTGAATAGTTTCTAAAATGACAGCTGCAGTTTTGTTTGTGATTTGTTCTAAACAAAAATTGCAGTTAAAAGCGATAAATTTTGTGCCTGGTATTAATGGTCTAAAAGCAGCATTTTGTTTTTCTACGCCAGAAACACTCATAGAACCTTGTGTGTTTCCATGATAAGAGTTTTTAGCAGCAATTATTTCTGATCTTCCTGTTACTCTTTTAGCGAGTTTTAGAGCACCTTCTGTAGCTTCAGTTCCAGAATTGGTAACATATACAGACTGCAATGATTCAGGCAGAGTAGAGGCTAATTTTTTGCATAATGACACTTGTGGCTGTTGAATAAATTCTCCATAAACCATAACATGTGTGTATGCATCTAACTGATTTTTAATTGCATCAGTAACTTTAGGATGGTTATGACCTAAACTATTTGCAGAAACTCCTGCAACAAAATCTAAATGAGCTTTATTATTGTTATCATATATGTAAGAACCATTTGCATGAGAAATTTCTATTGCTAATGGGTGAGGTGATGTTTGTGCTTGGTATTTGTAAAAATCTGATTTCAAATTATTGACCAATGATAGATATTGCAGTTTTCTTTTTTCCCTTCTTTTTATCCTTTGTTTTTTCATCAATGAACAAAGAGGGTTTTTCTAAGACTTTCTTTTTAATAGGCAGTTTATTAGAAGTAATATCTTTAATAAAAATATCTTCTTTTTTCTTAGGCTGTTCATCTTCTCTCCACAAAAAACCTTTTATAATTCTCCCTTCTGGATCTAACTGAGATGGAGGATATGTTTTACCGTCTGTACTTTTAAGGTACTTGATTGTTTCTATTTCTCCATTAACAAGTGTAAATTCTATATTACTAGAAACTTCTTTGGTAATTGTTTCTAGTTCTTGAGTTTCTGTATTTCTATTAAAGTAAATTGATTCTGCATTTCCTTTTACCAAAAGTAATTTAAGTTTATTAGCCTCAAATTTACCAAACATATTTCGCCCTTTTATCTGGTTAAAATCTTTATTTTCAATAGAATCTTTAGAAATAATAAAAGCATTATTGTAAACTTTTAAAGAGTCTAATTTCTCTGTTTCTATATTAGATTGTAAATAAATACTATCTCCTGTAATTTGGTTTTGATCTGACCAAATTACAGGATTTCTATACATTTTTGTATACCCTGTAGCCTGATTTGTAAAAATAGAATCGCACTTACCTTGTAGATCTGACTTAAATATTTTTACATTATGGTACGTTCTAATTATACGTTTTTTTGATTTCCCTGTAACTAACAAAGTATCTCCATGAATAAACATAGAATCTTTATCAATTATAGAAATAGCAACTGCTCTTTTGATTATGAATAAAGAATCTTTTTGTTCATATAGTTCTGCGTAATTGCCTTTTGTTATAAAATTTTGAATTGTATCTACTACTTTTATGTTTTTAGAAGCAGACGCAAATCCTTTATTTTTGTCATAATATAAACTATCACCTTCTACAGTTCTTTCTTTTAAAAATAGCTTTGCATTTTTTGTGAAGTAAGAAATATCTGTTTTTGTGTTGTAAAATCCTTTTTCAGAATATAATCTATTTTCATTTTCAGTATTTGTAATAGTTGATGGTCCATACAAATAGGCTAAGCCAGAATTGGTATAATAATCTAAATGATTAGAAGTTAAATTATGTTCCGGATTTACAACTGTAACTCTTGTAATTGCTGTAAATTTCTTATTTTCTAAATAGTAATTACCGTTTTTACTTTTTAGGGTATTTGTAGCATCTTTAATAGTAGCATAATCTTGGTAATATAACTTTTGATTAATTCTATCAAATTGCAAAGTATCTGTAGTAAGCGTCATTGTAGGATCTTTTAAAACTACGTTTCCCCATGATAATGCTTGTTTTACATTGGCATCATAATCTGTATAATCGCTGGTTTGAGTAATAGTATCTCCTTGCTTTATAATGACTTTTCCAATAGCTTTAAAAAAATTTTGTTTTTTATAAAGTAAAGCTTGCTGACATGTTAAATGAATACCTTCGTGATAGATGCGTACATTTCCAATAAGAATTGTTGCTCCTGGAGATTTTAATTCATCTGCATATTGAATATCTGCATTTTCTATACTAATTTTCTTTTTTTCTTGTGAAAACAATGAAATAGTAGAGAATAAAAGGTACAAAAAAAGTATTCTTTTCAAAAGATTTGTTTTGCAACAAAAATAATGAAAAGAATACCTTAAAATCTTAATATTTAGATAAAACTATCTATTTATTGTTTGTTTCCTATCTGGACCAACTGAAACTATCTTTACAGGAACACCAGTTTCTTTTTCAATAAAAGCAACATAATCTAACAGATTCTTTGGTAATTGATCTGCTGTAGTCATTTTTGTTAAATCGTCTTTCCAGCCTTTAAATTCAGTATAATTTACAGAAACATTTTCTGGTTCTATATTGTAAGGTAGGTGTGTAATCTCTTTTCCTTTATAATTATAAGACGTACACACTTTTAATGTATTAAAGCCAGATAGTACATCTCCTTTCATCATCATTAATTGAGTAACCCCATTTACATCTACAGCATATTTTAATGCTACTAAATCTAACCAACCACATCTTCTTGGTCTTCCAGTTGTTGCTCCAAATTCATGACCAACACTAGCCATCGTTTCTCCATCCTTGTCAAATAATTCTGTAGGAAAAGGACCAGAACCTACTCTGGTAGTATATGCTTTAAAAATACCAAAAACGTCTCCAATTCTATTTGGAGCTACACCTAAACCTGTACATGCACCTGCAGCAGTTGTATTAGATGATGTTACAAATGGGTAAGTCCCGAAGTCAATATCTAATAAAGAACCTTGTGCTCCTTCAGCTAATATGGTCTTTTTATCTTTTATAGCTTGATTTAAAAACTCTTCACTATCAATGAATTGAAGTGTTCTCAATTTATCAATTCCTTTACAAAACTCAGCTTCTAATTCATCTAAATTATAATCTATTTGAACATCGAAGAATTCTAACATTTTAATATGTTTTTCTGTTAGAGCATCGTATTTTTCTTTCCAATTGTCTAGCTCTAAGTCACCAACACGCATTCCATTTCTTCCGGTTTTGTCCATATATGTAGGGCCAATTCCTTTTAGAGTAGAGCCAATTTTAGCTTTTCCTTTAGATGTTTCAGATGCAGCATCTAGCAATCTGTGCGTTGGTAATATTAAATGCGCTTTTTTAGAAATTAATAATTTAGATGTATAATCTATTTTATGTTTATCTAAATTTTCTAATTCTTTTTTAAAAATTACAGGATCTATTACTACACCATTTCCAACAACATTTAATGCTGTTTTATGAAATATCCCTGAGGGTATTGTATGTAAAACATGTTTAAAACCATCAAAAATAAGTGTATGTCCTGCATTTGGGCCTCCTTGAAAACGTGCAATAATGTCGTAGTTTTGGGTTAATACATCTACAATTTTCCCTTTACCTTCATCTCCCCATTGTAATCCTAATAATAAATCTACTGCCATTTTTGTTTTTGTAATGATTAAATTTTAAATTAATTTTTGTCGTTCTTTTTTGTCCCGTAAAAGTATAAGGAGTGGTTGTGAATATCAATCTCAAATATTTCCTCAATTGTTTTTTTGATAATTTGAATACGTGGATCACAAAATTCTTTAACATCTCCAGAATCAGTGAAAATTACGTGATCATGGTTTTTATCAAAATAACTCTTTTCATAACGTGCCATCGTTTGACCATCGAATTGATGTTTACGGACCAATCCACAATCTAATAATAAATCTATCGTATTATAAAGTGTTGCTCTACTAACCCTATAGTTTTTATTTTTCATTTTAATATAAAGAGATTCTATATCAAAATGCTCATCTACATCGTAAATTTCTTGTAAAATAGCATAACGTTCAGGTGTTTTTCTGTGTTTATGCTCTTGTAAGTATGTGGTAAAAACTTTTTTAACTACTTCCTGATTTTCAAGAGAATTATTCATGGATTTAATTTTTACGAAAAAACAAATTTACAGTTATTTCTGAATAAAATTATATTTTTATGTAAATGATATTTACATTCTATTAACACGTTCCACTTTTTTAACGCCTTGTACCTTTTGAATGCGGTTCATTAACTTTGTTAACTGTGGACTATTCTTAACACTTAATGCTATTTTACCATCAAATACTCCTTCATTTCCAGAGATGTTAATGCTGTGAATAAAAACACCAATATTGCTAGAGATAATTTTAGTAACCTCATTAACAATTCCAGAATGATCTATACCATTAATGTGCAATACTACTTTAAAATCTTGTTTTGTAGAATCTATCCATTTGGCCTGCATGATTCTATAAGCATAATTTGATTGCAGTGAGATGGCATTAGGACAATTTTTTTTATGCACTTTAATACCATCGTTTATTGTTAAAAATCCAAAAACTTGGTCTCCTGGAATAGGGTTGCAACATTTAGATTGTGTATAGTTTAGCTTTTCTTCTTCTTTTCCGAAGACTAAAGCATCATATTTGCTGGTAATTTCTTCTTGATTTTCATTGCTAGAGGTATTTCTTCTTAATTTTGTTTTAAAGAAGTTTAAAATAGCACTATTTCTTTGCGTAACAAACCCTTTTAATAATGTGTTGTCTATTGCTCCATTTCCAATTCTATAGAATAGATCAAAACTCGTTCTTAGTTTAAAGTAATTAACTAATTCATTAATTGTTTTTTCACTAAATGCAATTTTTAAATGCCTTAACTTTCTTGTTAAGATTGCTTTTCCTTCTTCTGCAATTCCCTTTTCCTCATCTTTAAGCGCAGCTCTAATTTTTGTTTTTGCTCTTGCTGTAATTACGAAATCTAACCATCTAGAATTTGGTTTATTGTTAGCGCTTGTAATCACTTCTATTTGATCTCCACTTCTTAGGGTATAACTTAATGGAACTAATTTACCATTTACTTTTGCACCCCTACATTTTAAACCAACATCCGTATGAATAGAAAATGCAAAATCTAATGCAGAAGCATCTTTAGGTAAAGATTTTAGATCTCCTTTGGGTGTAAATACGTAAATCTCTTTAGCATAAAGATTTAACTTAAAGTCTTCTACAAAATCTACTGCATTTAAGCTTTGATTTTCTAATGTTTCTTTTAACCTATTTAACCAAACATCTAAACCGCTTTCGCTTTCTGAACCTTGTTTGTATTTAAAATGTGCTGCATACCCTTTTTCTGCAATTTCATTCATCCGCTCAGATCTAATTTGAACTTCTACCCATTGTGCATCTGGCCCAACAACAGTAATATGAAGTGCTTCGTACCCTGTGGACTTTGGCTGTGATATCCAATCTCTTAAACGCGCTGGGTTAGGCCTAAAGTTATCAGTAACTAATGAATAGATTTTCCAGGCATCGTGTTTTTCATCTTTGGTTATTGGTTTGAAAATAATACGAATGGCATATTTATCAAAAACCTCTTCAAATGTTACGTTTTGTTTTTGCATTTTTCTTCGAATAGAAAAAATTGACTTGAATCGTCCTTTTATCTCATATGAAAAATGTTCTTTATCTAAACCACTTTTTAAGGAGTTTTCAAAACGGTTTAAATAATCTTGTTGTTCCTCTTTACTTTCTTTTATTTTAGAAACAATACTATTAAATACGTCTGGTTCTGTATATTTTAAACCCAAATCCTCTAATTCGGTTTTAATATTATATAAGCCTAATCTATGTGCCAACGGAGCATAGATATATAAAGTTTCTGATGCAATTTTTACCTGTTTATAACCTGGCATTGCATCCATGGTTTGCATATTGTGTAATCTGTCTGCAATTTTTATGAGAATTACTCTTACGTCATCATGAAGTGTAAGTAGCATTTTTCTAAAATTTTCTGCTTGTATAGAAGCATCTTGTGCTTTATTTAAACGAGATATTTTGGTAAGACCATTTACAATTCTAGCAATAGTTTCACCAAACAATTGCTCCATATCATTTAAGGTGTAATCTGTGTCTTCTACAACATCATGTAAAAGGGCTGCTGCAATAGAGGTAGCACCTAAGCCAATTTCCATTGCAACAATTTTTGCAACAGCTATTGGATGAAAAATATAAGGTTCACCTGTTTTTCTTCGTTGTTTAGAATGCGCATCTACAGCAATATCAAATGCCTTTCTTATTAATTCTTTATCCTCTTTTGATAAAACTTCATAAGTACCTTTTAGTAAATCCTTGTATCGATTTGCAATTTCTTTATTTTCTTCTTCTATGGTAGCAATGTATTCCATATAATTCTTTCAACTTTTAAACTAAAGTGAATTTAGGAAATACTATTAAAATACCAAAAGAAAACACTTATTAATGAAAATTACTTAAGTATGAGTAATACTTTTTTTCTTAAAATAATTTAAAAAATTAATAAAAGACTACTTAGTAGTAAGAAATAGGGGAGTGTATAATGCTACTTTTTTAATTGGTTATTAACGTACATAGCAGCCTCTATAATACCTGCATTATTTTTAAATTGAGCAACTTTAATGGGCACATCAGTTTTTAAGTATTGTTTAAAATCATCATATTTTTTGCTAATTCCGCCTCCTAAAATTATCAAACTTGGCGAAAATACAATTCTTGTATATTCTAATAATTCATCAAAACGAAGTGCCCATTCTTTTAAAGACAAGCCTTCTTTTTTTCTGATAGAATCAGCAGCATAAAATTCTATTATTTCTCCATTTGAATGTAAAAGTTTACCCAATTCTAAATTTGTAATTAATTTTTTATTAAAGAATAACCCAGAACCAATTCCTGTTCCAATTGTAATTACAATAATAACTCCTTTTTCTTTTTTACCAGCTCCTAAACTTACTTCAGCAACCCCAGCTAAATCTGCATCATTACTAATATAAAATGGTAGTTTGGTTTCATTTTTAAAAAGTTTGTCAACCCTAACATTTAACCAGTCTTTACTTAAATTACCTGTATGAATACATTGGCCGTTTACAATAGTTGTAGGAAAACTACAGCCAACAGCTTTGGTCCAATTAAAATGTTCTATTATTTTTTTTATGACTTCTGCTACAGCTTCTGGAGTAGCTGGTTTAGGTGTAGGAATTCTATGTCTTTCTGTAATCAATTCTCCTGTTGTTGTATTTACAACTGCAGCCTTAATTCCTGAACCACCTACATCTATTCCTAGTATTTTCATAATTATATTATTTAAAGTCTCTTTGTCTTTTTGCTTCAAAAATAACAATAGCAGCTGCTACAGAAACATTCATAGAGTCTATTTTACCTTGCATTGGTATATTTATATTTTGAGTCGCTTTGTTTCTCCAAGTAGTAGTTAATCCTGTTGCTTCTGTACCCACAACAATGGCTGTAGGTTTTGTGTAATCTTCTAAATGATATTCATTTGAATTTTGTAAAGTAGCAGCATAAATAGCAATATTTTTTTCTTTTAGAAAGGTAATAATTTCTTCTGAAGTAGCAACCGCAATTTTATTTGTAAATACACAACCCACACTAGATCTAATAATATTAGAATTGTATAAGTCAGATTTTGGGTTTGCAATAAATACTGCGTCAACATTTGCAGCATCTGCTGTTCTTAATAAAGCACCAACATTACCAGGCTTTTCTAATCCTTCAGCTATTAAAACCAAGGGTTGTTTATTCTTGAAATTAATTTCATTTAGTAAAAAACGTTTAGTCTGAGCAACAGCAATAATACCTTCTGTAGAGTTTCTGTAGGCTAATTTTTCATAAACTTCTCTAGAAATTTCAATCAATTGAATTGATGTAATAAAGGTGCGTTCAACTTCTGTTTGCTGAATTAAGTCGCTACAAAATAAAACTGTTTCAAAGGTGTAGTTAGCTTTTAAAGCTAAAGATATTTCTCTTAAACCTTCTATGATAAATAGACCTCGGTTTTTTCTTTCTTTAGCTTTCTCTTGAAGTTTTAGTAGACTTTTAATGTAAGAATTTTGTGAACTTGTAATTTGTTTCATTATTACAAATATACCTAATTAGTCATATTTTGGATACAAAATTTTTGACCTACTTTTAAAAACACAAAGGCTTACTGATTAGTAAGCCTTTGTGTTTTAAATAATTTTAGGATACTTTATTCTGATTTGTATTTGTTAGAATAACGTTTCCATAATTCTGTTTGATGCGTTTCTAAGCTAATACCTCTCCCTTGAATAAAAGCTTTTGATAAAATATTAGTTCTCATATCTAAAGCATCCCCTTCAGATATAAACAGAGTAGCATCTTTGCCAACTTCTAAGGTACCAACCATATCAGAGATTCCTAATATTTTAGCACTATTTGAAGTAATCATCTTTAAAGCATCTTCTTTATCTAAGCCATGAGCAGAAAATGTACCTGCATAAAAAGGTAAATTTCTAGTATTCATTCTTTCCATTTGACCTTCCATACCAATTGCAACAGTAATGCCTTTATCAGTTAAATTTTTAGCAATAGTATAGGTGTAATCATAGGCATCGTCTTCTGAATTTGGGTTTCTATGTGGTCTTTCTAAAACTACACCAATATCATTTTTAACTAAAAGATCTATAACGCTTTCAGCACCTTCTGCATTCACTAAAGCTATATTATTGATTCCAAAATTTTTAGCAATAGTAATAGCATCAGTAATTTCTTTTTGACCATTTACATGAATAAACAATCTTTGAGAACCATCAAATAAACCTTTCATTGCCTCAAAAGGTAAATTTATTGTACTTTTCTTACCTGCTAAATAATTTTTGGCATTTGCAAAATACATTTTAATGTCATCTGTATTTTTACCGTATCTAGCATCTGGTTTTAAAGCAGGATCTTCACCTAGCCACCATCTACCTCTTGTAAAACTACTAGGCCAATTCATATGTATTGCATCATCTATTTTAATTGCTGCATCTTCCCAATTCCAAGCATCTAATTGTACAATAGATGATGTTCCAGAAATAGAACCACCTCTAGGTGTAATCTGAGCCATTAATACTCCATTAGGTCTTATAGATTCTACAACTTTACTCTCAGCATTATAAGCTATTAAGCTTCTAATATGAGGGTTATTGATTCCTATTTCATCAACATCTACACTTGCTTTTACAGCATCAATTTCTGCCAAACCAAGAGTAGCATTGGCTGCAATAAAACCAGGATAAATGTGTTTTCCTGTTGCATTAATTACAGTTCCCATTCTTGCTATTTTTAGCATTGCAGAGCCCACAAATGTAATTTTACCTTCATTAAACATTATTAATGAATTTTTAATTACCTCTCCATTTCCTAAATGTGCAGTAGCACCTTCTATAGAAATAGCTCTATTTTGTTTATCTGCAGGTGTTTGCTGTGCTACTATATTTCCCATACAGAAAAATAATAGTAAACTATATATTATTTTTTTCATCTTTTATTAGTTTTTAAGTTCTTCTAAAGTATCACAATGAAAGTTGATGTCTCCTCTTTTCATTGGTACCTTGGTTTTACCACCATTCATCTTTTCGTTCAACATCATATTGATAAGTTTACTTTTTTCTTCTTTAATTGAGATACGCTTTTTAGCATCTTCAGCACTATCAAAAAATACTCTACCATCAATAATTGTTTTTTCTACTTTAGCATAAATAGACATTGGGTGATTGTTCCAAAGAACAACATCTGCATCTTTACCTTCTCTTATACTTCCTACTTTATCATCTATATGTAATAATTTAGCAGGATTAATAGTTACTGTTTTCCAAGCTTCTAATTCAGACATTCCTCCATATTTTACGGTTTTAGCAGCTTCTTGATTTAAACGTCTAGACATTTCTCTATCATCTGAATTAATAGCTACAGTTACACCTGCATTATGCATAATTGCAGCATTATAAGGTATTGCATCATTTACTTCGTACTTGTAAGCCCACCAATCAGAAAAAGTTGAACCACCTACACCATGTTTAGCCATTTTATCTGCTACTTTATAACCTTCTAAAATATGCGTAAAAGTGTTGATATTAAAATTAAACTTATCTGCAACTTTCATTAGCATATTAATTTCAGATTGTACATATGAATGGCAAGAAATAAAACGCTCTTTATTTAAGATTTCAGCCAATGTTTCCATTTCTAAATCTTTTCTGTAAGGCTGTCCACTTTTCTTTAAAACGTCATATTCTTTTGCTCTCGTAAAGTAATCTGTAATCATTTGTTCTACACCCATTCTAGTTTGAGGAAAACGAGTTCCATTACTACTTCTAGATTGTTTTACATTTTCACCTAAGGCAAATTTTATAAATTTAGGAGTATCGTCATAAATCATGCTTTCTGCATTTTCTCCCCATTTTAGTTTGATAATTGCAGATCTACCTCCAATAGGGTTTGCAGAACCATGTAAGATCTGAGCTGTTGTTGTACCACCAGAAATATTTCTATAAACATTAATGTCTGTTGGATCTACAACATCTTCTATAGTAACCTCAGCTGAAGAATTTTGTGCCCCTTCATTAATTGCTGATGCAGCAATGTGTGAATGCTCATCTACAATACCTGCAGTTAAATGCTTGCCTGTTCCATCAATTTCTAAAGCTTTTCTTGCGTTTAAACCTTTACCAATTTCAGCAATTTTACCATCTTTTAGTAAAATGTCTGTATTTTCTAAAATTCCTGCATCTTCACTAGTCCAAACTGTAACATTCTTAATTAAGATTGTTTGTTGTTCTGGCTGTACATAATTACCAAAACCAATGTTAGGATAACTAACAGGCATAACAGTTAGAGCATTGTTATCTGCGTCTTTTTTCTTTTTAGAAGACTTTTTTGAATTAGCTACTTTCTTACTTGCAGACCAAGTAGTTTCGTTACCTTTAGTATCAAAGGCATTACCTTCCATTAGATTAGAACTATTAATGACTTTACCAATCATTCTTGTATAGCCTGAATCTTCGTTTAAAGTGATAGCAATCCAATCATCTTTAAAAGAGAATTTAGATTTAATTTTTTTATCACCTTGTTTAATAGCCCCTTTTTGCTTTGCTCCAGAACCTGTTACTGATAACTGATAATTTTTATTATTTACAGATAACATATAGTTTCCTGTAATATCTTTAATAGTCATATCAGAAACTATATTTTTAGCTCCTTGAACCCAGTTTTCGTAAATGGTTGTTTTTGCATCAAATACATTACCAGATGTAATTATAAAGTTAGCGTGACTTCCAGATTTTAAATTTCCAATTGATGAATTACCTAAAATAGAAGCAGGTACAGTAGTTAACGCTGATAACGCTTTTGTTTCATCAAAACCATACTTAATAGCTTTTTGTAAGTTTTTATGAAAAGATTTTACTGATTTTAACTCATGTGTAGTTAAAGCAAAATTTACTCCATTTTTAGAAAGTACACTTAAGTTTGATGGTTCCTGATTCCATTTACGCATATCTCTTAAAGATATTTGTTGTGCTAATAGTGGATTAGAAACATCATATGCATTGCTAAAGTTTATAGGAATGATAAAGTTTGCATTAGTAGCTTTAATATCGCTTACTCTTTCATACTCATCTCCAGAACCAACTATAGTAAACTGTACCCCAAATTCATCTCCAACTTTATCTGCTCTCAAAGCATCTAAATGATTACCAGTTTCAAAAATTTGAGTTAGATTTTTATTAGCATTTAATGCCTCTAAAGCCATGTCTTTGTTTTGCATATTTCCTTTAGCATACCAATCTGCATCTAAGTACGTTTGACGTAATAAAGCCATTGCACCCATTCTTGAACTTGGGTACGCCTGTCTTGATTGTACACTTTTACTAAAAGAAAAGTACTGACCAGATTTAGCATCTAGAATTCTGTAGGCATTTGAGGCATTAGGATTTAATGAAATTAATAAACCATTACCTCTTATAATTCCATCTTGCATATGAGTATTTACCACTCCAAAACCTGCATTAATCAAATCTTTAGCCTTTTTACCATCAAACTTAAATGCTGAAATAGGGTTGGTGTCTGGTCTAATATGATCATTCCAATAATATCCCTCTCTAGATGCATCATATTGAGTTCCTCTAGTTCTGCTAACAGCTCTTTTTGGTTTACTAATTCCAAAACTTGAATATGCATCAATAAATGATGGATAAATAGTTTTGCCTTCTAAATTAGTTATGATTGTACCTTCAGGTATTTTCACATTTTTCCCGACAGTATCAACTTTGCCGTCTTTAATGAGCAACGTGGCCTTTTTTAAAACTGCTGTTGGAGTTACATAAATTGTAGCATTCGTAAATGCAAATGCTGTGTTTTTCCTTGTTTTTACCTCTGAATCTGTAGGAAAATATTCCTGCGCATGTGAAACATGTAACGTAAAGAAAAAGAGTAATAGAATTAGTTTTCTCATGTAGTTTGAATTAATTTGATTAAAGTTTCTAAATTAGAGATTACCTCTTTGTAAATAGGGAAATGCTTTTAGTTTAACATAATTTTAAGAAAATTAAATTTGCTTAGTTTCTTCTAAATAGGAAATAAGAAGATTAACGACATAATTATAAGAATCTGTCCCTTTTGCTTGTTTATTTGCTTTTAAATAGGCATTATAACCCTTTTTTACTAAAGGTTCAAAAGGATTTTTATATTGTTGCCAAAATTCATAACTAACATTAAAATCTTCAAGAACTCCTTTATTTACAGTTTGCCAAAGTTGAGAAGATATTTCTGGATTTCTCTTTCTAACTTCAGAAATACTATATCCAAAAGCCATTCTATAACTTGCATATTTAAAATAAATATTATCATTATATTTTGCAGCTAAGAATCCTACAAAATTTGCTTCGTTTTCTGCCGCAAAACCTATTTGATGTGCTATTTCATGACAGGCAGTTGTTGGGAAACTTGTTTTAGGAATCTTATCATTTACTTGAGCTTCTCCTGTTAATGGATTTAGATATCCAGACGTTCCATTGTAACTTTGTAACAAGCTCATTAAAGATCTTTTTACTGATGGAGCATGATAACTTAATTGAGGGAAATCAGTCTCTAAATTTTTATAACCCTTTATTGATAATCTGAATAAATCTTCAATAGAATATGGGATTTCCACTTTTAAAGTATCATTACCAGTAATTTTTTGGTGATAAAAATTTAATTTTTTAATAATGAATTTGGTGCTTTTTACTAGTTGATCTGTTGTGTAATTATTTTCTTCATACCCTAAGTTTTTAGCAAGTGGTTCTCTGTAATAATTTAGACCCCAAAAAAGATAAAAACAAAAATATATGATTGATAAAAACGAAATAAAATGTGTAATTTTTAAGAGGAAATTTTTAAATTTATTTTTAATTAAAAAGAGCATGAAACGCAAGAATAATAAAATAAAAATAGCCAATAAAACATCACCAACAGAATAAGGAATCCAACCAAACATTTTTCTTAAAAGCCAAGAAATATTTGGATAGATTCCGTTGGAATAAAAACGCTCAATAAAAGCAGGATTATTTTCTGCCAAACGCATTAAAAGTATTTGAATAGGTAATAATAAGGCAATAATTAAATGTTTTTTATTCCATTTCATTAGGGTAAAAATAGCAATTCAATGTTAAAGATCACTGGTTATTAACAAGATAATAACAATTTTGTTTACAATAAATGTTTACAAATTAATCTTGATAAAAATAAAGGCCAGTCAACCTAAAAAAGTACATTTGTGTTAATGGAAAAAACAAATACGATAGCAGGAAAGAAGATTGATAAATCTAGAATCATAAGCCTTGAAAAAGGAAAAATCCCCCCACAAGCATTA
>Ga0233438_10001625_pt1 | contig 24234 bp, 20 predicted proteins | sample SI_123_September_FD_182720 | JGI IMG/M metagenome (GOLD analysis project Ga0233438, IMG submission 182720) | Seawater microbial communities from Saanich Inlet, British Columbia, Canada - SI_123_September2016_10_MG | ecosystem: Environmental > Aquatic > Marine > Inlet | place: Canada: British...
TATCGGTTCGTTACCTGAAGCTGATGTTTCCGCTAATAATACCGAATATAACCAATTGGAAGGAGGTGCTATAGAATTGTCTTGGACTTCAGAAGGCGACGTATCCAACCCGTACCTGGGAGGTTGGAGAGTGTACAAACTGCCTGTAGCAGAAACAGGAGGGACAATATTCCCGAATCCTGATGAAGAAGACAGTCAAAGCCTGTGGACTCAACTTATTGATGAGCGATTCATAGAGATGGTATCTATTTCAACAGAGAGTTGGGTTGATCCTGAGCCACTCCCTTCAGGAACATGTGCTTCTTATGCCCTCATCCCTTCAAATCGTGCTAATGTACCAGATTTGTCTCGAATTAATGTGTTCATGAATTCTGATGGGAACTCCATGTTGTGTGGAGATGCAATCGCGCCCTCAAGCACGGTCTCAACATTCACGCATTCTTACAGATTTACCAATTCAACGACTTGTTTCGATCTACAACGAAGTTGGAATTCCTGCTATGAATTAAACCTCACTTGGACATGGCCTCAAAATGAAGTTGATGGTGAAGTAACGTGGAATCTGTATCGACTCGACATACGACCCAATGAACTGGAACTGAGGTATGTCACTCCTATTGCGACTGGCTTAAGTGGAGTTCAAGGAGAAACTGGTACCTTCAATCAATCTGGCTTGGAAGCAGATGGTATACGCCCAGACAGGACATACTTCTACGTCCTCTCACCAGTTGACGGGCGAGGAAATGCAATGACTATTGGAGAATATCCTAGTGAGAACACAGAACGCGTGGAAATCGAAAACCAGTGGTGGGATTACAACCAGCACATCATACCTGAAGAACCGGAACCTCCTGAACCACCTCTTGGAATCAATTGGCTCGGGGATTTAGAAGATTCAATGGAACTCAAAGAATTCCAATATGCTGGAATCGGAGCATTGATTCTCGTCGTATTGAATTCACTCCTCATTCCAATGATGATCAAGCGCAGAAGAAGACTCAAGCGTGTTATGGCTGCTCGAAACCGTCGAAAGGGCACGGCAAATATGGCAGAAGAGTTCGAAGATTTCTTTGAGTGAGACCCATTGAGTTCAGTGAATTAACAACCGTCATATTCATGACCAAAAGGCAGGTGGGTTGCTTTACTGCGGTGATCGCATAGCCTGGCCATTGCGCTGGATTGCTAATCCAGTGGGTTTTACCCTCGGGAGTTCGAATCTCCCTCACCGCGCCACATTCTCAACCCAGTGGACCGAGTATTCCAAGCCAATCTGGAGGAATGAATGAGATGATCACCAGAGACAAAAACATGTATCCTAAGTAAAACAGAGACCGGAAGAAACTCTTTGCAGCTTTTGGCATACGTCCATTCTCATCCAATGGTTCATTGATATCAATTCCCCATACAGAGGCTGCGTACCAAAGGGTGAGACCTCCTGCAACAAACGCCCATAATAACGGGAGTCCTGAGTTTGGCCAAAAGCATGGCACTGAACCGAGTAAAAACAAACCGACACAATAGAATTTAGATTCAGTAACAGTCCTTTTTGCCCCTTTTACTTCATTCATCATTGGAACATTGGCTTTTGCATATTCTCCAGATCGGTACAAAGCCAAGGCCCAGAAGTGAGGTGGTGTCCAGAAGAAGATGAGGGCAAAGAGCATCCATGGTATAGGCGAACCTAGATCTAAAGGATTCATTGAATCAATGGATGCTGCTGCTGCACCTGCCCATCCAATCAATGGAGGAGTTGCTCCTGCAGCCCCTCCAATGACAATGTTCTGTGGTGTTCTTCTCTTCAACCACATAGTGTAGATGAACACGTAGAAAAATACCGAAAAGAAGGACCAGAAAGCTGCCTTCCAGTGGAGTAAGAAGAACAATGATGATCCTAGGATGGAGATTGTAACTCCAAACAAAAGAACGGTATTGGGTGTGAGATGCCCTTGTGGCAAAGGCCTATGTTGCGTACGACGCATTTTCGTATCGATATCCCGATCGTACCACATGTTGATTGCGTTCGAACCACCTGCGCTCAATGTACCCCCTATGACGGTAATCAATGAGGTCCAAGCTGTATCGAGCCATGTTCGTTCAATATCGATTAGATCATATCGAGCAAGAGAATCATGCACAAGGATTGCACATATGGCAGTAATCTGTAGAAGGACAATGACTCTTAGTTTCATCAGTTTGATGAAAAGAGAAAACATCGAAGGAGTCTCCTCTGTTTGTTCCATCATTCTTCCTCAGTTCTGTCGGGTTGTTCGAGATGAGCGAGTCTCAGCATCATCAGGGTTGTTGCTGCAGCGATGAAAGAAGCTACACCGAAGACAAGGTGGAGAAGAGAAAAGGATTCTGGGAATTCATCTGCATTTGCAAAAACAATGTACATACCTCCAACAAAGACATTCAAAATCCACAGCCCTGTAACGGTTTCAGCTGCTTTTGAAAATCCTTCGCCTTCATTGAAATCTCTTGAATCGACACGTACTCGAGCCGCACTTAAAATCAATACAACACCTACAACCCCGGCACCAAATCGATGGAGCATTTGTACAAGTATACCCGGCTCCCCATCAATGCTGGGAAGGAAGGAACCTTGACATTGCGGCCATCCGTTTGGGAAGCCTATTGAGCATCCTTGATTGTATTGCCCACCCGCTGTACTTGAGACCCAAGCACCCAGAATTAAGAGGATAAATACTGAACTCGTAATTCCAATGAAGCGTTTCTTTTGTTTATCCAGGAAAGCCCTAGAGGCACCTAGGAACTTCCAATCACTGCCTTCAGTAACCCGCATAGCCATGTATTGCCATACCAAAAGTGATGTGAAGATACTCGCTAGAGATAAGTGAAGGGCAACAGTCCAATCTGCATTATCAAATCGAACAGTTACTGCACCAGCTATTGCTTGTACGACAAGTAAAACCGCAGAAGCAATGGTAAGATTTTTCAGTCCATTTCCATACGTCTTTTTCTTTTTATGAGCCATAAAAACGTTCAGCAGAATTGGAACAGCGATAATTCCTACAAGCATTCTGTGGAACCATTCAACAAATATTTCGAAAATAGTATATCGGTGATCAGGGCCTCTGCTGTCAATCTGATCAGGGTTATCATCCCAATACGCAGTTTGTTCTGCTTCATCCACTGTGAAGCCCCAAGTCCCAAAACACTGTGGCCAATCCGGGCAAGACTCACCTGCATCGTTTATGCGAATTGTCCCTCCCACGACGATGATGAGTATTGCCATCGCAGTAAGGACAAGCGGCAGAGTGGAAGGGCGCTTCCACCAAGGTTGGTCCATAGTGGTCCGTGAAGGCGGCCCTCTTTTAACAAGACCCTGTGTCCAAGAAACATCATGAGATTCAGAAAGGCTCTTGTTTGTGCCCTCATACTTGTCATCCTCTTACCGTCTTCCTCCGGTCATGGCAATGATAACGATGAACAGTCAGCTTCAATTCACGACGTCAAAACATTTGATCCCCAATGTGTACTAACAAATCAGACATGCATCGGCTCATCGACCACTCATTTGATTGAATATTTTTCTGCAGATTGGTGTGAACCATGTAACCTTGTGTCCGCTGAACTCGAGGGCTTGAATCGTAATGACGTTACTATTTTGCAACATCACCCATCTCCCGCCGATCTGCATTTTCTAAGTGATTCTAAATTCCGTTTCGAATCAACATACGGATTTTGGGGCGTTCCTGACCTTGTCCTAAACGGCGAAGGGTTGCTAACAGGACCATCTCAGTCTCTGGAGTTAGGGCGAGTCCTTGACAACTTTTCTCGTGAATGGAGCGGATTTACTTCGATTTCCATCAACAACGGAACGCTCTCTTGGGCTTCAGATGACGGTGATGAAGTCCACGTATGGATTACTGAAAACAATGTACACGAATTCAATAATAAAGATCAAACCCGTGTTGTAAATCATCACATCGCTGTGAGTAACGATAATCAAACTCTGGATTTATCGGAATTTATCAATAACAATACAACAAATATTGTTGTTACACTCGAATCTCCTGGCCGGTTTGAATTAAGAAGCGCCTCAACATTATCCTCTCAAGGATATGCGCTCATCGACGAGAATGCGAATGAGATTGATGAAGGAAACAAAAACAAGGGACAAGAATACGATATGGCCATTGCTGTATTTGGATTATCGATGGCGGCACTAATTCCAGCATTGATAATGTATGCCCGAACCGCTCGAAATGAACCCATTTTAAGCAGTGAATCAGAATGATGTTCTTCCGATGGGTTGAAGAACGAGGTCTCAGTCGAATCGCTACGACGGTTTTGTCGTAGGTGTAAAACATGGTCAAGCCAGCACGTCTCCACACACGTTTCGAACGAGCAAGAATCATTGGTGCTAGAGCACTCCAAATCGGAATGGGCGCCCCACTTTACGCCAACGAAATCGAACTCAGAGAAGAGTTCAAAGCCGAACTTATCTCACTCTATGGTCTCGAAGAAGCAAGTGTTCGCTTCGTTCTCGACCCACTAAAAATCGCTGTGTACGAATACGATAACGAACTTATCCCAATCGACATCGATCCGCATCTCGATTAATCGGAATTAAATCCGTAATAATCTGTTGAAACGATATCGGCTAGGTTCTTCCTAGGCAGAAGCATTGTTCGAACAGCCCACAAATCTTTGAAAATCCTGTATGTTGCAGTCTTGTCTAGATAATCGACACCACTCGAACCACCTGTCCCCATTCTACGTCCAATCATCCGTTCAACCATTCGAGCATGTGAGTGGCGGAAGAGGAGCATTGATTGTTCAAGTTGAACAACAGTGTCTACGAATTTACGAGGCCATGAAAGGAGTGGTAATTCGGGATAGGATTCAATGAAAAGCAATCCTGCTCGAGAACGGCTTGCTATACCATCAGGGGATAAGAAATCACAAACTTGTGTATGATTTGCATCCATTCTGGGGCGAATTGATTCTTCTGTACCATGACCGATTGAAACCATATGGGAGACTACTTGGTCTGCATGAGATTTCATTGAGCTCAAATGATTTGAAATGAAGTTATCAACAACTTCTGAATCACCTTCATTTGAAGGAATAGAACCATTGATTGGAGTTCTAGAAAGCCATTCAGACACCAAATCATTCAGTGTCTTTTCGGTTGCTATTGATTTCATGATTTCATACGCATCGTCTGAGATTTTCTTTTCGCTGTGCAGTTTTTTCATATGTTCCATAGGATCCATATCAGCAACACGTTGCTCTTGTTTCAAACCAAGACGCATCTCGAGTGCCCGCATTTGCCATGACTCAAAGCCTGAGGATGTACCTAAACGGTCTCTAAACGCTAGGAAACCTTGTGGGCTAAGAGTTTCCATTACCTTCCACTGGTTCGATAAGAGACGGAAGATTTCAATCACTCGTTCCAGATGGTGAACCATTGTGGGTAGTGTTTCTTCGCGTACGGATTCTTCTGAAAGATATCCATGAACTTCATTCAGTTCAGCCCGTATTTGCTTGAACCAGAGTTCAAACGTTTGGTGCGTGATAATGAAATGCATCTCATCATTTGAGGGGGGAGGTAGATGCCCTTCCGGTCCTAATTGCAATTTTAGAAGTTCATCAAGTTGCAAATATCCAGAATATGTCATCCGACTAGCGGGGGTGGGGGAACTCGCCATGTTCCTTGATACGCATTCGGCACTTGAAGTCTTCACAGCCCCGATATCAAAGTTTTATCAAATGCATCCCGATATCGGGATAACAGTCATAGAGTGCATACTAAACCCCTCGACATGGGCGTAGACCACTCCTCACTCCTCTCCTGGCTCTCGGACTACGATAAGGAAAACATCACCATTGGTGTTGTAGCATCTCATTCATCACTTCAAATCCTTCATGGAGCACGTCAAGAAGGTTTCAGAACACTTGGAATCGCAGTAGGTGAAAACCGAAGACGATTCTACAAAGCCTTCCCTGGTGCAGAACCTGATGAATGGTTAATGCTTGATGATTATCGTGAAATGTTGGACCATGCAGACTGGTTGAAAAGCAAGAACGTAGTCATTATTCCTCATGGATCTCTTGTCGAATACCTCGGAAGTGAAAACTTCCGTAATTTGGAAGTTCCAACATTTGGAAATAGAGATATTCTTCGATGGGAAAGCAGCCGTGCAAAGCAAAGAGATTGGCTCCTTTCCGGAGGATGTACAATGCCCAAGGTTCTCGAAGACCCCCATGACATCGATGGCCCTGTTATTGTAAAATACGCTGGAGCCAAAGGTGGAAGAGGATATTTCATCGCCCGAGACTATCGCGATTTTAGAAGAAATGTAGACATTGAAGAAGAATTTACAATTCAAGAATACGTCCTCGGATGCCGATATTATCTTCACTTTTTCTTTGACCCCCTTGCGACTGATGGATTTCAAGTCCAAGGAAAAGGAAAGCATGCTGGTATGAATCTCGGTCGTTTGGAACTCCTCTCTATGGACAGGAGAGACGAAGCGAATGTCGATGAATTCTACAAACTTGGTTCATTGAGAGATCTACGGGAAGCCGGTATGGAACCATCGTTTGTTGTAACAGGAAACCAACCGGTTGTCATCAGAGAATCTCTTCTTCCAAGAGCCTTTGAAATGGCTGAGGGAACTGTTGCTGCATCCTATGAGCTCGAAGATGGAGCAAGAGGAATGATCGGACCTTTCTGTTTAGAAACAATCGTAACCGATGCTTTGGAGTTCAAGGTCTTTGAAATCAGTGCCCGAATTGTTGCAGGTTCAAATCCGTTTGTTGGCGGTTCACCGTACTCAGACATTAACGAAACACGTATGTCTACTGGACGACGTATCGCACGTAGTATCAAAAATGCATTGAAGAACGAGCGTCTTGATGACATCCTGTCTTGAATTTAATCAACCTAAGTCAGGTGCAGGTGGAACACCTGAACCATCGTCTTCGACATCATTGACTAATTCGCTTTCAATCTCATCGACTAATTCACCGAATTCGATTTGCTTAGGAGTTGCTTCGTCTTCGAGAATTTTATCTGCAGCAACTTCGCCTGTTTCTGCAAGACGTACTTGTTGCTCCAACTGACGCTTGATTTCTTCTCTCTCTTCCATTGTTGGAACATTGAAACTGCAGACGAGTTGAATCTCTTCACCAAAGTTGAGTTCACCAGAGTACTCCAATAGGTCCCCATATGCGTTTGCAATGACTTGGAACTTGGTTGGATCTTTGGAACGTCGCTTCTTGTGCTTCTTGTAGTAGTGAACGAAGACTTGGTACGTTCCAGCAGGTGCTTCACCTTCTGGCCAAACAACGTTTTCGATTGGTTTTCGTGAATCAGGTCGTACGTTTGCATCAACGTCCAGTTCTCCATTACAGGAGGACTTACGGTTGCCACCGTGGATTCGCTCTCCAGAAGGACAAACAACGTGAAGGTCAAGATCGTTGTAGTTATTCCACATCAAAGAAACTTGGACATCTGAGGAACGTGCACCTTCTCTCTCAAGACGAGCTCGGAGTTCATCGAGTGCTCTGTTTGCTGCAGTGCGGCGTTCAAGCGCATCTTTCTCTTGGGCAGCTTGGATTTCGGCCAAGCGTTGTTCTTCTGCTGCTGCAAGTTCTGCTTGACGTGCTGCTTCTTCTGCATCTCGCTCTGATTGAGATGCTGCATCACGTTGTGCAGCAAGTCGTGCTGCTTCTGCTGCTTGTTCGGATTCCAGACGTTCTTTCTCTTGCTGTTCTTCTTGGTCTTGCTTGAGACGTTCTTGTTGTTCTTGGAGAGCAGCTTCTTCTTCTTCCTGTTGACGACGGCCTTTTTCATCTTCTTGCCGAGCCCATTCCTCATCACGAAGCCTACGTCGTTCAAGGATCTGCGCTTCCGTTTCTTCTCCGTCATCATCATCAACGTCAGGAGCCTGACTCATCACAGGTTGCTCTACGACAGGTTGCTCTACAACTGGTTGTTGCAACAGAGTTGAATCGCCAAGAAGATTGATGCTACCGCCTGAAAGGTTTCTTCGTCGTCGCTCAGCTTCAATTTGCAAGAGTTTTCGCTCAAATTCACCACGAGCACTGGAGAAACTTGAATTCTGAGTAGGCTTTCTCAACCCGTCAGCAACGATTCCACGGCGCATGTCCAAATCTGCATCACCTCGGATGAGAATGTACCACAAGCCGACAAAAAAACCACCTGCGAGGATTCCAATCATGAGCCAAGCACCAGTCTCCATACGCAGGCCTAAGCATAGTTCTTCTTTTATCATTCGGTTTGGGCGTTTCTACTAATCGCACAAATGCAAAGCATTGAATTGCAGGGAGGACTGGCCAAGTTATGGACAAAGCCTCACGTCTGGAGAAAATCCTCCCAAATGGAAAGGGCCTATGGGTTCCAATCGATCATGGGTTGTCAGACTATCCCAATCCTGGATTGGAAGATACTGAAGCATTGATTCGAGAACTTGTTGAAGCCAAGGTGGATGTTATCGTTGCTCAGAAGGGTCTTGTAGACTATTACTCCCATCTCTGTCAAGGTACGAAGACAAGCATGGTCATTCACCTTTCGGCTTCAACCCGGCATGGCGGAGATGATGCATCCCGGAAAGTGCTTGTTGGAAACCCCTCTGAAATTTTGACACGCGGTGGGATCGGGGCATCTGCTCAAGCCAACATGGGCACAATTGGAGAAGCAGAAATGCTCGAAGCGCTCGGTAAAGTGACGACCGAGTCACATCACATTGGCCTACCTGTACTCGGCATGGTATATGCTCGCGGGTCAAATTTGAATCCCGTCCCTGGGGACAAAACGCACGGAGTTTCACAGGCCGCACGCGTTGCTTTTGAGATGGGTTGCGACATCGCTAAGACCACTTGGACAGGCGATTCAGAGTCCTTCAAGCATGTAATATCTGCAGCACCAATACCAATGCTGGTTGCAGGTGGTGCAAACACTGGAGATACACGTAGCGTGCTGCTCATGGTGGAGAACGCGATGAAGGCAGGAGCTGCTGGCGTTTGCATGGGGAGACAAGTATTCGCTCACAAAAATCCTGGCAAGGTGGCTATGGCACTGCGCCGGATTATCCATGAAGGAGTCTCTTCAACAGTAGCAGCAGATGAATTCAATCTTTGAGGGACAAACATGGAAGTCTGGCTTAATTCGAATCCTGCATTCTCGCATGATGATATCGATTTTTATTTCACAGCAGAGCGTTCAGAGACCTCTATCTCCATAGAGGGGGGGTATCTTTACAGAGGAAACTCACAGATTGGTGCTCACGTTCATATCAATTCAGAAGAACGCCAACAATATGCTCGTTCACTTGCAGGAACCGTGGAATGGATCTATCTTACATTCGAAGATTGGTCAATGATACCAATTGAAAATGTAGTTGCTGCGTGTGATCAGACACCAACACGAATCGCTGCTGAAATCATTGAGCCGTTGCAGGCACATGGGGCAGGTTTCGCTCTCGAGATCGGCGTAGACGCACTGGTTTGTAGCGAAAATGAGCTTGAAGCATCTTTGATTGTCAAATCCCTACGTAACTCCACCGAAGAGACACAAGATGAAAGCATAGATGAAAATCATGATACTCTTTCCTTGAGTGAAGTCAAAATTACATCGATTGAATCTGGACATACTGGCGACAGGGTTTGCATCGATTTGACATCGCTCCTCGAAGTTGGAGAAGGTCTGCTCATTGGCTCTACTGCCCGGAGTCTTGCCCTCATACATGGAGAAACCATCGAATCAACCTATGTTCCAAAGCGTCCGTTTCGAGTTAATGCAGGAAGCGTGGAAGCATATACTCTGATGGCTGACGGGAGCACTAAATATCTCAGTGAGTTAATTTCAGGAGATAAAATTCTGGTCGTATCAATGCAAGGAATCACACGCATTTGCACAATTGGACGTTTAAAAATAGAGACTCGCCCGTTTATTTTATTGAGGTATTCAGATGAAAAACATAATCAAGCACATGTACTCTTGCAACAAGCGGAGACGGTCAGGGTGCTCGACGAAAATGGCGCTGCTTGTTCTGTAACAGAGCTTAGCATAGGCGATGTCATTATTGCCTACAACACAAATCAGACCCGTCATATTGGCGTGAGCGTCTCAGCAGCATCAGTGGAGCGTTAAAAATGGCAATATTAGGGCGAGGTCGCGCACACGGCGCATGTAGTCTACTCCATGCTGCAGGAACCGGTTATGGCGCTAGCATGTCTCTTGATTTACCATTGGCGATTCGATTACTGGATAAACCAAGTAAAAGAGAACTCGATGATGGCGATCGAATACTCTCCTTTGTTATTCAATCATGGAAAAAGGCGGGTCATGAACTACCAATTCCTGAAGACGACATCCATTGGGCTGTTCAATCAAAAATCCCAATAGCTCAAGGGCTGAAATCGTCTTCTGCGTTGTGTGTTGCAGCAGTGCGAGCGCTTTGTGATGCAACGGAAACTGAACTCGAATTAGCAGATATTGTATCAATAGCAGTTGATGCACAATTAGATTCTGGAATTACATTGACAGGAAGTGTTGATGACACTTGGGCCTGCGCTACACCTGGCTGGAAACTAATCGATGCGAACCAGCCTAATGTTCGCGAAGGAATCCTTCTCGAAGGCGATGGCCCTAGGGAAGAAGATTGGGACGTCCTCATCGTCTCACGAGGACCGAGGGAAAAACGACCCTCGCTCGAGGATTTTATTCCACATCAACAACACTTCATCCAAGCCCTTAACGCATTACAGGAAGAAAATGAGCTTGTAGCACTAACAATGAATGGAAGATGTGTTATTGGCGCAACAGGGGATGTCAAAGGGCGGATTATGACAAATGATGCACTGGTAAATAGCGCCCGTGCTGCTGGAATTACTGGTTCTGGAACTGCAATCGTAATTGTCGTACCAAAGTTGCTTCAAGGCATCATGGAACGATTGAAACAGTGGTATGAAAGTAAGTATCCAGAAGTCGAACTTATCGAAACAAATTTCCTAAATCCCGATAAAGAGGATAGTGCGGCTGAAACCCCAAGTTCTTGAACAGCAAACAAGTCGGCAGGATTGAGTCCAATGCATATGCGCCTTGGTAAATTACTGACTGTGACCCTGTTTGGCGAAAGCCACGGAGCCATGGTCGGGGCATTGGTCGAAGGAATCCCTCCAGGAGTGGTGATAGATCAACCATACATCCAACAATGCATGGATATGAGAAGGCCAGGAGGTCATTTCGCCAGCAAGCGTAAGGAAAGCGATATCGTTGAAATCTCCACAGGTGTCTATGAAGGCACTTCAACAGGACAACCGATCTTACTGATTATCCGTAATAACGATGCGCGCTCTTCTGACTACAGTTTCATTCCAAATCATCCTCGCCCAGGCCACCAAGACATGGTCATGAACCTCAGAACAGATGGAAACGCCGATTTGAGAGGCGGTGGTTCTTCCTCAGCAAGATTAACAGCAGGACTTGTCGCTGCTGCTGCGATTATTAGCCCACTTCTGGGTGACATCCAAATCAATGCCCACGTGGGAGCAATCGGAGATATTGAAGCAAAGCCGATAGAAACATGCCCTCCAGAATGGGAAACCGAACTTTGTAAGTCATTAAGATGCAGAGATCCACTTGCTGCTGAAGCGATGAAAGAACGTATCGAGAAGGTCCGAAGCCAACGCAACTCCATTGGAAGTCGAATTGACATTCACGTTACAAATCTACCAATTGGAATTGGTGAGCCTTGGTTTGACGGAATTGAACCTGCCCTTGGCAGAGCATATTTCGCAATTCCTGCATGCAGAGGAGTTGAATTCGGAAGAGGTTTCTCAGCAGTTACAATGACTGGTCTCGAACATAATAGTCCATGGGGCGGTTCCTCCGCAAATCCGATTCAACTGGGAGAACGTCCTGATGGAAGCCTAGCGGGGATGACCTCTGGTTCTGATATTCATGCAAGAATTGCCCTCAAACCCCCATCAAGCATCGCTCAAGAACAAACAACTCTGGACTTAGAGGAAGATGGTCAGAAACAACTGGTTGTAAAGGGAAGACACGACCCTGTGCTAGGACCAAGGGGCGTAAGTGTGGCGATTGCTATGACAAAGATTGTTCTTGCTGACCTCCTATTACGAAAGAGGGATGCCTTCTGAGTTATCGAATAGTCCACAAATTTGGAGGTTCTTGCCTCCGTGATTCTGCTGACCTTGACCGGATTGCGGAAGTGATTCAAGGCGACCATCAATCAATTGTCATCGTATCAGCGCTCTGGGGTACCACAGATCGATTGTATCGAGCTGCCAAGGAACCACGATATGCGAGCAGGTTAGTCCATGACTTATCTGCTCAGCATCTTCGCTTTGCTCCTGGATTAGATACGTCAAGTAATGCCCATCTATTTTCGTTAGTTTTGCACAGTATCAAAGACTCATTACGTGAACTTGCTCAAAAACCAGATGACATAGCAGCATTAAATCGATTATTGGCCTCAGGAGAAAGGCTCAGTGCTTTGGTTGTAGCTCACCGACTCCAACAGAGGGGTATTGACGCATATCCGCTCGGTGCTGAAGACATTGGGATTACTCTAGAGGGTAATTACTCTGCAACGCATGTTGATTTACAAGCCTCAAGCACGAAGTTGAATCGAGACACATTGAAAGGGACTCCAGTCATTACAGGATGGTTTGGAGAAGGCCATAATGGAGAACTCGCTGTTCTCAGCCGAGGAGGGTCAGATCACTCAGCAACAGCAATTGCCCATCTTGTTCAAGCGGATGAAGTAATTCTTTGGAAGGACGTGGATGGGATATTCTCCATCAACCCAAGATGGGGCGTTCGTTCCAAAACAATTCGTTACCTAGGATATCAGGAAGCAATTGAACTCTCATTAATGGATACACCAATCCTTCATCCATCGACCATTGAGCCTCTTATTGAATTTGGAATACCTCTACACGTGAAGCATTTGCATCGTAAGAACAATTCAGACTTTACAACAATTGGCCCTCAAATACAGAACGTATCCCTCAAAGGTATAGGCTGCCTTCCAAATGTAATGAGTTTAGGATTTTCTCATACGCATGTTGAATCACATCAACGACATCTCGTCGAACTTCTTGGAAAATTAGCCAAAGAAGGCATCAATTGGTGGGGATTAGAGTCTAGAATGGGGGATTCCAAGCTCATTGTATCACAGCATGATATGCACCGAGCGAAGGAAGTATTTACAAAATCCAATATTTCACCAAAAGTGCACCAACATCTTGGCCTCATCTCCCTCATTGGTTGTGATGAGAAAATGTTTGAACGAATCGATCGTTCACTTGAAGACGCAAACTTTGAGTTGACTTGGTTGAATAAAACCGCTCATTCTGCAAGACTAGCTCTCGATGGAGAAGAATTACCGTTGGCACTCGAACTCTTGAACACCATGATGAACGAACAAGATGTTTCTGTTCGACTAATGATTGAGCCATCGTGACTCATTCGTCACTCGATTCTCTCTTCTTTTGGATGTAGGTTGGTAAATCCAAGGCGAATAGAGCTCCAACTACAATAAAGACGAAGAGTGTTCCAAGTGCAACCCCGTATACGGAACCAAGTTCCACTGACTCTCGTAGTCGAGTTGCTGTATCCTCTGAAAGGATTCCAACGAACCACGGTAGGATTGTATTTGCTGAAAGGACAATGCTTGCAAGTACTGTAGCAATGATAGGATTGATAATAAGAGAACGGTGGTACTTACCAACAATTTTCTTTGGATTCATAACGTATACTTCGTTTGTTCGAATGCTTGTGTCAAGCATGGAGTAACGCATGACTCCGTTTGATAACTCAAAGTACATGATTAGTAAAACTGAGTAGATGACGACAAGTGATGCAAGGAGTGTAGGCGAATCTGCTAATCCAAAGAGGTCGTTTACGCTTGTCTTTGAAGAGGCAAAGCGCATGATTGCGAGGATGAAGAGGGAATATGAACCCAGCATATATCGGGCATCTCTTTGGTATGCTCCCCAGAATCCAAGTCCTGTTGCTCCAGCGATGATTCCAATTTGGAAGATGAGTGCAAGATCAGAACTCCCGAGAAGCATGAACCAAATGGTTCCTTCCGGAGGCGATATAATGTAAGTTAGCAATGCAAGACCAACGAGAATGACGTACACTCCAAGTTGCATATTTTGAACAAACTTGTCTGGAGGCAAGAATTTCATCTTCGGAACAATTGGACCACCGATGAGGCTTTCAATGAATGAAGGCATTTCCAACTCTGGAATTGCGTCCATTGGAATTTCTGAACCAATCCCAGTCTGGCCTGCAAGTTTCTTACGACTTGGTGCAGATGAACGAACGGTCTTACCATCATACAAGTGCGCTGTGTCGGAGGATGCTTTTCTCATTGTCATCGTATCACCTCAGAAACCTCTTGCGCCAGCAAGGGCAGTGGAGAGGAGCATATCTGGCTCCCAATCCATAATATTTACACCAAGACTACTCAATTCTCCAAGGAGTACATCTCGTTCGGTCTTCATGACTTCATATCCAGTTCGATCAAGCCTGCGAGCATCAAATTCGAACTCGAGGGAGGATGGAGAGAGTACAGTGACGTCAAAGTCACGGGCACGGAAATCCCTCAATGCGCTTACAATCGTCGGATCGTCTTCAAGATTGGACAAGAAGATGATTGGACTACCTTTGTTGATATGCGGTAGGATTCTGTTGACAACAACTTGCAAAGGAATGTTTCCACGTGCGACTGCACCTGCAAGTTTGGTTAGAATAACGTAGAGTTGCTTCTTTCCAGTATCTCGGTCAACGCTGACAACCTCATCACCGTAGACGACGACACCAACTGAATCACGTCTTCCAAGGAAGTACTTCGCAAGCGATGCTGCTGCACGGGTGGAATACACCAGTGCATTACGGCTTACGGGACCTGTTTCACTGACAGCTCTCGAATCAATAATGATGATGATATCTGAAACAGCGTCACGCTCACGTTCGTTGACCATTAGTTTACCTGAACGTGCATATGCACTCCAGTTAATCGCTCTGAAAGAGTCTCCTTCGAAATATTCTCTGAGAGAATAGAATTCAGAACCAGGACCTGGTTGTCGGATGTTAACTGCACCTGTGAAAATCTTAGGCACTCGGGATTTGACAAATGTATCTTTGAGGTCTTCCATCTTCGGGAACACAAGGAAGTCGTTGTAGACATGCAATTCCTTTTCCTTGTGGAATAATCCGAATGGATCCTGCATACGTACCGCAACAGGACCAACACTGTAGAATCCTCTCAGAGGACATTCAACTGTATACTCGATGTACGTTTCACGGCGAGGACCTAATTCCATCAAGATGTAATTTGATCCTTGCTTGATACGCATAACTTCAGGTACTCGATCTCGAACTTCGAGAATCTTAGCGAGACCTGAATTATTCTGCATCCGTAACGTAACAGTGAGTTCTCCATCTTCGAATATTCGGGAACCTGAAAGTTTCCTCATGGCCAGAACGCTGCCTAGGGCTACACCTTCTTCGCCGGTCCATTCATCGGCCCGACGACCACTGGAAGCGACGTCAGCATGACCGCCAAACAAGGCAGCCCACGTTAAGAACACAAAGATGACCACAGCAATTGTGACCAACTGAGAATTACGTAGCGTAAGACCAAGAAGATACATGGCAACAGCCATACTTCCTAGCAATGCTGATTTACGACTCCACATTTAGAAACCTCCATTCCGTATTTATTCAAACGAATCTCAAACAGTAGGCACAGGTACTTCGCGAAGAATGCTTTGCATAACTTCGCCAGCTTCGAGGCCCTTGATTTGATGTTCTGGCTTGAGGATGATTCTGTGAGCAATAGCAAGTTCTGCAATAGCCTTGACATCGTCTGGTGTGACGAAGTCTCGACCACGCATAGCAGCTGCCGCACGAGAGGTCTTCAAGAGAGCTTGGGAACCACGAGGCGAAGCACCGACGAGGACACGTGGATCTTCACGAGTTCTTGCGACGACTTCGACCATGTACATACGAATTGCAGGGTCTACGTATACATCTTCACACGCTTGTTGCATAGCAATAACACGTTGTGGGTCAGTAATAACGTCAACATCGACTGCATCTTTTCCACGAGCAATACGTCGGGAGAGGATTTCGTCTTCATCAGCACGGTCAGGGTATCCGACGCTCATCTTGAACATGAAACGGTCAAGTTGTGCTTCAGGTAGTGGGTATGTACCTTCTTGTTCGACAGGGTTTTGTGTTGCCATAACAATGAATGGTGCAGGGAGTTTGTGAGTTACAGTACCGATAGTAACTTGCTTCTCTTGCATAGCCTCAAGCAAAGCAGCTTGAGTCTTAGGAGGAGCACGGTTAATCTCGTCAGCAAGCAGAAGGTTACAGAACAAAGGTCCTGGCTTGAACGTAAATTCGCCCTTCTTAGCGTCGTAGATGTTCGTACCTGTAATGTCGGCTGGTAGCAAGTCAGGCGTAAATTGTACACGCTTGAAGTCACAACCAAGCGCATCGGCAAACGTATTGGTCATCAATGTCTTAGCCAATCCAGGATAATCTTCGAACAGAAGGTTACCATTGGAGAGGATATTGACGAGTACGTTGTCGATAACGTGGGCCTTTCCGATAATTACCTTCTGTACTTCAACGCTGATCGCATTAGCGATTGCGCCGACAGCTGTTAGGCGTTCTCGGACCTCTGGGGTGCTTTGGTGCTTCGGCTGGGCCGGAGCGGCCGGTGCTACAGGTGCGGCTGGCGCTACTGGTGCTGCAGGTGCGGCTGGTGCCGCTGGCGCTGCTTGCATTGGTGGCGCTGGTGCCGCTGGCGCTGCAGGTACTGGCGCGGGCGGGGTTGCTGGTGGTGCGGGGGGTTGCATGTCAATTTCCTCCTATATTTTTTTCAGTTTCCCCAACGTCGAACTATGGGTATAATTTCCCTTAACTCAACGTTGGAATATGTTCTTGCTGAACTTACAAGTTCTACAAGGCGGGGTTCACGAACCATCTGCATAATTTCTGCAGGGGTCTTGCGGACGAATTCGTCTCGCGTGAGATCATTAAATTGCCGAACTTTGGAAAGGAAAGCCTCCCGTACTCGGACCTGATACAATGACGAATCAATCTTCGTTGGTCGTTCTCTGAATCGAGTTAAATCGAAGACGTGCCTCCAATTTTCTTTTTCAGGAACAACCATGATGGCGATAGCAAGTAGTGCAAACAAGTTCAATATGATCAGCCACTTCAGATATGTGTCGCTTGTTAGCAAAACGACTGCTCCAATTGCTTCTGTGAATGGTTGTGTAAGCGCACTCGAAACGTGACGGCTTTCATCGAAGACGATGTTGAACTCATCTTGGTTTCGAGTAATCGTGGTTGAGAGTTCTTCATTATCGAATTCCATCATATCTCGAATGAGAGCACGGAAGTAGAGTTGATTACCGTTCCATTTGGTATCACCTTGAGCTGCGATAAGACCGTCAGGGTCTGTGTCCCAGCAGGAGTGGGCATTATCAGGATACAAATCGGAACCACATTGTTGCTTACCGGTGAGGTCTGCATCTGCTTCGTCCCAAAGATGGTTAGCGAGAACTGAGTGGTCGGATACGAACACAATGCTCCCAGTGACGTCAACCTTTCCAACCTCTTTGTCTGAGGTCTTATCGTAGGCTTCAATGCCAGGGTAATCGATTCGTATCATAAGGTCGGTTTTACCGGTCTTTGGATTCGCTACATTGTTGATATCATATCCCGAACGAGCAACGAATGCTTGGTCGCTTGCCGAAGCCAGAACACTGACTTCTCTGCTATCATCTTCAACGTCTAGAACTTGAATGGCAGTAGGCGAGTGGAATAGAACTGGCATACGACAATTGTCCACTTGGGAGTTGGATACCAGTTCTTTTGTGCATGGGGTGCGCAAAGATGCTTCGTCCATATCATCAAGATCTTGATTTACAGAAGCCACAGACCACAAGCGAGTCTGGTCTTCAGGTTCTCTTTCTCCAACGGAGTTAGCGACTTCATAGAACCACTTTTGATCCAATATAGGAGCGTCAAAGTAGAGAATACCAAACTCTTCAGCAACCCGTTGTGCATTTGTTGAACTTGCTGCAAGAATTACTTTCCCGCCCTTTTCAGTTACGAAATCATAGATAGCGCTTGCTTCAGCAGCATCAAATGGTTTCTCAGGTGCAGTAATGATAAGCATTGTTCGGTGAGGGTCCTGCCAGTCGTTGACAAGCATTGGAGTCGACATAGTGTTGTAGATCTCATAGCCGTCGTCCTCTCCAAGAGTGTCTCTCATCTTGGTCAGTTGTTGATATTGATAGGCCCCGTCAGCATCCCGTACATACGGAGAGAACACTGTTTCTTTGGAGGAACTTGCGAGAACAATGAGCGTTGTGGAAAGGAGAATAGAAACGACAAGACCTGCCAATAATTTCTTTTCAACAGAGAGTTTTGTTTTCTCTGCTTCTGCCATAATTATACCTCATTTTTACTACAAGCGTAGTATGTTCCTTTCTTCGGAACCTCGTTACACACATAATGATTCTGCCTTGACGTTTAGTCCGGTTTGGTATAAAACAGGTGTGGATTCCTACCAGTTTTCGGGTCACTCAATCGTTTTTAGAGCGTGTTAGAGCAGCGATTCCTACTAAAACGAAAGTCATCAAGAAACTCACGGAAGGAAGCGCCGAAGAGTCCTCGTCTGCAGAGCCTGAACTAGAGGAACCTGAATCCGTTCCTGAATCGGAGTTAGAATCTGATCCGTCTCCGTCTTGTATTTCAATATCAAACACGACACTCCTCTGTATATTGTTCCCTTCTGAGGTGACTGAAATAGTAACTTCACACGTACGACTAGGATGGGCAGTAGATGGCTCGATTCTGAATGTAAAAGATTCTGCTTCTTGACCATTAATTCCAGTAGGCTGCACCTGTACGTTTAGAGCAGAATCAAGCTCGGTTATATCAAGAAGCGGACAACTACGAACCTCGACTTCTATTGCCTTTGCAGCATCGACAGAGTTGCCCATATTGTTGAGATGAAGAGTCGCTTCAACCCAAGTTCCTGCAGAGATTGCATATGTCGGTGTCGTCGCCTCTGGAACGAGTTTATGTGAGCGGGGAATCTTGAGATCTGCCTCGATTTCTTTACTTGATATTTCAGCCGAACCCGCAGTTTCAGTGGCTGTTATCTTAATAGAAAACGATGTATCTGTGGAGAATCCACGTACATCATCAGGATTCGAACTGAGTAATTCGACAGAAAATGTTTCGTTTTCTTGGGATGAGACAGTGATTTCTTCATTGAAAGTGGCTTCTAACAACTCGTCTTCCGAGTCAAACTCAACTGAAATGGTCAGAGTAACGTCGCTCATTCGAGTATTCTCCACGTAAAAGTAGACAATATCTTCAATTTTCCACTTTTCGCCATCAAGCATGAGCTCATAACTCGGCTCTACATCTGTTTCCCAACCGAATTCCCATGGATTGTTGTCGGCGGGGAATTGAGCAGATGAATTCGGAATAAAGGCAAACATGAGTAACGAGAAAACAAGTAAGCACTTCACTCTCATTCAGAAGCCTCCAATATCTGGTTGAGTGAACGCTTTGCAAGCACCTTGACCATGGCTTTTCTGTATCGTGGAGGAAGCGTAGTATTGTTCACTGGCTTGATTGATTTCATTACTGCTTCAGACAAAGCCTTGACTTGAGCTGGGTTGAATTCACCAGAGAGTTCTGCAACTTGTTCTAAATGGAGGCGTGGTATTGATTCAAGCGCTGTGGAGGCAACTCGAAGTGTCGATCCGTCTCCTGGAATCCATGCTGCTGAAATCCCTGCTTCAGGGAAGTCCCAAGATTCACGTACACGTAATTTATGATAAGAACCCACTCTCGAAGAAACGTTTTCGGGGAAGGTTACCTTGAGTACAAATTCACCTTCCTGAAGGACATTTCTTGTAATTCCATCGAGTTGGAAAAACTCTTCAGCAGGAATTTCTCGCGACCCGTTAGGACCAATGAGATGGATAATTCCTTCGAGAACCATCAGTGAAGGAGCTAGATCTCCTTGGTAGGTGGCAACGCAAAGAGTATTCTGATTTGGAATAACTCTGCAATCAGACCCACTACCGCAATCTTCCTTGTGGCACCAATCAATTGAGCGACGCCAGTCTTCGCTTTGATTAAACCAGAAACAACGAGTATCAACACAAAGATTCCCTCCAAGCGTTGCGTTGTTACGGATCAAAGAAGAAGCGACTTTGGCTGCTGCTTCTGCGAGGAGTGGGTGCACATCATCTGACCCAGCAATTGCGTTGAGTCGAGCCATCGCTCCAATTTCGTTCATTGAAATTGTATCTGTTCCTGAGATCTTTGCAAGAGAGATGACGTGCTTTTTCACATTAATGTGCCATTTATAATTTGGAAGTAAGTCCGTCCCACCAGCAACCCAATCGAAGGATTCTCCGAGTCCCATGAATGAAGAAGCCATTTCACAGGCCTCTTCTATAGATTTTGGATGATGGAGTTCAAACGGAGGCATGAGCATCATTGCTCACCTCCCATGTGGCGTTGTTCTTGTTTGAGCCATGCTTTTCCAGCCAAACCAAGTTCTGCGAGTTGCTCTGGATCTGGTTCTACAGCGGTCCTCCATCCTTCGACTTGATCTTCCATAGGTCTTTCAGGATCGAAACCAAAGAGGACACCGTTAACATATGCAGATGTATCTTCGCTTCTTTGGCGCTTTTTGTCGCGTACTTTGTGCTCGTTACCACGTTCAACCAATGTCGCTTGGAGAGGCCCATGAGTCAAACGCGGTGCTGGCAAGTCGGTTGGTTCAATACCATCCAGTGACTTTGTCTTGGCCGAAATTGCTTTCCAGACAACATCAGGAGTCAATGGTAGTTCTCTGATACGAACACCTATGGCATCATAGACAGCATTCACAACAGCGGGAAGAATCGGCAATAATGGACCTTCTCCGGCTTCCTTTGCTCCAAATGGCCCTTCTGGATCAGATGATTCGACGATAATCGGAGTTACGTTCGGCATTTCATGAACCGATGGAATCTTGTATTCCAGAAGATTTGGATTTTGAAGATGCCCAGTTCGTCCATAAACCATCTTTTCAGACAGAACTTGTCCGAGACCCATGTGGCAGGAACCAATTATCTGTCCTTCAACTGCAAGCGGATTGAGGGCTTTCCCACAATCGTGTGCAGCCCATACGTCCGTACAAGAGATAAGGCCGGTTTCAACATCCACATCGACTTCGGCTACGTATGCAGAGAATGAATAAGCAGGAGCTAATCCAGCGGCTGCACCTTTGTGAACGCCACCCATTGGAGGTGAGCGATATGCACCACTTGCAATAAGCGATCCTTTGTCTTCCTGGGCTTTATGGAGAGCTTGGAGATACGAAACACCGACAGCGGGGTCATGTTTGTAGTAGATTCTTCGGTCATTAAGGACCAGCACGTCTGGATGATACCCAATCATTTCCCATGCAGCATTAAGCAACTTCTCTCGGATTTCCAATGCCGCTCGTATAGCAGCATTTGCATTCATGAACGTAACTCTGCTTGAGTAAGAACCCAAATCGACAGGGCTTGTATCACTCTCATGAGAGCGTACGTGAATCATCTCGATTGGAAGGGCTAATACTTCGGACACAACCTGTGCGACAGCAGTCGTAGAACCTTGCCCAATATCTGCAGCACCTGTGTGAACAGTTACCCCTCCATCCATGTCAATCTGCATGTGAACAGTTGCGTGAGGGAATCTGTTTGGATCCCAATGGATTGGCAATCCAGAACCTGAGATGAAGAAACCGCATCCAATTCCAATTCCTTTGCCAAGCGGCATTTGTCTAAATTTCCGATCCCAGTTTGAACCTTCACGCACACGTTCAAGCGCTTCTCGCATCCCATTCGATGTGATTCTGAATCCAGAAATTGTTCGACTGTGAGGTGGCAAGAGGTTGGCAAGTCGCAAATCGATCGGATCGACTTTGAGTTGCTCTGACATTTCGTCAAGACCAACTTCGACTGCACATCTGGTGTTTACAGCACCGTGCCCACGCATTGCTCCACTAGCAGGTTTGTTGGTCCAAACCCGAGCGCCTGTGTAGTGGAAGGAACCGAGTTCGTATGGCGCTGTTGCGAGGACGCCGTTGTAGTATGAGGTTACGTGTCCGAAGGATGCAAATCCTCCACCGTCGATGAGAGCGTCGATATCAAAACCAGAGATTCTTGCGTCTTCATCGGCGGTCATCTTGACCTCGATATGACTTGGATGGCGGCCTCGATTGATCCAATACACTTCTTCTCTACTGAAATTGATACGTACAGGGCGTCCTGCCTTGCGTGAAAGAATAGCAGCACACATCTCGTGAGGGAATGGGTCGGATTTCCCGCCGAATCCACCACCAACAAACGTTCGTATGACGTTGATTTGATGCATTGGAACATCGAGTACAGTGGATAAAGCACGATGTGCATAATGTGGAACTTGTTGAGGCGTGTACAATTGCAGACGTCCGTTTGGATCCCAATGAGCGACAACTGCATGCGGTTCGGTAAATCCGTGATGAACACCTTCCATCCGCCACTTTCCATGCGAAGATGCAGATGGTTCTTCAACTAAAGAACGGTCTCCGAATTCTTGGAATACACGCTTCTGAACATTTGTCTTTCCGACGTGATACTTACCACGCCAGTGAATGGGTTCATCTTGGTCTTCCAAGCCTTTCTTTGGGTCAAAAACTGGTTCAAGGACTTCCCATTCGATATCAAAGAGATTCAGTGCTTCCATCGCAGTAGCTTCATCAATTGCTGCTACACACGCAACAAGGTCTCCAACGTGTCGAACTTTTTCGATTGCCATAGCATGTTCATCCTTCGTAACAGGTAGAACGCCAAAGGAATTCGGTGCATCTTGGCCTGTTGCAACCGCTAGGACACCGGGTAATGCTTCCACTTTGGAGGTGTCAATCGATTTGATTTTGGCGTAGTGATGAGGAGAGCGTAGAATCTTTCCAATAATCTCGTTTGGCAAACGTACATCGTCACCATACCATGCCTGACCAGTTACTTTAGCGTGGGAATCCACCAAAGCCCGTGGTTTACCGACCGAGGTACCAGTTCGATATCTGTCGTGAATGTGTGAACCTGCAGGTTGCGGCTCCTTGCCACCCACAGACTCTGGTATCCAATCGAGATCTCGAGGCGCCATGTTTGGATGTGAACCACCAGAACCAGGAGGAGGGAACTTTTGCTTCCCTGCAACACGCTTTCCATCCTTTCGAGTGGTTCCACGTGAAGCCCCTGGTTGCTGCCGATATCCACCAGACATGAGATCATCTCGCATGGCCCGGTGGCATCGATGGCTGGTCTGGCCCTTCTGGGTGAGGATTTGGATGGGGGTTGCTAGCAGGCATTGGAGCAGGAGCATCTCCTCGTTTAATTTCCGCAGCTGCTTCTATTGAATCGATAATTTGTTGATATCCAGTACACCTACACAGATTCCCGTCAATTGCACAAGAAATTTCTTCTCGAGAAGGTTCTGGGTTTGAATCGAGCAACGCTTCAGCAGCCATGAGAAAACCTGGTGTGCAGAAACCGCATTGAGAGCCGCCGTGTGTTGCGAAGCAGGTTTGAATCGGTGCCAAATGTGCCCCTTCAGCAAGTCCTTCGACTGTTGTAATATCATCGCCTTCAACTTGACCTGCAAGACAGAGGCAAGAAAGACGAGGCTCTCCGTTAACGAGGACTGTACAACAGCCACAGGTCCCAAGATCACATCCACGCTTGACACCAAGCATGCCTACTTCATCTCGTAAAACGTCGAGCAGAATGGCGTTTGATGGAGCGAGGGCTTGTACAGCATGACCGTTTACATTAGCAGACCATACTTTCTTTGGCGTTGTTGGTATCATTGACACGTGTGCTTCTCCAACCATATGACTCGCCCAACCTTACCTAATCAAATCCGCATATCAACATAGGGTTCGCAATTACTGCTCATCAACCGTATCTTCGTCTTTCCGAGATGATGCGGCAATTCCTAAGCCAATGATTGCCATTGTCCCAATTATGCCAACTGCTGGAAGACCTTTACTTTCTTCGTCTGAGACGACATCGGTATTTGCGTCCATAATCATTACATCTGCAGTGACCAGAGGCGTAGAGGAGGATTGACGCAAA
>Ga0233438_10001628_pt1 | contig 24198 bp, 30 predicted proteins | sample SI_123_September_FD_182720 | JGI IMG/M metagenome (GOLD analysis project Ga0233438, IMG submission 182720) | Seawater microbial communities from Saanich Inlet, British Columbia, Canada - SI_123_September2016_10_MG | ecosystem: Environmental > Aquatic > Marine > Inlet | place: Canada: British...
TGGTAGCAATGGCCGAGGTGTTGGCGGTCGTTTGCATACTTCCTGTGTTCTGTATAGTGGTGATGGCTGTGGTATTGGTAGCGATGGCTGAGGTGTTGGTAGCGATGGCTATGGTGTTGGTAGCGATGGCCGAGGTGTTGGCAGTCGTTTGCATACTCCCTGTGTTCTGTATAGTGGTGATGGCTGTGGTGTTGGTAGCGATGGCTGAGGTGTTGGTAGCGATGGCTATGGTGTTGGTAGCGATGTCGACAGCGTTGGTAGCAATGTCAGCCGTCAATGTAGCTGTACTCGTTTCCAACGCATCAATGTCGATAGAGTTCTCCACAACGATGTCATCCTCAATTGTCACTTCCCGAGCTGCTGTCGATGCCGCTCTCCGACTCATCACTTACATCATCAGCAATATAATTTTGCATCTCTTTCAGATCCATCCATCGCACTTGGAAACCATCAAAAAATAGCAGAGTGTTCGCCTTTGTCGGATAAGGGATGTTTAATTTATGAAAACCGTCATCTAAAAACAGATCTCCGACCACCACCACACGTTTGGAATGTAGGGTCAAGGTGTGGGGTGACACGATCTGATCAGTGTCGATGCTTGGCACCATGAGCATCTTGTTTTTGCCGTGGTATGTCAATTCAGGGTCCACAGTCGTGCTACCACCCGAAGACATCACAATGGGCAATATCTCATTCTCTTGCACTCCAACTTCCATTTGCAGTTCGGTCGGTTGTGGAGCAGGCATCGAAACAGAAACTTTACGGACTATCCTAGGTGTGCTTATGCGATTAGACCTACTCATGTTTTCACACGAGACAAAACAATTTTTTTCACTTGCGCTGTTTTGCCGCCTTCCGAAGAGCCTTTTCATAGTCCTTGATCACCTTCGCGTGTTCTGGAGTGCCTTTGCGGGGAATTCCTTTTAGTCCATGCTTCTCGCGGTGCATCTTAAGTGTCTCTCTCCACACACTGGCGGCTGGTTTGCGGGCTGGCTCGGACTCTGCTACCTTAGGGGTTTCCTTTACCCTACGTTTAGCCTTACCTTTCGTAGGAACCTCTTGCGGAACTGGAACTTCCACAGGGGTTTCCTTTACCTTGCGTTTCCTCTTTTTGGGCTCTTCTACAGGGGATGCTACAGGAGTTGGGGGAGGGGTAAGGGGTAGGGATTTGCTAGCAAGCGAGGACTCGTACATCTCCATGCCTTTCTTGAAGTAGTCCATAGGGGTTTCCATCTTTACAGGCCCACGTCAACATATTTTTTTTTCTTGCCATTTACACAAATATGGAGTTACAGAATCGATTGCCACCCCCTGCACCCACTCATGAGCTAAGACATCAGGCAAGGGCAAGTTTCGGTTCACATGCCGTTGCCACATTCTCAAAGGGGTATGGCGGCTCCTCGTACCAGCCTCCTATCCAACCTCCTCCAAGCTTGTTCACTGCATCGTCAAGTAATGTGGTAGGCGTTGTGTCTGCAACTCCACCCATCATGGCATCCCCCATCACATCAATCTAGCAGCTGTACAGAGTGTTTGGTGACCATGTAACGTGGCACATTCTTATGGAACATGGCAAAGGTGAAACGACCTCCATCATTCAAAAATTTCATCTTCTGTAAAAAGTTCTTATCATCGTCAAAATACTCTTTCAGGAAACGGACTGTAGCCACTCGGTTGGTCTGAGGAAACACCACAAAACTGTCACATTCCAATATGAGCGTACGAGTTCGTAAAAAGTCTCTGGGATTGTGACTAACAACATACATGTCAATCTTCAGTTTCCTTCCGTTTTCCAGGATGGAGTTTACAAGGGTCTGCAGAATTCGATTAATCTCTCGGTCTGTCGAATTGTCATGATCATCAAAAATACAAATGCTGTCCTTTAGATCATCGACTGTAACGTCTTTTATATTTTCCTTTGCTTTCATGTAATTGACCTTTTTCAATCGCTTGATCTTTTCTAGCGCGGGATCCATGTCTGTGGCCGTCGTGAATAAGTAGACGTCTTTCTTAGGCTGCGTTTTGATACAATTGGCGATGAACGTGCTTTTGCCGCTCCCACTAGCCCCCACCACATACACCGCAGAACGTTGGCCTTTCATTCGATATGGAATGGGTTGTAACTCGTCCTTAAATATCATCGTCCGCTCACCCTCATGTTTGGGAGGAGTAAATATAGAACCGCCAACTGTAGGCATCGTAGGCGGAGCATCTGCCACATACACATTTATCTTTTCTTTCTTGCCCGCTTTCTTCTTGTCAGCCTCCGAAGGTTTCACAAACGCGATCGCAGGACCATTCTTTTCCAAGGTCAACGACATTTCCTTTGATAAGCTTACGCAAAGAAAATAAAATGTGATACATAGTATTAGAAAAAATGTCAGAGGCGGCAGGACTCATTGTCGCAGCAGGTACCATCGCGGCCACTCTGCTGACATCCCTCGCATACCTCACCAAAAAGATTAAGGAGTGTAGATGTTGTGGCTGCGCTTGCAAACAGGCAACCGAAATCACTGATCCGAACCAACAGAACGACTATTCGCCTCCTTCCACTCCGAATCGGGCAAACCCTATGGCCTTTTTTGCCACACACCGACCCAAAAAGACGACCACCGATTCCCCACATTCCACTTCACTCTCTTGAAAAAAAAATGTCCACCTTATTTATAGATGACCTCATACCATGCTATAACGAGACATCATACTCCAGGCTGCATCCTCACACAAGCACGTGAAGTCCCTCATACTAGGTATGCTCATGATCCAATCCCTCGAATGTCATGGACCACTCGAAATGTAGAAGGTCTTCTGAACACTGTGCACAGTATGCCATCTGCAGGGTTTAAACCAACACCTCCATTCACCACCTCTAGAGACGTGGGCGATCCGGGGTCCATACAGCACCCACTTGACCTAAGCGACGCCACCCCATCTTCTGCTAACCCCAGACCCATCACAGACACCACTCGCTACACTGTGTTCAAATGAAATGTTCCAAATGTGACGTATGGAGGATTGAGGATCCTAGGACTGCTACCATCATATGTCCCATGTGCGGAGATTCGCAGCCATACCAGAACACAGAACTCCTTGAATCTGAGGCTCTATTTAGCGGGCATTCGAGCGTACAACGTAATCGGTTCATGTACAAACGATTGACCCATTTCCGTATCTGGCTTGATCGGTTGCAAGGTCGGGACTCTATCCCAGCCAGCGTGACACAACAAATACAGACATATCTTAAATACCTACCCATTAAACAAGTAAGTGATCAAAGACTTCGCAAAATCCTCAAAGAGTTACATCTAAGCGAATATGTAAACTCCATCCCAAGCATCCGACGCAAGTTGTACGGAGTCGAGCCTTCAAAACTGACCCCCAGCGAACAGTTGCAAGCCGAGACCCTATTTCATGACATCGAATACTGTTTCGAAAACAACATCAAACACAATCACCCCCGCAAAAACATGCTTTCATACTCATACATGCTTCGAGAAATTCTATGCATTCTTGGCGTGTCCGATAGATTCTCCCATTTGAAAGAACTGAAACACGAAGACAAGAAACGCGAGGTCCAAGAGGTGTGGGAAATGATCATGGAAGATTTGAAAATAAAATGTTCCTAAATACACGAAAGATGGAAGAAGGTTCATATAAGGCAGATCCAATCCATCTTAATTTCCTAAAGTATTGTGATGGAGTGTCTAATACGCGGACCTACAGGGATCGAGATGGGGTGGTGTGGAATGATGTAGAGCAGTTGGAAATGGAAGCGAACATCTCAAACGGTCTTAAGGTTGAGAGGGGTTGGAAGGTGTTTGTGAGCAACGTGATGATCCCAGCAGGCATTTTGGCCAATCACAATCCTACCGAAGCCGAGAGCATCTCCATTTCGTCCAGAGGGGTCGAGTCTTCAGGAACTACAAGCGGGTTTGAAGGCTTTGACCAAGATGTAAGACGTACCGACAACGTTGGCAACATAGTCACAGTGCCCCTTACTTCCGGCCCAGATGTGCACGAGCATCACGCTACGTATGAGGACAATGCAAACGTTGCGATGGATCAAGCAGTCATGCAATCCTCGATAAACAATGGGTTCACAGACTATTGGACCTACGCGTGGGGTAACGGAGGTTTAAGTCTATACGGCAGATTTTTAAACGATTACAGTGCCATGGCAAATGTGCCTTCGTTTGTCAAATCTAATCTTAGGGGTCACTATGCTGTTGTAGCCGAAATACTTCCATCCGATGACCTGTGGAGATTAGCCTCACCCAAATTTATTAACGTGAAGGTTGGAATCAATGATGGCAAGGACTCTTTTGCCCATTACACTGGGTTGCGAAACTGTGACATCTCGCTATTTGTAGTGCATGGGCAAGAGGATGCGCATGGAAACGGAAATGTTGCACACATCACTTCTTCTACTGCGGACACGGATAAGTACACCCAATACCGAATTGCTTCTAATGCAACGATAAGGAAGGGTCAAACCGTGACCTTTTCAATGGCTTCAGCACGTTCTCAAAAGCCAACCCAGTTCTCGAATGGTCAACAATTTTTTCTTGAAAAGGACTACCAACCCGACAGCGATCTTAGCAAATTGCCGCCCTTCATTAAGAGTGTGTGGATATCCATCAAAACGCAAGATGTTAACATGAGCCATTATTTACAACACATGAACAGTAATGGGGTTTTCGACACCTCGCCCCCACCATCAGATGCCATGTACTCAACCCAACAGTACTTTAACATCAGCGCCGACATTGGGTTTGCATCTATTCAACGAAGCGTTACAAAGGCCGAAGCAGCGGAAGTGCCACTAGATGCCTCAAGCCATGGATCAGCCCCCAAATTTTCGAAATCAGCTGAGGATGGTTCGACACAGGTCACATCACAAGCTGGCTTTCACATGCAAAACGACATCGCCTTGAGTAAATCCATGCACAAGAACATTGGAAGCAAACAGTCCGCAGACAAGGCTTTACCAATGCCATTAGCACACGGTCACAGCCATGAATCTGACAGTGATAGGATTAGCGAATCAAGTCAGATGGCTCATTACACTACTCGACTAGGCTCTGGGAATCGTGGTGGCATCGCTAATGTGGCTCGTTTCATTGTATCTTCACAAAAGATAGCAACCAGCGGAGAAATTGCGTCTACGGGTGTCCAAGCTAACATCATAGCCTCGTTTTCACCTCCATATGACGCAGTTTCGCAAATTAAGGCTGTGAATGATGGGTTCATAACATCCGTTAGCGGGTATCCCTGGCGTCAGTACATCATAAAGAACAACCTAGACGAAGCAGCTAAAGTAGACATCCAAGTTAGGGTTGAATACAAGGATCAGTTAGGCGTGTTGTACCCCCTTTACATGCGTGAGGGTGATTTTGCTGAGATCGGACTGACTTTTGTTCACGCCGGTCAATTTGAATAAAATGTAAACGAATGAAGCAAAGTATGAGTATGATTGCGAGGGTCATCAAAGAGGGAGAAAAGATCCCGCTCAACGATGAACAGATCAAACAGTATTTGCACGGGCAGGTCCGAATCGTGAAGTATGGAGACATGACCAGCATCGAGGAGATGTTACAACCTTATGGGAGATATATCATGCTATATCAATTCCCAGGGCAAAAGGTAGGCCATTGGGTTGTCGGGTTTCTTCAAGACGGTATGCTACACCTTTTCGACCCATACGGACTCCAACCCGATGAGCCGATGGAGAAGATGGGTCATCCAGATGTCAAGACGTACACCAATCTGATCCACCAGAGTCCATATTACCCTGACCGACTAGCCATATCAAAATATCAGTATCAGCAGTTCAAAGATGGCATTGACACTTGTGGGAGACATTGCATTTCAAGACTTCTATTTGCCAATCTGAACCCTGAAAACTATCACGATCTTATGACGTCCAAGCTGTTACAGAACCCAGACGAACGCGCCACGTTGATCACACTTTCGGCTGCTATGCCACACCTTTCTAAATAATATGTGGGGGAATCAAGCAAAAGGAAGGATGGAGTTGACAGAAGAGCCATTATCATCCTTTCTTGACAGCCATGAATATGCAGAGATCAAAAACAAGGGAATGGATGGGATGTATGTGGTGCGAGGAAACCCAAACGAGGTTAAATCAAGCGGTCGATCATTGCGGAGTGGTGCCCGTCACATCTACAAGATAGGCAAATGGACCAAACGGAAGACCAGACTTTTCGACTACCTAAAGAATTGGAAGGAGGAGGATGTGATGTTAGTTTACTTGCAAACGTATGCTCCGTCTCAATCCGTTCGCCGCAAAGCAATAGTTGAAGTCTTGGAGAATAACCTGCGGGAAATACTAAAGAATGCTCCGGGCGTGGAAAAATGGAAAAAGAATACTAGGGACTATTTTATAGCAACTGAAACTCAAATGTCCAATGCCATAGATGAGCTGGAAGAACAAAGGTACACGCCCGAGACCCTTCCAATGGAAACGGATCTGATACGACAGTCTGATCGAATCTATCAAAGGTATGCGGCTCTATACGACCGTGGTGCGGCAGATGCGTTGTATCTTGCACGTCGACCCATGTCACAGCACATTGCCGAACAGCTAGCAGGTCCGCGGAGAGACGCCATGGCTGCAATTATGCACCAAGACTTCAAGTACCACACCGATTATTATGAAGATTAAAATTTTATTTACATAAAAGTAAAATGAACGCTCCACTAAGCCGTCATGAAAGAAAACTTGAAAATGTAAGTTGGGGGGCCTTTAAAGCAGGAATAAACCGACGTCATTTGCCTAAGTTGAATAACGACGTTTTAAACATCATTCGAGATAATCATCGTGCGAAATTTGCACCCAGTCTTGAACCTCATGAAAGGACTTTTAAAAAACTAACTAACCCTAAGAAAAACCTTAATGAAGGAATGAGTGGAGTCAATCATAGGTTGCCTGACGAACTTCTTGACGTTATTGCAAAACACCAAGGGGTGCCCACTAACCCTGGTTGGGGTCATGATCTTGTGGGAGATCATTATAATGACATACGAGACACTGACCAATTCCAAGAAGACGAATATTTTAAATCTGGACGTTTTGTTTTTAAAGTTTTTGAATCTCGTGGTTTTGCCACAGGTAGCATAAAAGGAAGAATGCTAATTTTAGAGGACAGTCCGGAACCTTATCTACGCAAGTATCAATTGAAGTATCGAACAGAAACTGACGAAAAATTCATTCAAAGTTTTAAAAACATGTGTAAACAAGTAGGCAAACTCATATACATAGATGGAAACGGTGAATGGTCATATTTTAACGACTCAAATGATGATGCACCTGGCCCTAAATATTGGAGGTACCAATTCATTACAGATTTCTTAGACGTGACAGACAAATTGGCTAAAAAGTTGCAAAACGAAGATTCTCGTGAGACTATTTATGAACTAGCCAGAAAAATGGCAAGTTTTTGGGTTTTCACAGTTAAGGAGGATGCCAGCAGCAAGATTAAAAACAAATATTACGATGATTACAGCTCAGGGGTACGGTTAGATAGAAACCGGCACTTGGACAAGGATGTCATGATAAGCCAATTAAAGAATATGGATAAGATGTTTGACCTAAGTGAGGCAACCAAACGAATTGTGTTAGCAACTATGAGGGCTCTTCGCAACAGTGATAAACCTATTCCAGAAGAGATGTCGTCTGACAGTGAAGAGGATGGTGAAGAGGTTGGTGAAGAGGATGGTGATGAGGACATGTTGAACGATGAGAATTTAAGCGAAGGGGGCTATAGTGACACTGAACTTCCTCCTGGTATAATTCACGATCACGGACTTGACATGCAGCAACAAAGTTCAGTTCCACCTCCGAACCCCCAACCACTCCACCACGTTCCTGCGCCAGTCCACCAACCCCCTAAAGCACGTGGAATCAAACGTCGACGTGACCCAGAAGATGTGATCTTGGACTTAAGACGTGACCCAGAAAATGAGATCTTGGACTTAAGACGTGACCCAGAAAATGAGATCTTGGACTTAAGACGGGATCCAGAAAATACTATCTTAAACTTTAGACGGAGAATTTAAAAAAGAAAAATCACACTATTTGTTATAAAATAAAAAGGTTTATTAATTATGAAGGTTCAGCGGCCTCTTCCTCATCATATTTTCCGTACGCTTCTCCATCACCATAAAAGTTTTTCATAGAATGAGCCTTTGAAAACGAGTCATGACCTTTGTCAATAATCACACTGTTGGGTGCAGCCGCACTGACCAAATCGTTTTTTATTGTGTAGAGTCTACCATTTGGATTTTGACCTCCGATGACCGCTGCATTAAACCCTACCACCCTCAAATCAAGGTCCTTTGCAATCTGAGAAGCGATGCCCCCTCCCAAGCTGTGTCCTGTGAGCACCACCTGAGAATTCGGGTTTTGTTGTATAATTCTTTCAACTTCTCGCAGGTTCCGCTTGTATCTTGCCGTTTGTTTCAATTTTCCCATAGCTAGTTTGACATCCGAAACAGCCCAGTCTTCAGCAGTAACACTCCCCCTGATGGCAATAATGATCTCATGGCTTTCTGGTTTGTTGTACACAGCCAATTCGGAATCACTATATTGTGGTTCATACTGAAATTGTCCTAAACGATCTTGTCTATCTTTCTGCTTGTACGTCTGACTTGTAGCATCCCGATAAATCCTGTCCTCCTGTAAAATGCTTGAGCGTTTCTGTTTCGTTCTAGATCCCAGGAGTTTTACTATTTTAGAAGCTCCAGCGCGCGCTAACCGGACCGATGGGTAATTAAAGAGGCCTGCTCCCTCATTATCCGATTCGACTGAGTCTGGGTCGTGTGGATCAAGTGTTCGTAGGGGTGAAGGTGGCACATGAGGTAGGAATTCGTAGGATCTAAGGGTTTCCGCGATGATCTCAAGTTCCGGACTAGCTGTGAAAGCAACTTTAAGCACTGGATTACGATGTTGAAACATAAGATCCTCATAAAACCAATTTACGATTCGCAAACCTTCGAAAACAAGGGTTGCTAGGTTCTCTTCACTTAGTGTTATTTCTCCAGCATCATGTTCTTCCAAGACCTTGAATATTTCACGCAACACATCTCTAAAATGCTCCCACTCCGACATTATTTAAAAGGCATTAAATTTTTTAACCTCCTCTCCTCCTTGGGTACGTCCTTTTCCCGATCCCCTGAGTCGATCTTATCCGACGGCCCCTGCTAGCCTGGTCCCTCTCCCTCGCCATCCTCCTCACCTCACGAGGCAACGTGGCAAAACCATCATCTCCTTGCAAATGTCTAGCTGCTTGTTGTGAGGTTCCGAGGTTAGAGAAAGGCTGATAATCAGACAATTGAGGCACCAAATGACCTAGATTGTCCGTTGGTCGCCCGGGTGTCTCAGGAGGTGGAGGATTATAGGTTACTACTGGAGGCGGTCGAGTTAAAGGACCGGTGTACTCAGGGACCCTTGACTCGTTGTCTTCGTCCACAGGACCCCTTAGCTCGTTGGCCTCCTCCACTGTACTGTCGCTATCATAATTATCAGGCACCACTTGCATAGACCCCTCTAGACGATGCCTCGCCACCACCTCAGCCACCGCCTCTTCAATTATTTGCTGCATCTGTGGGGTTAATTGCCAATTCGGACCCTCCATTACACTTATAATAATCATTTTATTTTGGCGGTAAAATAGTTAGTATTGGGCTGGCACCACCACCTTCAAATGACCGTCCGAACGTTCAAAGTAGAATATCACTGCAGTCCTGTGTATGACCAGGGACGCGGACGGAGCATACACATTTGATTTGCATGCTTTCACCACATCTGCCGTATTACACACCACGTTGAACCGAGGTAGGACCTCAGATTTGGTTTTCATACGTAACGTTGATGTGCACAGATCTCCTGGATTGGTCAAGAGCAACTTGTCACCGTCCGACACAAAATGAACTTCGCTGTCCACGATCTCCCTACAGAACCGTAGACATTCCAGGGTGTTCTCCAGCTCGAACTCTGCCAACGATTCGGTCAATACCATGTCATCCTCACGAACAGAAAGACCCAGGTGAGGCATGCGATGCGTCTGCTGTCTCCAACGTAGCACCGTTTCTTCCTCCGTGCAATCGATGTGAATGCCCTCTCGTGGATGCGCCATCTTGAGCACTGAACGCGACGTCGGGATGTGTAACTTGGAACAGAAGGCCTGAGGGTGTACCGGCGTTCGCAATACCGCCACGGCCTTTAGACCCTTCCATTTTGGATCCTGCGACTTTGTGTAAAGGTAAAGCTCACCAGAGTTGTATTTGATAATTACCATGCTAGCCACGGCTCCCATCGCATCAAAGAGTGTACGCAGCGCACTGGCATTCACACTACATATGCCCCAGGTGTCCATGCCTTCAAGCAGGTCGAGTCAGGGTTCTACTCAGAGCCAAACAGATTCAAGTGTTGGTGGTGCTGTCACGGATTCGAAGAGATGCCGCTGGGATGTCCAATGCGTGAGATGCAGCAATGGCATGGAAATTTTTGCAGCTGGAAATGTGTGCTCGCGTGGTCCAAGAGCAAAGGGGATGGTCGTGTGGGTGATCGTCACATGTGGATTCGGCTCCTTATGAAGACCCTGTGCGGAATCCCAATGAGCAAGAATATCCATCCCGCGCCTCCGAAAGAATGTCTACGTTGTTTTGGCGGGGAAATGGACATTGACACATTTCGTTCTGTGGATGACATCGAAATAGTTGAGTTGAGTGGAATTCGAAAAGCCGTTGTGCCATTTGAGCGGGAAATTTTGATGCAGTCTGGTCTTCGGGTCACAGCAGAGGATACAAATACCGTCACCAATTTGGATCGGCACAATCACACACAATGGCCAACAAAGCCATCGTCCTCAAAGACTTCTCGCCGGCGACCCTTGAGTTGGGCTCCATCGAACCCATGTACGGCGGCACGGGTTTGAAAGCCTCCATCCGACCATCCTCTCACGTGGTGCTACCAGCCCTCCGCATCCCATGGAAAATACAAGCCCAGAGATGGGGTGGCCAAGCAAACCCTACAGCCAAACTTGCAGTCTCCATACCCGAAGAATCGAAAGAGGTCCTGGAGTTCGTCAAGGGGATAGAGACGCTGGCAATGCAATACATCCAGAGCAACCGCAAAAAGTTCTTTCCAGGAAAAAAGGGAGCCAACATACCAATCCCAGACCTATTCAACTCAGCTTTGCGTGGAACAGACGATTTCGATCCAATCTTCAGCGCCAAGCTTGCCACGAACACCAATGAAGAGACAGGAGAAGACGCCATCACCACCCCGTGCTTCGACATGCAGCGCAAAGAGTTAGTCGATCCAAACATACATTTGGAAAAGGGGGCAATCGTCGTGGCTGTGGTACAACCCTCACACATCTACGCAATCAACAACTCAGCTGGGATCACTTGGAAGACGGTACGGATTGGCATTGAAGCCTATGAAAGTGAGGTGCCGGACAGCATGGCAAAGGACGAGTTTGACTTCGGTATGTAAAGTCAAGACACACATACACAACCCCTAGAGTCCATAACAGGATGAGTATGAGAAATAAAACCATCTATTTTTAAAGACAACATTTTATCTAGTATTTCTTTTTTGACACTTTACCCTTTGACTTCGGCTTTGACTTCCGTTTTGCTCTGAGACTAGCCATGTATTCTTTCATTTCCTTTGTACCCTTTTTAGGATGCTTGTGAGCGCAACTCTTACATCCTGGCATATTTTTATATATAAATCAACATTTTTTTTATACATAACACCCTAGCCCATTGCTACGTGTGAATGCAGTCTCGGTCTTTTGTTTGTATCGTTGCCGTAGATCTTTTCGCCATTCTGTGAACGTTTTTGTCGTGCCTGCTCCGTTCCAGTGCTTGTAATGCTTGATGTCACACACTTGACAGAACCCACACCGCACCTCATGTTGATACTCTGGAACACTTGCCTTGCAACAAAGACATGGTTTACATCCTGCCAGAGTAGGGGAAGAGGAGAGCTTTCTAAGACACAGTTCGCATGATTGACAACCTCTTGGACTGACCAGCTGCCACGGTTCGTTGACCCAGTCATCTTCGTTCATTTCGCCCATGAGTGATCGTGACAAAGCGTCGGACGATATGCCTCCAACCTCCCATGTGTTTTCTCCATCACACACCAGCATGGTAGGTCTGTAGATAAAGTTGGTTGGCCTATGTTCCATACTTATGTGATTTGGACTTATGGATCTTCTGCAATTGCCGATAACATGCTATCCGTATCTAGTCCCCAATCCGATGCGATGCGTTCTGATTCGAAATAGGAAAGGTGGGTCGCAATGAGAAGACATTCTCCTACCAAGGCTCGCATGGTGTCGTGATTGGTATAAAGGATCCCGTCTGCAACCCAATGATGCAATGTGTGCAAGCCTCTTACATGCCTTCTGATGTGCGACCATGGCATCTTGAACAAGCTAGTCAACGTGCTCTTGACAGGGAGTGAATCCGGAAGCGAAGGGTTTTGATACGACATAGCGCTTTGGCTGCTTGGCAATAAATTGTTGAAACCCAGAGTAAGACCACCGAGCATAGAACAAGGCCAACATCGCAAAAAGAAGTGCTATGACGTCCAACATAGTCTCGAAGTTATATAAAGACATGTAGATATTATTGTCTAGACCCCCTATGTGATGTTTCATTTACCCCCTATCTCATGTTTCACCTACCAAAGAGCTTGAAATATTATACCCCCTATCTCATGTTTCTTGTACCAAAGAGCTTGAAATATTATACCCCCTATATCATGTTTCTTTTTACTCTTTATCTTCTTCCTCCTCTTCTTTACTTTTATAAATAATAACAATATAAAGTATAATAATAAATAAAAGTATATTAAGAAGAGGAAGAATAGTAAAATGAAACATCATATAGGGGACATGATAATATTACCTCTTTGGTACAAGAAACATGATATAGGGGGTATAATATTTCAAGCTCTTTGGTAGGCGAAACATGAGATAGGGGGTAAATGAAACATGAAAAAGGGGGTATAATATTTCAAGCTCTTTGGTATGTAAAACATTCTACAGGGGGTTAACTAAATAAAAATTTTAAATTAAAAAAATATGAAATTTAAAAAATAAAGTTGGACTTTTAAAATATTAATTTTTAATTTTTATACCCGAGTCCAAAAACACACAACATCATAACATGGACGACCCCAGGCTCTCGCAGATAATTTCTGATTGGGATTCCGATCTTCGTCATGCGAGTGAAGAGGATACTGAGTATGTTCAGAGTGCCCTGTCCGCCATCTTTGATCCTACCCTGGACCCAGTTGAGCACGTGTTGCACATGACTGGTGGTAGGGCTGCTAACATTACCTCTATTAAGGAATTTTACAATTGCGTGTTTCGTGTCTCGGCCACTATCCTAGACCTGCATGAGGAGAAACAGGTGTTCAAGAAGCTAGTGAATGGGTTACAGAAAGCCAATCGTCGTACCAATCAGCCCATGCATGTGAATTTGTTAGAGGAGCTGTGTTCTAAGTTGCTACAGGCCGACCTTCGAAAATTGGGAGACTATCTATATGCCCCAGTCTACATGGAAGACCAATTTGTAAATGTGTACGAACGCTCGGTGGCCATTAAGACCTGGATCTACAACGCGTGCTGCGATCCCGATTCAGACTTACTTGAAGGGACTATGAAAAATTCTACATTGATTAACCAGTTTGTAAATCGGATCAAGATTGTCACGGATGCTCGTAACATCATACGCATGCATGAGCCAGACAATTTGCTATTCTCCTTTCGTAATGGGGTTGTGGACATTCGTACTGGACTCGAGTTTAGCCCATACAATCTAGGACCTTTCTTAAAAACCTCTTGCATGTATCACGATCTGGATTATGAAGATGAGTGTGGATTGACTCTGGACACGCCTGCAATCGACACTATCTTACACGTACAAGGCATCACCGGAAAACTCTATTGGCTCTTCTTTGCCTTCGTCTTTGGCCGCATGCTATATGAACCCTCTCATGACGGCTGGCAGAAGTGCGTGCTCATCTTCGGGGAGACTGGTACTGGCAAATCGGTGAGTCAATGGTGTCCACCTCCTAGCACCCTAGAATCCATGCGGTATTGACCCGGTCTAGGAGGAGGTCGACTTTGGTGTCTATGTATTCCTGAGCCAGTGAGAGCGTTAACACTAGATTGTATAGTTTGAGCCTCTGTAGCCGCCGCCTTAGCTAATGGACAAAGCTCTGGTTGAGCTATGCACACCGCAGATGAGACCAACCCAGACGCATCGCCTACAACATTCACAGCTTTCTTAGCCACTTTTCCAACTCCCTTCGCTACCTTTGTGACACCCTTCACAGCACCCTTGAAACCCTTTGCTATGCTACCAAAGAATCCCCCACCCTGCTGAATTTCGTGGTGGAGATGCAACTGATTGCTTCTATGAATCTCATCCCCCTTTGTGTGAGGCAGATGCATCATAATTGAGGCCATGTGTGACATGTTTACTAACTAAACCCCTATATATTTTTTCAGATCATCGCGAACGTGTTGACGGCTCTATTAGGCTCGGACAATGTGGCTCTTCTACCCAACAACTCGGATCCAAGGTGGCTGGCAGGTCGCATGGTGGGAAAACGGGCCTACATCTGTTCGGAGTTGGGCGACACATGCACTTGGCCCAAACAGTTCTTCCTAAACCTGGTTGGTGACCAAAGGCTGGATTATGAGATCAAGTATGAAAATCCTGGACAGCTTCAGATCTGTGGGCAAACGTTACTGCTTTCGAACACGGGAGTTCCATGGACCGATTGCACTGGGGAGATACAAAGACGTATTGTTCCGTTTTATTTTGGTACATCGGTAAACGTGCGAGACCTATCGTTACAGAAACGTGTGATGAAAGAGCTGCCTCGCATATTCGTCAAAGGGGTACAATCCTATCAGGCTCTGTTGGGTGATGTGCAGGCGGATGGGCTGGATCTGGAAGGTCATCTGAACCATTTGGCTCCATCAAACTACTTTGCCCGGGCTACAGATGCGATGTTTTCGCGATAAACTCGTCTTTTGCACTTGCGCTTATCCCGTGCGGCAGGGTATACACCTCGTCCAACTGGATGCGCTTATCATCAAAACAGCTGAGTCCCACTTTAGTAAACGTTTCAGTCTTCAGATCATGCTTCTTAGAGACAAACTTGCAAAACGGTTTTGTGATAAGATCTTCGCGAGAGGAGAAACACTCTACAAACTGTTCATGTCGCATATGTTTCGACACATACTTCTTCACTATCCCTTTGGCTTTGATCTCCTCTTTCTTGTCAGTCTTGTAGCTGTACATCTTAGCTCTGAGCCAAATCGCGTCCTCAATGCGCTCTGGAGGTTTTACTTCCGACTTGAAATAGCCCGGGACCTTCTTCCTGGAGGAATCGTATAATGGATGCGTCACAGGAAAATTCGATGTGTCCAATGTGTCTTGTAGCATCTCAAACACCTGATCCTCTTTGAATCCTGGGATGTGGTAGAAGAAGGAGTCTGTATCTGTCGCACACAATTGGGCTTGGGGCATCCGTTCCATCACCACATCAAAGTGCCACTTGGCCATGTGCAGTTTCGATAGGTCCAGTATGGTCACCCCGACCGCTGGCACTTTGTTACAAACCATCTTTGTCCGCATCGCGTTTGCCAGGATGTACCTCTCGCCCAACTCTCTCGCAGATACGAAAAGGGGCTGTGATGCGAAACGTTTGAACTTGTCACCCTTTGCTTCGAACAGTCGCATGGCACACCGATTTCTAGGCGACTCCAGCGTCTTTCCAAATACCGAATTGTTCATTAGCTTGTACAGTTCGCTTTCGAAATCGTTTGGTGCCAGAGCCCTTAGTTTACTGTTCTTCTCAATGTATGGTTTGAGCCAGGCCTCTTGACGAAATCGTAGAATCCTGTGGATCTTGGTGATGACCAACCCTTTGCTTAGGAAGTAGTCTAGCATCCGCTCATGCACCACGTAATGCTTCTTATCCTTGAATGTGCCACAAAGCTTCTTGGTCTTGTCCTCGCACATGACAGCCTCCACACCCAATGGATACTGCTGATGGGCTGCCACGTGATGTAACGCTTCGGGGTAGTGCAGATCAACCTCCAGTATGTGAGCCTCTTGGTCAGTGGGATCTTTTATCCATTCCGAAACAAAACGATAGTTGTCAATGGGTAGCTTCTCAGACATGGCCCATCCGTATAGATTGTTCGCGTCAAAATAAGTGATGCATGAATCTTCTGTAGCAGTGGCCCGATGCTTAGAAATGACGCTGATCCCACCCCGAACTCCACTCTCAAGCCACATGTACATATCTGGAGGTACTGTCTCGATCTTCACTTGGGTAAACCGGAGCATCGCAGACCAGGACACTCCAGGCGAAGACCAGAACCCACAGCAGTCGACCCCGTATGTCTCGAAGGTCAAACGTCGGAACTCAGTGAGCACCTCGTCTAGCCCCTCCACGTCACGTCTTATGTATAACATCGTATACTCCTTAAGATCTCTGCAGCTCTTCATGAGGTCTATGGCAGACGCATGGTCCTCTTCGCTGATCGACTCTTCGCGCAAGGAACTATAGAAGGCTTCGATTGGAGGCATCTCGGTCTCTTCATATTTCTCCCAGCAATCGAAATATTCGTATGGGTAGAAGAGCTTGACCTCCTTGCCTGCATTCTGTAAGAGCCTGTCAAGCGCCTGTGGCATCAGAGCATAACTGTCAATGAAACGTACCAGATCATATCTACTTTTGCGCAGAGTGAACCCAATGACCTTCTCTTCTGACGATGGTAAGATTTCCAACTCATACGGATGCTCCATTGAATTTGCCAGATACTTTATGATGAGATGCGAATCGTAGCCGCGTAGATTATGGAAGGCGCACACGGTGAGCTCGCTGGAGTAATCCATGACACATTCGATAAAATCCTTGACCGAGTTAGGCCCGAACCCCTCATGCAGCTGTCCACCCAACACCTTGAGGCACCATGCGCAAGGAACGTGAGCCTTATCTGTGGTGAGCATGCTTTCGAAATCTGCCACAATAACACATTTGGGCGACGGCATTTCCTTGTATTCCAGGAATTTCGTAGGGCTCGGGCTCATAACCATTGGCGGAAATTTAGAGCACGTTTCAGCATGTGACACTCCTGGTTCGATTCGCTGCATGCAAGAGCCGCAGACGTGTAACCCTTTCCTACAATCTCCTACAGCAAACTGGTTGAAGTTGGTGATGAGACTGTAATGGTTGTTGTACAGCACGAGAGGGATCACTTTGCTCATGTCCCTTTTGGCAGCCCGTTCGTCGTGTGGATACACCAGGTAAGGAAAGTATCCGCTCTTGCCAGAATTCGGTGTGACTCCATACACATTGATCTTCACATCATGAAGCCGTTCGAACGCCGGGATCTTCTGCAGCGACATCATAGCCGGACCAGGTTTGAGATGCCTCTTGTATTCAGAGAGTCTACCTTTGTATCTGGAAGGGTGTAGATGAGCCGCAACACAATACTGGAAACAGTGCTCGGCCACCCTAGGATTGAACATGCAATATCTCCCTTGCAACCCTTTCGGAAGCGGTTCGTATCCGGACCCACCAATTGGCATCTGGTCATAGCTAGTGATCGTGATACCTGAAAATTCCCAGCCTAGGTGAGTGTCCCCGTTCGATTCCTTTCCGATATACCGTTCGTTGGCCATTGTCACAATCTGCAGCACATTCTCCCAAAGATCATCGTACAGTTGCCTCCTAGCATTCACCGCCGTTTTACTAAGGACTCCTGATTTGAGCCTTCGGTTGTATTTGCCTCTGGTCAATAGGAAAGGTTTGCGTTTGATATCTTTTAAGCCCGCGTTAAAGGTTTTACCCTTTTGAGATACGATCCTGGCGCTGGACCCTTCCCCTCGTTGCATCACCTGGTCCAATCCAATCTTCAATGTCAATTTGCGGCGGTCTGAACCTTTTGTCTGCTGTAGCATCCGTTGGACCGCCCTTTCGAAATTCTTTCTGTTTCGGTTTCCTCCCGCGTTAAAAGAGCCATTTGCCAGCACATTATTTTGGTTGAATTGAGGTGCAACTCCGGCATTGGGTGGGGCATAGCTGCGGACAAATGTGTGCTGCAAATTTGTCCCAGTGGCACTACTGCCAGGCATGCTATTTACCTACTGAAAATATAATATGCAGACTTATGCTAGTCAAAATTTATTTTACCAAACGATCGTCTCTGATCATACAACTCTGATATAGTCCAAGTTCTGCGGACAGGTTCATGCCCAACGCTTTTGCCGCCATCTCCTCGTCTGCGAAATAGCATTTTAACGAATCCCATTCCTCTGCCCACTTCTTTTCCAACCATCTCATGTGTAGCAGATCATCGAAGCGCACGTTGAGAGGCTTGTAAAGCTTAGCTCGAATCTCAGCCGGCCAATCAGGGTCCACGTCAAAATCGGAAATCACGAAACGTTTGGCTAGGGTTGGTTGACTTCGAGTATACAAATATGCTCCATATTCCCCCACACTTTCGTCGAGGGTCCACGTGTGCAAAACATTTTGAAAATCAACCCAGACCATGTCACGACTCATTGTGTTTTGAGACAGATTGGAAATTTTACATTTTTTATATTTAATGTTTTAAAAACATGTGACTTGGGTCAGGTTCTTCTGGTAGTGGATGAGTTGCAAGCACGTATTGTTGGTATTCCTCAAAAGCCTTTGAAGCCCTAAGAGCCTTTCGCTGTCTCTCTATTGTGGGAGTCTTTATAGCCTTTTTAGTGGCTTCCCATTCGCGGTTTCGCAACGATTCGTAAGTTTCGTGTCGAGCCTTATGATCCCAAGTTTCATATTTATCTTTGAGTTTCTGTGTGCGTTTCATTAGCCCACGCGTGCCTTTATTACGTCTATGCTTTAAATGATTCTGAATCTCCTGGTCCTCAATCCATTGTTTTTTGTCCACATCTCCATGCCCCTGTAGTTCATCCGCAGTTTTCTGTTTTTTGCGTCGTGCTGGCAACTTGCTTTTACCCATCTATTTATAATAAAACATTTTAATTTAAAATTGAGGCAAAGGTGCCTTATACACGTGGAACCTACGATGGCACTTGAAACATTTCTGCAATAGCCTACAATCATTCGTCAAGCTAAAGAAGATTCGATTGCTTTTGTGAGCCCGTCCAATGATCTCGCAATGGGTCTGCCCGGGTCCTTTGACTGTCATAGTCACCCCTTTGCTGCCCCAGTTGCGCACTTGATCAATCTCCAACGAAGTCCATTCTTCTTTTAAGGAACGTATGTGTTCTTGGAGCTGTCGAATCCGTTTAATCGGAATCCTGTTGAGCGGCTGTTCCTCTTCACGATAGTTCATGGAAGGCATGAGCTTGTTGCGACCATTGAATTTCGGTATGGTTGCGGTCAGTCCCTCACCCTCCAGACAAAATATGGAAGCCTCTATGGCCAGTGGAAAGTAAGGTCTCTTACTCATGCTCTGACCCCAACAGCCTGGCAACCTGAGTCCTGAAGCACGCTCATCCGCACTCGGTATCAGCTTCTTAAGAGCTTTCGTCAATGCTGTCCTGGTCCGCTTCTCAACCACCACGGTCGGGAATATAGCATGGCAACCTGGAGAGCCGTCTCGCCACTTCAACACAGCCCGGTGCTCTCCCACAAACACGTTGTTGACAAAATCTTCCACGCACTGTCGAACATCCCCCTCCCGTTGCGGAGTTTCGTAGTCAAGGTCGAAGAACAGCTTTGAATGGCGTTGTGCCACTTCAGATAGATGGAACCGCATGCTTTCGCAATTCATGAACACATACTCGAGAAACTCGTTATAAGATGATGGGGGGATGAACCACTTGCCTCCTTTTAGCGAAACCACATTTGGCTTGGCCTTGACTCTGGTCCACTCATATCGATACATAGTGTGATTTGAGGTAAAGTTAAAATAGATTAAAAATTATATTCTAGTTTTTTCGATTTTAAAATATAAATATTAATCTATTTTGACTTTGACTCAAAACACACAGCATGACAACTACCTTGAAGACTGTGGATGAGGCAGCAGACACGCTTCTCGAATTGCAGCAGACCTATTTCAAAGCAGTCCAAACCCCCGACGCCTTTGCAAGCATTCTGAACATGGTCTCAAAGGAAGTGGATAGCATCCAAGCCGACCGGGAAGAAATGGAGACGTGGTGTTTCACTCTCAAGCAGCTTGTTGAGGAGACCCGGGATCATGTAGATAAGCTAGCAGCTCAGAACAAACGAATCATACGAATGCTCAATATGCACACCCAACAGATCCGAGAGTTGGCTCAGAAATAAAATGTAGAACCATCAATGTGAGAAGGGTTAGGGACCTAGAGGGAGGTCTAAAGGGTAGATTTATTTTAAAATTTTTATTTAAAAATGGAGCAGGCAGTAAATCTTGCAAAGCGGTTTGGAAACGGGGAGACGGCTTGTGTTTCTGAGCTATATGAGGCGTTGGCTCGGCTGCAGGGCTGTTCAAAGTGTTCCAGATCGAATGTGGACCATTTGCGACCCTACGAAAGCACTCGGGTGCAAGGATCCCGGGAATGGAAGCAGAAGCGTCAAAGCCTGGTCACTGCTAGCGAATGCGCATCGGTCCTTGGCCGCAATCCATACCAGACCGCCGATAAGCTTCTCATGACCAAGTGCAACGTGGTGAAGTTCAGTGGGAACAAATTTACCAAGCATGGGCAGGACATGGAAGGCATAGCAATCCACCGGTACGAGCAGGAGACTGGGCACACTGTACGCTCTTTCGGTCTTCTCGTCAACCCTCTGTTCCCCTGGCTTGGCGGGTCTCCGGATGGCATAACCGACTGTGGCAGGCTCATAGAGGTGAAGTGTCCGGTCATGCGGGAGATCATTCTTGGAGAGGTCCCTCGCATGTATATCGACCAGATCCAGATGCTCCTACACATAACCGGGCTCGAGGTTGCCGATTTCATTGAGATGAAAGGAGCAGAGGAATTTCAGATTGTGGAAGTAAAGAAGGACTCGAGCTGGTGGATAGATAATAAGGAGAACTTGCACACGTTCCATCAAAGACTCACTGATTGCAAAGCTGACCCTACCCTATGCCCGAGACCCAAGAAACGCAAGCCGCGCTTCGATTTCGGCTAGACAAACCGGAAATCATAGTCTTGCATGGATACCGGCTAGCCCTCACCTATGACCTATCTGACCGGCTGCCCAAGTACCCCTCTCTCACTCTATTTAAGCGCCTACTCAAGACTGAAACACTCGCCCTCGTATCTTTACGACGACACCTTTTACATGATGCACATCCAAGTGGTCTGGGCTCCTTGGGCGGGGGTCGTGTAGACATGCTCACAACCTGCAAGAAGATGCTGGAGTTGCACCGAGTCGGATTATGGAGCTGGGGGAGGTTTGCCGTGAAGAGTCTGAAAGCCTTACAGCATTGGGTCCTCGAACGCACTTGGTTACTTGCCATGGATCCGATACCCCGCAAACGTCCACTCCCCCCAACTGAAGATTGGAAGCCCCAGCCGACATACCCACACGATCCAAACTTCAAACCTGCTCCTGAAGACGCATACCTTGACTATGGCTCGTTCATACCCAGACGTACCAGAGGACCACATTGATTGGGAATAAAATAGTTGTTTTGATGTCGTATGTGGGCTTTGCGATATTTGTTTGTCCTTTTCTCTTTTGTTGCCATCTTACACAACTGTGGGAGATCCGAACGTTTGCCCAATGTCGAACCTGATGTTTGCTTGCGACGTTGGAGGCCCGCTGAAGGAGGGAGATGTTTTGGAACCGATAGAGCCGAATCTCCTTTTGAGGAAATGCCCATACAATCATCTGCGCCATATACCCGTTTCATGGATCCCTGACGTAGGGAGCAAGGTCTTGGTGGCGGCAGAGGATGTGTGGTTCACAAGCAAGCCGATAGAGTTGGTGATGATCCTTGCTTTGGACTGGGACGAATTTCTGGACTACGTATCGCTGAACCTAATCAATCAAATGGCACCAAGCTGGGCAGAGTGTTTCAGATCAGAATTTGGAAGGCAAGTCTCAATGCTGGAAAGGTGGTCGTTGGATGAGAGCGCACAGCTTTAATCACTTTTATCCGATTCAGACCCATTGAGACTCACATAATCACTATCACTCGAACAAGGTGCAATGTACCTTGGTCTAGCACGCGGGGAGTGTGTATCGGTGTCACTATCTATGACTCTACGTGGTGGAATGGGAAATATGTCGACGCTGGCAAAGTGGTTATCCATAGCCCTGGCATCTTCATCAGACTCCATCATAGCCATCTCCACATCGCGCAACGCATTATAATCCAGCTCTTGGTCAGTAAACACAGCTTCCTCTTCAGATGCTGGCCGCTCCTCCTCTTCTTCGGAACTTGTCACTTGCTCTTCACTGAACTCTCCATCTCCATTGCCCCAATGAGCATACCCCCAACCCTCGTCCACGTTGTCATACACACTCCCATCTGAAATTGACTCTGTATCCCCCCCGGATTCGTCTGGGTCCAGAGCTTCGAAGTACTCCACACCCGATTCGTCAGAGTCTATGGGATGTTCCACAATGCTATCCGATGAAACTCCACTTTCCTCTGTAGACTCAGGACCAAAGTAGTGGGCTGGGTTTATGGGTTGTGGGGTGTGGTGTGTAGAATGCAGCTCGTGGTCGTGGGCAGTGTTGAAGTGTTTGCTTATCTGAATGATAGCATCGCGAACCTCAGCATTGTCCATGTCACTCTCACATAGATCCTCGTCATGCTCGAAATGGGTGACCACCTCGTCTCCGATCAGCGGGATAAGCAAACATTGTGCGACAGAGATGCGTAGTGTATGCGAAGGAAGTTGCCTGACCCAGCCGTACACCATGCTCGTGTATGCAATGCTCTCACTCTTACGTTCCCCCTTGAACTTACCATGTTCTCCTCGAAAGTCTCCCAGCTGTACGTCCTTGTATTCCTCCTTGCTGAACAATTGTTGCTGTACAATCCTCCATATCCCTTGCGCTATAGAACCACACAACTTCTCGCTCAACCTCGCATTCATACTAAGATGGATATGCACTGCAAGGTTTTCTTCCCACAGGTCCCTCCAACAGCTCTCCAGTCCTCCTTGTCGAACCATGCTACCAAAGAACATCTGTGTGAATCGATGGCATTGTTTGTACACAAATCTTCCCCATAGAAAAAATCCCCCCTTGCGTGAAAAAATCCCCCCAAGTGAAAAAATCTTTCCTAAGGTATATATATTTTTTTTTTTTTTACTTTAAAAAATTATAACTCTATTTCTAATAATGCTAAGAACGTCGTTATTCAACCTAGGCAAATGGGAACGGCGAATTCCATTGGTAAAGGTCAACCAAGCGTCATAATCTTGTCGCAGTGCATTGTAGACAGTTCGTCTAAGATAGAAAGGCATTAGAGTGCCAGTAACATGGCTGGGATCACTTGATTGAGTTGATCTATGCGCATGCTCATATCTTGCATTCTTAGGATGTTTTTCAAACTCCTCCATCTCCTCCTGCTGCACCTCCAGCTTATCACAATGATCATCCGGCTCTTGTAGATAGAACGTTTTCTTCCAAGTCAATAAAGGACGTGTGCCTTGTAGAATTTTTAACAAGTAATTTGTGTTGTCCTCTGAAGCAAAACTCCTTTTCATTAGCATAGTAAGTATATCAATCTGCATAGTGCAATAAGCAATGTTCTCTGTAACTAAGACAGGAGCACGATATTGCATCCATAGCTTCACAACTCCAAGCTGGTCCTTAGTCAACTCCTCACCGCATATCATTCTCCTACGCAACTCCCACATGGTCCGACATACACTACATCCCTTAGTCTCCTTTAACACTATGGTATTAGGATAGCATAGATCAGCCAAGTCAACATTTGCATGGACTTGAAAGAACATCATATGATAGGCATAGTCGTTGGTAGAATCCGATCCATAGGCAGACATCTAGGTTGGTAGAGGGTTTTTAGACGTAAAAATATAAAGTTACGCCACCAAAACCGTGACCACTCATCCGCCCCGCGCACATCAACACCATCAACGTCGGGAGGGAGAACCACACCCCCCTGATGATATATATAACACTCACCTTTGAGTTTTTTCTTGATG
>Ga0233438_10001632_pt1 | contig 24153 bp, 25 predicted proteins | sample SI_123_September_FD_182720 | JGI IMG/M metagenome (GOLD analysis project Ga0233438, IMG submission 182720) | Seawater microbial communities from Saanich Inlet, British Columbia, Canada - SI_123_September2016_10_MG | ecosystem: Environmental > Aquatic > Marine > Inlet | place: Canada: British...
CTGGACGGCAACCGCTTCTTAGGAAAAGTCTTTTATGGCATTCCGAGGTCGATAATCAGTTCGGCGTAGTCGGCCAGCATTGGATAATTCGATTTATCACAGGGCACCAAAATTTGGATTATCAGACTTTAGATAAAAGCTGAGACTGCCCTATTACGGTTCGGGCTAGTCGTCCTCAGCTTCACTCTCGTGTTTCTCCTCGACACCTGCAAGCGCTGCGAGAATTGCGCGATCCTCTTCCATGATACGGCCTACTTGCGCGCGCATATATGTGTCGCCGTCATCCAACTTCTCGAAGAGGGAGTGATATCGTGCCTTTGCGGTCTCATATGCCTTCCACACAATCTTGCGCATCTGCCTAGCCCTTATCTATTTACCATCTCCACAGAATTGGCTTCATTTTGTAAAAAATGCGTCGCTATACCTTATAGTCATCATTCTGCGCTCTCAGCGCCTTCAGCAGTTGGTTAAGGCTTCGCCTGCGGTAGCGGTCAAAGTGTTTGCCGCTCACAATTTTCTGCCAGAATGCGTCTCCCCTGAGGCCGCCGGGCGGGATCTTGCCGATGTGCCGTCCGCCGCCGGTTTTCAGGCTGACATAGTGGAGCGCGGCTATGTCGATGTCGCGCTGATTGTCGAGCGGCAGCGGCATCAGCGAATTGGGGATCCTCGGGTCCTTCAGTGCAATTCCGGACGCCAAACACATCATCCGGTGGTGCAGCTCATCCTCCGCCCGGTCGACGCGGTCATAGTCCAGGAGACACAGGGCCACACGAAAGGCATGCGTCGGCTGGTACCCGGCAACCGTCAGCACATTCTGGAGGCGGTCGAGGGCGTCGCCGACCTGTTTCACGTCAATTGGCTGGCTGAGGCCGTGGCTCAGGGCGTTTTTGCTTGCTCGGCGCTTGCCGGCGCCCGTCCTGGGGCCGGTCGACTTCAGCGCGTTTTGCCGATTAGCCTGCCGGCGCGCGCGGCTCATCCGGCAGTTCCTCCTGGTTTTGGGGCGCGTGATCAATCGTCAGACGCTCCTCGTCGAGCTCGCGCTCTAGGAGCCGTGTCTGAGCCTCTAGGCGGCGGCGCATGGCCGGTGTCAGGCTGGCCGCGGCATGCATTTTCTGCAATTTGCCAATGCGCTCGTGGCAGGTATCGATGTCGTGCTCATAGTCGGGGATGCCATATCCAGCTGACTTGAAGACGTCCTTCTGGAGTTCAAACCAGTCCCAGTCCTCTTCGGCGCAAAACTTCGAAATTGCTGTGCTCTCGTCGGGCGATTTGCAGGCCTTCATGTCGAGGAGCGCTGGGCCCAGCGTTTTAGGCTTTATTTTTTCTTCCTCATAGCACTCGGCGACATAGTCGTGCATGTGGTCGTAGAAAGCGCGCCGGCGCTTGATTTGGAAATATTCGATAAGCTTGAATTGTCGGAAGATCTCGTTTGAGAAAAACACCTCAACGGGGCTCAAATTGCTGGCGTCGCCAATGAAGGCGGCGAGCTCTCTCTCATATTGGGTCTGGGATAGGTGCGGCGGCGGGGCGATCTCGCCCAGAATGTCGCGAATGGGGTTTGGGAGGGTTGTCATTATCAGGTCCTTTCTGTCTAGAACCACGACATATGGTATTGAGAAAGAACAAAACCGCAACGAATAGTGGTGGGTTATCCCCCTAAATTGAGCGTCACACCCGGATTTTTTAGGGGATTTCCTGTGAATTCAATGCCGGCGGCTTGCAGAGTTGTTTGTAGCTTGAGCAAAATCCGCGAATTTCCTGACGGGACGCCCTTCATCAACTCATATCGTCTGACGGTAACTGGCCCCACACCTGCCCTGTCAGCGAGTTCCTGAGCACTCCAACCAAGCATGACACGACCTGCTTTCAGTTGTTCAGAAGATATCATACTTTACCTTTTAGATATATATTATATCTTTATAGCTATGAAACATTTCGGAGAATATCATGATTGACGAATTATTTGCAAAGTTTGAGGGCGCCTTCGCCGAAAATACCATTCGGGGCTATCGGCATGATTTCGATCAATTCGCAAAATGGTGCTCAAATGAGGGCATTCACCCCCTGCCCGCGCCTTCAATCAGCATTGCCGCCCACATTGACGCCCTATCCGAGACCCACAAGGCGGCCTCGATAAGACGGCGGATAAATGCCCTGAGCACGATTTACAAGCTGGGGCGCATGCAAGATACGACTAAAGACCCAGACGTGACACTTGCCATGAAGCGCATGCACAGGAAGCTGGGGCGTGCGCAAAGACAGGCCAAGCCGCTCACAAAACTCTATCTGGATAAGATGATTGAGGCGCAGGATGACAGCCCGCGCGGTCTCAGAAACAAGATATTGCTGCTCATGGGCTATGAAACCATGCGCCGACGTGCGGAACTCGTCGGTTTTGAATTCGAGGACGTGACCTGCTTGCTCAATGGAAAGCCGGCTTTGAGGCTCAAGTTCTCCAAGGCTGACCAATATGGTGAGGGCAGACTTATTGGGATATCAAAGGACTTGGAAGGGCTGATTGCCAAGTGGGCAGAAATTGTCAGACAGGAGGGCAAGATACTGCGCTCCGTCGACAGGCACGGAAACATTGGTGAGAGGCTAGAACCGTCGGCCGTCAGCTATATCCTGCGCCAGGTTCAGGCAAATATTACCCTCCCCGGCAATAAAAAACCCCGCCAGTGGACGGGGCATTCGTTTCGGGTAGGCGCTGCAGTCGACTTAGTCGAAAGCGGCTACACGATTGAGCAAGTTATGCGGAAGGGTGATTGGAAAAGTGCTCAGGCCGGTTTACGATATGTGATGGCGGAGTGATTACTCGGTATAGAAAATCTGACGATCGGGATCAGGGTTTATGAATTCTGCTTCAAGCGTCCTGTCCAAACCTTCTTGCAAACTGTATGGCGCAACAAATCCGTCCAATTCACCCTTGGCTGAAGAAAACTCCGACGATGCGCAAAACTTTTTGACGCGAATTGAGCTGATTGGCAATTTAACGCCTAATTTAGCAAGAGCATCTGCCATATACCCGACCATAAGACCAATAAACTTTGGGATTCGGATACCAACTGATGGGCTACCGCGCAACTTGCCGCGAACGAGGCTTACCAATTCGTTCATCGTAAAATCCGGCGTATCTACATAATTATAGACGGCATATTTTTCATCTGACGCGATGCATTTGACTAAAAATGCGGCGAGGTTTTCGACATAGGCCATGGACTTTTTGTTTTTGCCATTTCCTATCATTGCGAAGGTGCCGGAATTAATTTGGTTTAGCAGGTTGTATACATTCCCCCGATTGCCTTCGCCAAAGACAACAGTCGGTCTAACGATAATAAGACTTCGGTTGTCAGGGTCTTTGTCACGCCACTCTCGATAGACGTCTTCGGCAAGCGCTTTTGTGCGGCCGTACTCATTAAATGGGTCTAACGCGCCATCTTCAGCAGTCCCAGGGGCCGCAAAGCCATAGACAGCCACAGAGCTTGTAAATACAATCTTACTTATACTTTTTTCTTCACAGACCTCACACAGCGCTCTAGCACCCTCGACATTGGTGGAATAGTAGTCATTCAGGTCAATGACATCGTCCCGATGAACCGCGGCGAGGTTAACTACAATATCGCCGCAAAGTTGAGTTTTTAGATCGACGGCAGAACGAACATCAAAAATATCAGTATTTTCAGAAAAACTTGGCGAATTTTTCAAATCACCAATCCTAAATTTAGATTGCTGCTTGAATAAAAGCGTCGATAAGGCTGTTCCTACGAAACCACTGCCGCCTATTATTGAGATCAAGTTTGACATTTCTTTGCTCATAACAGCTTGGTAACGGCAAAATTATACATTCGGGGGCTTAAGGTTTTTATGGCCTTAAAACCTATAGCCGAAAAAGTACAAAAAATCGCGGTGGCGATATTTAAGCCGGCATATTGACGGAGGCAGCGATAGAAATATTCGACTCCGGAAGTTTTATTAGCTGACAGCCCGTAACTATTGATCCTGTAACGAGCAACAACACCAGGAAAACAAATGGCTTCTACATTTCGGTTTTCGCGCAATATGCGAAGCCATAGAGCGTAGTCATTTCGCTTTTTGATGTCGGGTTGCTCTATTTTACCCAGCTTTTTTGAATCATAAATTACTGTTAGGCAGGGAATGAAATTACTAAAAAGTAATTTTCGCAGTGAGACACTTGCAGGGGCTTTGGTAGTTGAGATCAAGTCACCCCGCTCGGACATATTCTCGCAATACCCAAACACAAACGAGACATTGCTTTCGACCATAAAACGAAGTTGAGCCTCGAGTTTTTGTTGTAACCATACATCATCAGAATCCAAGAACGCGATATATCTGCCCTGCGCTATGGAAAGACATGTATTTCTGGCGCCGGCTGCTCCTTTTTCAAATTTATTGTGAATAAGGTGAATTTGCTCGTGACGCCTCGCCCACTTTTCAGCAATTTTTACAGAACCGTCATCAGAAGCGTCATCACAGATTATCAATTCCCAGCTTTTATATGACTGATTAAGAACCGAGCGCACGGCTTCATCCAGATGTTCAGCGCTGTTGAAGCACGGCATTAATATGGAAACTTTTGTCATGACGATGATTTAATCTTTTCAAAAAAGTTTATTGGTTAATCAAACCCGTGACGCGTCAGATGATCTATAAAGAGGCTAAGATTAACACACTCAATAAATACTATTGAAACAAAGGCCGATTTTGGGCAACTCAGTTCTAACACCCCGCTTCTTTGGGGGCTGGCTATATTTTAGACAAACGCCTTTTACCACCCAAACCTAACAACCCCGCAACCAAAAGTGCCCAATTTTCAAACATTCCACCACTCAGCATAGAACCCATCAAGACAGCATAAAAATAACATAAGAAATAATTTGAGTTAGGCGTGAATATAATTTTAACTGTATTTAAAATAAAAATTATAATGCCAGATGTCAGAACTATAGAAGGTACTAGACCGAATGTGATTGCAAAATCTAGAAAGGCATTATGACTATAAAAATTAGTTATGAAATAACTGGGATTGCCAAATAAATGCTCCTTGATTCCAAATGTCCTAATTTCTTCAATTGCATTAAAGTAGAAGTTTAGCCTTCCAAGCTCTGAAGAGTTTTCCAGATTAAAATATAGGCTTCTGAAGCCGTAACCACTAAGAGAAAAACCGGCGCCGGATGAATACACCAGTGTAAATAACACTAGGACTAGACCTGCTAGGCTTAAAAGAAAGAACCTAAATCGTAAGCTATTCAGGAACAAAAACGTTAAGAACCCGCCTCTGCTATATCCGAGTAAAGAATAAAAGAAATAGGCGACGTTATAGATTCCAAAAAACCGCCATTTCCTATTGATGATCGAAAGAATAAAAAGAAATGCGTAGATTCGATATTCTACATTCGGACCAAACGGAGAAGGGTCCTTTCCTAAAAGCAGAAATGCCAAAAAAAACAAATTCAAGAGTAGGGCTAGTTTGCCGATTGGTTCTGGAACTTTACGATGGCTCAAAATACTGCAAACAAGGAAAAGTCCGATAAGCAATTTGGGAACCAGCATAATGGTATGACCAACGGCTCCAATGTTTACTATAAAATAAATGGAGAGATAGACACCTAGGACCAACAATACTACCCCATCCGTTTTTTTTATCGATGGCCCTTTTAAAACGAAGTAAATGCAAGAAAGTAATACCAAGAACGGCAAAACCGACATTTCAGCAATTTTGAAATCGCCCACAAAGAATAGTGAAAAAATTAGTAAAAAATCGAAACTGGAGTTGATTAGTTGACGCATCAATAAATTTCTATGTTCAGAGGTTCATTTCACAGCTCTTCATCGCTGTAGAAAAAACTCGCTCAAAATAATGAAACCAAGCCTGGGTTTTACATAAATCAACAGGTAAGACAACCAGATCCAATCGCCATGCCAATATAAACAATAGACCCTAAGGACCCTTTAAGATGGACCTACTCTTGAACGAGAACACGCTCAACCCTGCCGGCTTAACGAGAATTAACCTTCCCGAATGACATTCAAACCTCAAACTCAAATCAGACTAGATAAATTTTTAGCATAAGCAGCTTCGCCGAAAAAATTAACAATTTCGTGCCTTCGGGAAACAAGCTCTTCTCTTATTTCCATAACTCGCTCACAATCAATAAAAGGATTATCGAAATCGATCAGTAACAAAACATCCTGAACGCATTGAAATTCTTGTATTCCGATATTAGCAGAACAAATAACCGGGGTACCTAAAGATAAGGCCTCTAACGCTACAAGAGAGAATGCCTCATAATCAGACGGAACAATTAGGGCAAACGCATTCGCATAGAGATCCATTAATTGCACCTCTGATACATTACTCAAAATATCCATGTCATCAGGTATCTCTTTTCGCTCATTGGTTACGAATTTAATTTTAGGCATCACACTCAACCAATATGATTTTTTCTCAATAATAGCTGAAAAGTTCTTATTGGGCTCATTTCGTCCAACCAATAAAAAATAATCACACCTGTCTTCAGAACCATACTTTTTTACATTTATTGTTCCTTCTTCATTAAACCTTAGCGGATTCGGGATAATTTCGATTTTCCTGATGTCGAAAAATTTCGTTAACATGCTTTTTTCAAGCGCTGTAATGGCAATTATTTTATCAACCAAAATACCCAGCAATCTATTTACTAAATGAAAATAAAGAGAAGCAAAGAAAGGCCGGTTATGTTTTTCAAAAGGATGAAAGTGAGGTTGCCATATAATTTTCTTACTCCGAACACCGATGATTTTGCAAAATAGAATAAATAATAAAGCTCTTAGCGTAACGAAGTTACTCATTCCATGTATAAAGACAATTAGATCATCCTTTCCATTGTGACCCCGAAACAGATCTAAGAACATTGATATTTTAGTTAGATCGCTCGACTCGCATACAGCACCAAAACCAGTCATAACTTTTTCTATTTGCTGCGCAATTGATTGTATTCCCCCTGTGCTTTGGGGATTATTTAATATTTGGATACATATTTTTGGCATTTTATTAATATCTTTCGCACGGCGAGGACGATTTTCAATCTTGCCAGATGTAGTTTAATAAAAAAAGAAATTCGAGTTGGAGCTATCCCGCCTATCTTGGTGTACGCCTCTATGATTTTTTCAGTAAATGCAATTCCTAGTTGTTTTTTTCTTCTTATTCTAAATGTCCATGAACCGGGAACATTTGTTCTATAGACGCTCATTGGGCGCGGATCATAAAAAGCGTTTGAAGACATTGATCCAGCCGCATGAAAGATCGAGTGTTCTAAGTACTTTTCATTAAAGTTGGGAAGAATGGTATTTAACCATGTTACACAATTTTTTCTTATACATATTGTCGAAAGCGGAGCACTATTGGGCCCTTTTGATTTTATTTGCCAAAATTTAATTTCTCTCGATTTAGTTCCGAAGGGGCCTCTTAAATATTTTTTACTTTCACTTTGCTCATAGAAACTGTGAAATACCATGTCCGAGCCAGAAGTCATGATTAATTCGATTTGCCTCTGCAACTTATCATTGTCACACCAGTAATCATCACCGTCACAGAAAAATAAAAACTCACCCCGAGCTCGCGGAATATTGAACTTGCCGTTCATGCTCTGATAAATCGATTTTGAATACTGGTTTTCGACCCTAAATAAAGGCATTATCACTTCTGGATACTCGGCTGTTAATTTTTCTATAACCTCTCGAGTTCCATCATTTGACGCATCATCGTGCACTAGTATTTCAAAGCTAAATTCGGTTTTCTGTGACAATAGGCTTTCCAACATTTGTTGGACATAATTCACCTGATTGTATGTAAGGCAACAGATACTCGCTTTTATACGATCGTCATAAATGATTGGGGTCTCCTTCAACTAGTTCTCAAATCTGGGAATAGAGCAGTAACTGGCAAAAACTATGTTGTCGTCGTAACAATTTTTATGCAACCTAGAAAGTCGAAAACTTTAAGCTTTCGATCCTAAAATTATTTGCAAGCTAGGTATCCACTTTAAAAATAACAGGAGGCCGAATAAGGTTACCAGCAGCTGCAGTGAACCTAAAACAGCTAATTTGAAAAAGAGCAGCCACCTACAAGCCTCATTCGATAAAGCAAAAAAATAACTTAGTGAAATCCCAACGAGCAAAGAAAAAACCACGATCGGTAAAATGTCTCTGAAGAGCCAAGAGCAATGAAACCCTGGCAAAAATTTTCTATGAACTATCGGTGTCCAAACTAAGAAGAAGGTCACTCTCAAGACACACCAAGTGATGCCGGCTCCCACAACACCATAATTAGTGGCCATATAAACGATAGCAGGAAACTGTAACGCTGCCTTTATCGTGTCTCCTCTAACATGCAAACTTAAGTCACCAAATGCAGTCTGCAAATAGAATTGAAAAGCCCCTATTGCGAGAAACGCATTTCCAAAAGCAAACCAAATAAGAACTTTACCTCCCCAATCTGCCGCTTCTCTATTTCCTGACAAAGAATAGATTATTAGCTCAGCGTTTAAACCGACAAAGATTGCCAAAGAAAATGAGATCAATGCAACAAATTTACTGGATTTACGATATAAACTAATAAAATCTGATTTTCTTTTTTCAGCTAAAAGAAGAGTCATTCGAGGACGGACAGCTGCACCTATAGGCTGGGCTAATACCATAATTCCAGACGACACCAAGGTCACCAGTGTCAAATAACCAAATTCCTTTAGACTTAATATACCAGATAAAATCAAACGATCTGTCTGAGTTACTAAAATCCATATCCCAGCCGAATAAGAGACGCCCAAAGCAAATGGCATGACAGCCTTGATCTCTGACCAGTCAAAGGATATTAAGCCCGGATTCTGGCTGACCCGAGGTAAATTTCGGTAAAATCGTTTACCTAGAACTAGGGGTTCAAAAATACTAATAAATAATTGAAATTCGAAAAAATGTCGAATGTCCACTGAGAAGTAGGCAAGAAAAAGAAGAGATCCCAGGTACCTAAAAGATGCAAAAATTGTATTTGTTTGGTTCAACCAAACCTGGTCCTCGAACCCATTAATACCGCTTCGATAAAGCCCGGAGAACCAACGGACCCCGATCATCACCGACATTAGGAAAATGCAGTAAACAATGGTTTCGCGACTAAGGTTTTCTGATTTAATCCAATTGGTCGCCAACCAATTGCTAGATAGAATAATCACAAACGCGATTAAAATAGCTAAGAAAATAAAAATTAATTCGAAGCTTCGTAATAAGCGGCGCAAAGAATTAAAATCTGCTTTTTTTCCGCGGGCGTTGGCTACTTGGCGCCCTAGAGTTGGACTTAACCCCATGTCCATTAACATCGACCAGGACTGAATGAGAACAAAAAAACCGACCAGACCAAAGGATTCGGGCCCTAGGTACTGGAGATATAAGGGGGTTGCAAGAATACTGAGACCAATCGATATCGATTGCCCTATATAATTTGCAGCAGAGTTTCTAATTATACTCAACGTATACCGTTATGGTTAGAATTTTAATGTTACCTTCAAGAACTTATCGGTTTAGTTTGACACTTACGCTTACGCATTAAGATTTAGTGTCTATCATTGTGTTTAACGCACTGCTGGTAACTCGTGGCATTTTTTTACTTTTTTAAGACGTTTTAGAGATGAAAAACGTTCTTATAATCTCAATTATTTTTATTTGGTCAGCGTCGGTTAAATTTTTATGTAATGGCAAGCACAGGATGCGACTAGACAGGCTCTCGGAAAAAGGACAGCTTTGATACTCTACTATTTTTAGCAATCGGTTCAATGAAGGATAAAAGTATCTTCTTGGATAAATACCTTTCTCATTCAGACCAGCTTCAACATCCAACAATAGATCTTCTGATTCGAAGACAACCGGAAAATATGAATAATTAATTCTTCCAAGTTCTAGTCTTTGAAAAGAAATGCCATCAAGACCTGATAGTTCTTCCTTATATTTTAGATACTTATTTTCTCTATCTTTTAATACGGTTGAGTAATATCTGAGATTGGCGAGACCTAAGGCAGCATGAATCTCTGTCATTTTTCCATTGAAGCCGTCTTCTACAATTTCTTTATTGTCGTCATGACCAAAAAAACGTATCCGGTTTAATTTATTAATGAGAAACTCACTTTTAGTAACGCATGCCCCCCCCTCAGCGGTATTAAACAATTTAGTCCCATGAAAACTCGTAGCGGTTATATCACCGTACTCAAGCAAACTCGCGCCGTTGAGACTGCTCCCCATTGCATGCGCCCCATCATAAATCACTTTTAAGCCATGTTTTTTTGCGATTAGTTCAATTGCGACAACATCACATGGGTTGCCAAAGACGTGAACCGGCATGATAGCGACGGTTTCATCAGTAATAAGAGATTCAATCTTATTTGGGTCAATATTAAACGTATTTTCGTCGACATCACAAAACACTGGGGTGCACCCCTCCCATTTAATCGCGCTTATTGTGGCAACCCAGCTAAATGGAGTGGTGATTATCTCGCCTTTCAATTCAAGCGCTTTAATCGCTGTTTGAAGTGCAATAGTTCCATTAGTTACTACAGCTAAGTTTTTTACGTTGAGTGTTTTGCATAATTCCTCTTCAAGCCTCTGAACTAGGGGGCCATGATGAGTTAAAATACCTGTATCCCATGTACCTCTTAATAACTCCACAAATTCGTCAAGAGGCGCTAAGGACGGCTCAACAACATAAATATTATTTTTCATGAGATTGCTCAACCAACTCCCTTATTAATCTAGCTTGGTGAAGAGCCGATAAATACTCTTCCTCGACCGGCAGGCGTTTATTAATTAATTCGTAGAAGTAATTTAACATATTTTCAAAATGGTTGTCTGGGACGACAGTAATAAGCTCAGCACCAGAACTGTTTATTATTTCTATTGTTGCCTCGGCCCCCGGGGGGCAAGTAAAGACCCGCCCAGTTTTAATAATACCTTTGCTCCCCCAAACCTCTAAAGAGCACTGATAAAAATTATCAAACCCGAATGCGACCTGAGAAACTATGCTGCTATTGAGATCTTTAAGTTGCGCATTTCCCCAAATATCCACTTTTCTTTCCGGGCAAAAACTTAGTGTCGCGGAGTCCACAAATATTTTTTGGCCAAGTAATTCTTGGCTAATTTTTAACGGATAAGCACCCGCATCTAAAAGTGAACCGCCACCAAGCTCTTTAGAATAACGTATATTATTGCTATCTGGAAAAGGGGGAAAGCCAAAACTACTTTTTACGTTCCTTAGTTCCCCGATTTTTTCAATCGCTATCAGATCTTTAATTACGTTTAATTGAGAGTGAAATCTAAATTGGAAGTTTTCTAATAATACTAGGCCTCTATCTTTTGCTATCGACAGTAGTTCCTCGACCTCATCAAAATTACAAGCCAAGGATTTTTCGACCAGAACATGCTTACCCTTCCTCAAGGATTTCTTTACCCACTCGTAATGCAAACTGTTTGGTAAGGGGATATAAACCGCCTCAATTTCTTTAATTTGTAATAGTTGATCGTATCCGACAACGCTTTTAACTTCAAACTTATTGCCATAATCTGCAGCCTTTTTTCCATCGCGACTGGATATCGCAAGTAAGTTAAATTCTTTAGGCATGGCTTTTAAAGCTGGGATTAAATGCCTATCAGCAATATTAGCGCACCCCATGACACCAATATTGATAACCTTAGACATGAGCAAGGACGCCCCGGACATGGGGATTTATCCAAGCGTCCTCCTTTAGCAATTGTTTTATTTGATATAGACTCAGCCATATAAAATTATCATTTGGCAAAGGTATTTCTTCCATTTCATTTACTTCCATCAAGATACCCCTATTTCTCTTTAGGTGAAGACGACCGCCATCCTCGGCTAACCAGCTGTCAAAAAGAATAGTTACATTCTTATTTGTGGCTCTAGAAATAAACAGCTCTGAAAAATATGGTTTTCTTCCACCGTGTGCCTGATTGAGGTTAGAAAAAGTAGCTTGCAGGGATGGGCTGATCTGAACCTTGCCGTAATTACCTGGTTCCTCTTTTGCTTCACACAAATAATGGGGTACTTCGTTGAATCTTTTCCTTATTATGCCGAGCAACCCGCCATCGTAGCCAACTTGCTCCAAAATAGGTTGGTCCCAAGTGACATTGACTTCTCTGTTTTTAGAATTTACGCGAATTCCGTGAACGGTAAAAAATTCTCCAGCGTGATGCTTTATATCGCCAGTCTCTGGATCTATTTCCCATCCACTCACTTCATTTAGAGGAATGTCATCAACAGAGAGAGATGAGTTTTTTCTCTTTTCCTCAAACCACTTTTTCACATCGTCAAGAGAGTGAAACTGGGACCAATCACTTAAGGACTCAAAGAAAGCCTCACAGGTATGCGAGTAAGTAACATCACTACTGAATTCTCTCGTTTTTTCGAAAAACTGACGGTATTGCTCGTTAAATGACTTTTCCATTGTCAACTATTCTGGCTGTAAGAGGGACATTAAATAGTTCCCATAGTCACTTTTCATCAATGGGATTGCAATTTCCTGAATTTGTTCTGAACTTATCCAGCCATTTTTAAACGCAATTTCTTCGACACATGCTATTTTCAACCCCTGCCTGCGTTCAACAGTTTCAACAAATTGACCAGCCTCCAAAAGTGATGTGTGAGTTCCTGTATCCAGCCAAGCGAATCCCCGCCCCAACTGTTCCATACGAATACAGCCACGGTCCATATATTCAGAATTTACGGCTGTGATCTCTAATTCCCCCCTCGCAGAAGGAGTAATGTTTTTGGCTATCTGAACAACATCATTGTCATAAAAGTATAAGCCGGTAACCGCTAAATCACTCTTGGGACTCTTGGGTTTCTCTTGAATAGACACAACGTTACCCGAGGTATCCAATTCCGCCACACCAAAGTCTGAGGGGTTCCGGACTTTATAGCCAAAAATAGTCGCACCTTTTCCAAACAAAAGAGCTTTCTGTAATTTGGGAGTAAAATCCGCTCCATAAAAAATATTATCCCCTAAGATCAAGCAAACATGATCGGATCCGATAAACTCTTCACCAATTAAGAAGGCTTCTGCCAGCCCGTTTGGCTGCTCTTGAATCGCGTAAGATAAACTTATGCCTAACTGACTGCCATCTGACAATACGCGACGAAAAGAAGATTGGTCTTCCCGCGCGGTAATAATCATTATGTCTCTTATACCCGCCAGCATTAGAACAGAGAGGGGGTAATAAATCATAGGTTTGTCATAGACAGGCAGAAGCTGTTTAGAAACACCCCTTGTTATTGGGTAGAGACGCGAACCAGATCCGCCAGCCAAAATAATACCTTTCATATTTTGCACTCTCTATCCTAAAGCCTGTAGGAACCGTCATTTATTGTTTCAACCCATTTTTCATTCTCACAATACCATAGTACTGTTTTCTTTATCCCTGAAGCAAAGGTTTCGCGTGGATTCCACCCTAACTCGGACTTAATTTTACTCGCATTCACAGCATATCTCATATCGTGCCCCGGCCGGTCCGCAACATACGAAATTAAAGAAAAATAGGGTTCGGTCCTTGGTGCCAATTCGTCAAGCACACTGCAAATTTCTCTCACCACAGATATATTTTCGCGTTCGCTATCGCCACCAATATTATAGGTTTGCCCAATCTCTCCCCCCAAAGCCACCAAACACAGAGCTCTCGCATGGTCCTCTACATATAGCCAATCTCGTATTTGATTTCCGTTTCCGTAGATCGGAATTGGTTTTTTATGAAGAGCATTCGAGATCGTTAATGGTATTAATTTCTCGGGAAATTGATAAGGGCCATAGTTGTTAGAGCAGTTTGTTATTACGACAGGAAGATCGAAAGTTCTGTGCCATGCCCTAACTAAGTGATCGCTGCTCGCCTTGCTGGCACTGTAAGGCGAACTCGGCCGATAGGCGGTATTTTCGTTGAACTTATGAAGTGTCGCTTTGGGGTCAGCATCCGGATGAGGAAGGTCTCCATAGACCTCGTCAGTTGAAACATGGTGAAAACGAAATTGGCCTTTTTTATCTTTACTCAAGCCATTCCAATAAGCTTTACTTTGTTCAAGTAAATTGAAAGTTCCGATGATGTTAGTCTGAATAAAATCAGCCGGTCCACTTATTGATCTGTCAACGTGTGACTCGGCGGCCAGATGCATAATAATATCTGGCTGATAATCTCGTAAAATCCTTCTAACGGCGCTGGCGTCACAAATATCGACACGCTCAAAGCAATACCGATCATTTTTCATGACATCTTTTATTGAGGTTAGATTTCCTGCATAGGTGAGCTTATCGACATTTATTACAGAATGCTTGGTCTCTTTAATAATGTGACGAATAACTGCCGAACCTATGAAGCCAGCTCCTCCTGTAACTAAAATTATGCGACTATCATTCATAAAATTTTTCTTTTTGTTAAGGGGCAGGACTGTGAAACAGACAACATAGGCATAAGGAGCCGGCAAAAGCTTGCTAGAGTTTCAATAATAAACCTAGCCCTAGAAGCCAATTGGAGAACTCTGCTATTCCAAATTATCGAAAACCTGTAGGCTATTTTCTTAAATTCGCAAAGACGAAACAGAACAGTAACCATAAGTGTCAGATCTACCAAAAAACTATATTTTTCCCGAAACTGCAACCGCCACGTCGCGTAATAATAATTCCAAAACAAACATCAAAACAACTTACTTTCTAACAGGGTTTGTTGCCCGAACGTTAAAAATTTGTAAGTGCCGAACACCGACTTCGGAGAGTAGGATCATCTGTTACGGTCAATCGATTATAGAGCGAAACATTCTCCGATGCTGATCACCATAATTATTAATGGCCTTATGGAATACTCTAAAATTATCCCAAACTACTAACATGTTAGGCTGCCAAGTCACTGTCTCTGATAAAGAGTCATAAACGGAATAAATCTGCGAAAGCCAATGCAGCTCATCTTGTTTTGAGTGATAGGGAGATAACTCCATTACGTCATGGCCATCCCTAGAGGAAATCCCGGTTGATGTTCGGCTATTTAAACTTATACCCCTCTCAAGTGAACTCGTAACTGCATTTTCCGGAGGGGATATCAAAAATTTTCCAGACTTAAGCCTCTCTCTTTCTTTTCGGCTGACTTTGCTTGCAATTTTGCGCCTACACACGAACTTAGTTTCTCCGCCATCTCTGGGGATTAACTCAGACAATAGAATGGTATACCTTGGCGGATCTTGTTCATAAGCGTGATCTTGATGCCAAATATCTCCAAATTTTCGCGCAGTGGACTGTTTACTTTCAACTAAATTTATTGAGTCGTCTTCGGTTGTTTTTAACCATGAAAAAACCCTTGGAGTACCCAGCTGTTTTCGAACATCGTTAAAGGCCTCAAGTCCAGAAACAAAACTTCCAAACGGATCAGAAGCAGCGAAGCCTCTATTTTTCAAATCTGCAAATAAACTCATTGATTTCCCCTAAATTGCTTTTGATCGATAAAGTTCGTTCACAAGATACTGAGGGGTACGATTTGCCTTATCGAAATAATAATTAATAAAAAATATCAGTAAAACCGAACCGTCACACTGAATTCTTTGCGATATTTTAGTTCTCCATTGAATTTCAGACATCATATAATCGCCTGCTAAAACGGACAAAAAGTCACAAAGCCTAATGTTATGAACCTGAGGGATATCATCACCTACTTCACTAACTTTTGTTAACTTAAGCCGCTTGTGAGTTTCAGCCTCAACCAACCAGAGCACTTCGGTTTCTGCGTCATGAATTCTGTAAACCATCGAGGCTGAGAAGTTGGTTACCGGACCAAAGGCTTTATGCCAATCACTGATGTCTCCAAAATAGCTATCAATTTCATCCTTATAGTCTGCAAGCAAACTTCCATTAAACTTCTGATCTTCTTTGGAAAAATACTTTACATAATTTTTCTTTGCGTTCTCATAGGCAGCTTTCGGGTTATCCCAATCAATTTTCTTTTGAGCTTTGACTTCCGTGTGGGACTCATTGGCAAAAATTTTGTCCCCAGGCTCAAATATTGATGTTTTAGCTAGCCCCTTATTTTCGATATAATTTAAAAGCGGGAGCGGGGTTTGCCGACTATTAAATGTCAAATCCGAAAAATCTCCGAACCATCCAAAGTCACCTGCATATGGAATCAGAAATTCGGGCTGCAAAAGGTCAATTACCAAATCATGCATGGTGAAATTGTTTGTTTTGCTATCCAGCGCAGCAGCCTTCTCTTCGTCGGACATATCAAAGCAGGCAGGAAAGGTGCTCAATCCAGCAGTTTGGATAAAGTAAATATTTATTTTAGGAAAAAATTCTGCAATTTTAAGACACAAATCTCGGTCTACCATATTGTCATTCATGTTAAGGCTAATGTGACCTTCCATGTCTACGGCCAGACCCGAATTCTCCCAATCCATAAACCTGGAAAAAGCCGACGGAATTAAGCAAACGCGAAAATTATCCGAAATTTCGAACCATTCCCACGGTTGTAAAATGTGGATATTTGTATATCCAAAATGTTTTAGAGTTTTAAAAAGTAGGAGATTTCTCTCACATTGGTGAGGCGCAAAAGAATAATCGCTAATAAGAAATTTAACTGACTTCGGGAGATGTAAAATAGACGGAATATGAAAATGGTCTTCATGAGTATGACTGATATATACGAAATCAACGTCATCACAAACTTCATCGGGGCTCGAAAGCTGAGGTGGAAATTTATAGACCACCTTGGATTTGATGGGTTCATCAACTATCCAAGGGTCTGTCAATAGTGTGGCGTCATTACATCTATATTTCAAACAAGCGTGACTAATATTTTCGATACTATGCATTTGAAACCTCTAATTTATTAAATGTACGCAGTGAATTTTCATTTAGAACCATTTTGGCATCATCCACCCCATATATTTTTTGTATACTAATGCCAACATCTCGCGTTCTCCCATAGGTACTCTCAACGTGAGGGAAGTCTGAGCCAAATAAAATATTTCCAGCATGTATTTCCGAATTGACCGCGCCTAGTGACTGAGGAAAGTCAAATTGAACGGTGAAAAGAAAGTTTTCCCTAACGATTTCTGTGATCTTTTCCGAGCTTAAATCGAATTCTTCATAGATAGAATTACCTTCCATCATTCTATGAACACTATAGGGAACCCAAGAAGCACCGAGCTCGCTTATAACGACTTTTAGACTTGGAAAACGAATTAAAACCCCGCCAAATATCAGTTCCATAAGCAGATGATGCGCCTGAAAAAACAGCCTCGACGTTTTAAAGGTTTGGGACTTAGCGATTTCATGATTAGGCAATAGCCTTAAGTTTGGGTCTAACGTACCCGCATGGAACGCGACGATACTATTAGTCTCTTCCATTAACTCAAAAACTTTATTCCAAGACGGGCCAAAGTATGGCTCGGCACCGGTATAGAGGGGGAGAAGGAATGCATTGGAGCTGCCTCCAAATCTTTTTAACATTTTGAAAGCCGCCTCTGGTTCATCAGGAAGCATCAAAACACCTTGATAAAACCCCTTTAGGTCTGCCATGAATTCATTCAAATGAATCATGCAAGCCTCTCTCGCAAGAACATCCGGTATAGTATAAAGCATGGCTCCTGATGGAAAAAGGACCTCTGCCCCAACGCCATCTTTTTCTACATTTATTTTCCTAGCCTTTAAGTCGGTGAACCACTCGGTATCCTCATATTTAAGGTTCAGAGTATTTCCCCTTCCCCTTTGCCCAGGACGATTCATCACGCCAAGAGGGCGTTTAAACTCTCCCGCAACCCAATAGTCACCGTCGTCAAAACTCTCAATTCTTGGAATAAATGATCCAAATTTCTTCTGGAGAGAAGAGTAAAAGTCTATCGGTTCATTAAAATGACTGTCCGCTGATATGATTTTCATAAAGTTTTAAACTCCTGTGACAGGCCTACAAATTAAAATTTAATTCCAAAGTATTTTGGGCAACCACTAAAAAAGTTCTTTAGCCACAAGCAAAAAAGTTTGTCTAAAATAATTGGAATTCCAAGCAGCAGAGGATCGAGAATAAGCATGGCCAGCCAACAAAGGCCGCGGCAAAAACACATAACCTAGACGAATAAGGGCAAACAAGAGCATCCTTTATAACTCCCATTTCTTTGAAGAAAACCAAGAGGCCGCTTTATCAACCTCGTCACCGTTGACGTAAAACCTCAGCAGGGTTGCCAATTACTACACTGTCTTCTTTAACATCGTTGAGAACTACCGCCCCTGCGCCAACCAGAGAAAAATCACCTATTTTTACTTTTTCTCTGATTGTTGCGTTGCTTCCTATATGAACTGCGCGACCGATCACAACATTAGCACCCACCACGCTATTCGTAGCTATGTGCGCGAACTTTTGCAATGTGCTATCATGACCCACAAAGGAGTTTGGAAGAAGAATACAATTGTCATGTATTGTGACGTCGGGGCTGAGCTGGCTCAACGGTGACATGAGCACACCATGACCCAATGAGCACATACCGCTTGGAATAATCGCGGTAGGATGAATAAGGGTTGCAAAACGATTAGATGGAATATCAAGAGCCTCAATTTTCTCAAAGGTCGCCTTTTCACGCTGAAGACCAACGTAACCTAAAAATATTTGGACATTTTCATCTCCGAGAAATTTGTGTAGGTCACCCGTTTTTCCTAAAACTGGAAATTTTTTATATTTGCCAATAAGTTGTCCCGAATCATAGTCATCATTCAAAAAACCTAGAACTTCATGACCTCCAAGATCATGTGCCACCGATGCGGCAATCATACCTATGCCACTGCCACCCAAAATTACTAACTTCTTCATATTCCGAGGCCTACTGATTATCTAACTTGTTACGAATAAGAAGAGCTTTCATTAGCTTCTTTTTTGCTGCATTGACCATTGGAGGTCCAATAAATCTGTTTTTAGATACCGAAACACCTTTTCCTTCAACATAAGCGTCTGCAGCCAAGGCGACCATTTCATTCGCTTCATTCACCTCCTCCTGAGATGGAGAAAAATATTCGTGGACAAGCGGCAGCTCTTTTGGATTCAAGACCAGCATCCCCTCAAACCCTAAGTTTTTGGCAATTTTTAAGTTTCGTTCTAAGTCGTCGAGGTCGTGAACGTTTACATGAACGGTGTCTATTGGTATCACGCCACTTGCTCGGGCAGCCATAGAAATTATGGCCCTTGGAGTGAAGATACTTTGGCCCGAGGGATCATTTATACCCTCGATATCAGTTAAAAAATCTTCGCAACCAAAAGCTATTGCAACAACCCTTTTCGATGCTTCGCAGATTGAATGTGCATTGAGAACAGCGCTAGCTGTTTCAATCAAGGGTATTATTTTGAACGTACCCGGAGCAATACCTTTTTCGTACTCGATTGTTTCAAGCAATTTATCAATAAAATATACATCGTTACCACTAACGGATTTAGGGCACATGAAGCCGTCAATTCCAGGAATTGTTAGGGAGGTAAGGTCTTTTAAAAGTTCCCCGCTTTCTCTGTCATTGATGCGGGGAAATATTAAACTATTCCTAAATGCACCCTCTTGGACATATTTAACGATGTGATCTCGAGCTTTCTTTTTATTTTCAATAGGCTGGACCGAGTCTTCTAAATCTAACAGAAATACGTCAGGGCTATGGTTCTTAGCGCTATTCATAAGGCGTTCGTTATGGGCGGGAACAAACATCAGGCTGCGCATCAGGTAATTATTTACGAATGTCAAGAAGGCTTCCTTTTTACAAGAATGTTGCGTCGAAAACGTAAAACATCGACACCGTTTTGATTATAAGCAACAGTTTCGACGTAAATCGTGCCCCGATCGGGTTTAGACTTAGAAGCCTTAATTGAAAGAACTTTAGTCTTTGCATACAGCGTGTCGTTCAAATAAACAGGAGATAGATGTTCGACAACTTCATAACCTAAATTAGCGATGGCTTTGCCGCTGATATCTGGAACGGTAATGCCTACCACCAATGAGAACACTAAGGTACCTACGACTAGGATTTGTCCATGCTGATTTTTTTCTGCATAGTCTAAATTGGTATGCAACGGATGGTGGTTCATCGTAATCAATGAAAATAAATTGTTATCGCTTTCAAAAATTGTTTTAGACAGTGAATGAATTATTTCGCAACCCTCAGTAAAATCTTCAAAATAATTTCCCATAGCCGATGCTTGCATTGCTTTACTCATTTGCATACCTCCAAAACTTATCTGCATACCTGCAAATTGAATATCGCCGAGCGCGAGCGTGCCGAAAACCTATGATATTTGTATGGCAGATATTCAAATTATTACCTAACAATGACTTTTGCGTCGAAGCAAAACTCGATGCGTTTGGACTTATCGGCCTAAAAATCAAAAAATTCGATAAATTTTCATTATTGGCGAACTGCATAAATTAGTCATTCCTGGCAAAGAAATAATTCGTTATGGCAAACGTTGTTGCCGTAAATTAAAATCGCTATCGCCCATAAATATCCTCAAGCCGCACAATATCGTCCTCGCCAAGATACTCACCAACCTGCACCTCCACAAGAACCAGCTCGCCATCTCCGATATTCGTGAGCCGGTGCTTTTCACCCAGCGGAATATAACGATATTCCCCGGGGCCGGTTTCAAATTCGTCATCACCAACTTGCACAATGGCTTGGCCTTGCGCAACCACCCAATGCTCGGCACGCTTGTGATGATATTGCAGGCTCAGTTTCTGCCCAGGCGCGACGGTGATACGTTTGACTTGATAGCCATCTTCTTGTTTCAACGTCGCATAGGTACCCCACGGCCGGTGCACTGTGGCCGGCAGTTCAGTGAACCCAGCATCCCCACTCGCTTTTAATGCCTCGACCACCAGCTTAACCTCTTGCGACTTGGTGCGGTCAGCAACCATCAATGCGTCCGGCGTGTCGACAACCACCAGATTATCAACGCCAATGGCGGCGATTGCTTTCTCGGTGTGGCTGGTGCTTTCAATATGCGTGTTGCGCGCGTCGATAAATTGCACTTTGTCGGCGCCAACCACGCTATTGCCGTTCTCATCAGCTTCATGTGCGCCTGCCACGGCGTCCCATGAACCGACATCAGACCAACCGAAACCGGCCGACACCATGGCGATTTTTTCGGCCTTTTCCATCACCGCATAATCAATGGAAATATCCGACTGGGCGATGAAGCTGGCTTCCTCAAATCGTGTCACGCCCGCTTCTTCTTGCGCTTGAGCGAAAGCGACCTCGGAAGCCACCCACACATCGCCCGCATGAGTGGCCATGTTTTCGGCCATCACACCGGCGGTAAAACAGAACATACCGCTATTCCAATAATAGCGGCCCGCAGCGAGATACGCTTCGGCCTTGGCGCGGTCCGGCTTTTCGACAAAACTCTTGAGCGGCTGCGGGACATCACCCGCTGCGGCAACTTCCAAATAGCCATAGCCGGTTTCGGGCGCGGTCGGACGAATACCAAAGACAACCAGATTGCCCGCTTGCGCTTGCTCGCTTGCCTGCCCGACGGCTTTTTCAAACGCCGCGTCATCAGAAATGAGATGATCGGCCGCGAGGACGAGACACACGGCATCATCGCCATGGGCCTTTTGAATATGCCGCACAGCCAGCGCAATCGCCGGGGCGGTATTGCGGCCCTTGGGTTCCAAAAGATATGAAACCGCCGGCGCGCCTTGCGTATCCTTTAGCAAATTTTCAGTCAGGAAATAGTGATCCTGATTAGTGACGATCAGCGCCTCATCAGCAATAAGCGCAGCACGCTCCAAGGCATGAGCCAGAAGCGGCTTGCCCGCCACTGTCATGAAAGGCTTGGGGTGCATACGCCGCGAAACCGGCCATAGCCGCGCACCCGCGCCGCCAGAAAGGATAATTGGGATGATTTTAGTCATTGCCGAATAAATCCCGTGTGAAAACTTTATCCGCTGCCGGTTCCAGCTCATCGATCATGCGATTGGCGATAATGACATCGCTCTCGGCCATGAACCGGTCAAAATCAGTCATCACCTCTGAATTGAAAAACTGCGCCTCATCGAGAAGCGGCTCATAGACGATAACGTCAACGCCCTTGGCTTTTATGCGTTTCATCACACCCTGCACGGCAGATGAGCGGAAATTATCCGAGCCTGCTTTCATGGCAAGGCGATAAATACCGACTGTTTTCGGTTCACGGCGGATAATTTCATCGGCGATGAAATCCTTGCGTGTCGTGTTCGACGTCACAATCGCCTGAATAAGATTTTGCGGCACGCGGTCATAATTGGCGAGCAATTGCTTGGTATCTTTCGGCAGGCAGTATCCGCCATAGCCGAAGCTGGGATTATTATAATGGCCACCAATGCGCGGGTCGAGCGACACACCATCAATAATCGAGCGCGTATCGAGCCCCTCGCCCATTGCATAGCTGTCCAACTCATTAAAAAATGAGACGCGCATGGCGAGATAAGTATTGGCGAAGAGTTTTACCGCCTCTGCCTCGGTTGAACGCATGAAGAGTGTTTCAATATCCTGCTTCTCGGCAGCGTCCCGCAAGAGGCCGGCAAAAACATGCGCCTGCGCGTCGTCGCTGCCCATAATAATACGTGACGGGTGGAGATTATCTTTCAGCGCCTGCCCCTCGCGCAAAAATTCGGGCGAGAAGATAATCCGTTCAGTATCGAATTTATCTTTCATCGACCGCGTGAAGCCGACCGGTACGGTCGACTTGATGACAATCATCGCCGTCTCATTATGCGCCAGCACATCGCAGATCACTGCCTCGACAGAGCTGGTGTCGAAGTAGTTGGTGTCGGGGTCATAATCTGTCGGCGTCGCGACGACGATAAAGGCCGGGTCCTTATAGGCTTCAGTCTTATCTAATGTTGCAGTCAAGTAGAGCTGTTTCTCCGCGAGAAAGTGCTCGATCTCTTTATCCACCAAAGTCGACTTGCCTTGATTAATCAAATCGACCCGCGATGCATCAATATCCAGTGCCATAACATTATTATGCTGCGCCAGTAACACAGCCATAGACATGCCGACATAGCCGGTGCCGACGACGGTTATCTTGTGGCCACTCAAGTTGTTATCTCACCTCTCGTAAGGAATGTTATTTGGTTTTGAAGGCCAGGCAGGCTACCGCACTCGAGGGTGAACCCCCGAGTGCTAGTTCGAGCAGAATAGAGCATATTCGGAGGCCTATTAAAACCATCAATAATTGATGATTTTACCCCTTTTCGCGCTCAATATCTGCGATAGCAACATCGACCCGCGTCACCTGTCCCATAAAGTCTAACAACAGACGCACACAATCATTTGCGACAAAAGTTTCAATCTCGCCAATAAATTCGCCGAAGGCACCCGAGAGCATTTTAACCCTCTCGCCGACCTTTAAATCATCTAATGGCTGCAGAACATGGGCGGCATCACAACGGGCTTGCAAGCCTTGCATCAGCTGGTCCGGCACCGCCGCAGGCAAAGCTTTTTCAAAGCTAATCAGGCGCGTCACGCCGAAAGTCGAATTGATTTTGCGCCAATCGCTGCGCTCGGCGCCAAAGCGGATGAATAAATAGCCAGGAAAAATGGGGCGAAGCACCTCGCGCACTTGGCGCGCATGGCGTACCGTTTTACGGCGCATCGGCATGAAAGTCTCGAAACCCTGCTGGTTGAGATTGGCGACAGCCTTGGCATGGCCGTTCGGCTTCATTTGAGCCACGTACCATTTCGCCGCATCGCTATGCAAGCTCTCGCTCATTGCCCAAGCTCACTTTCTCTATTAAAACTAGACGCTTACGCTTGAAGATGATGGCTTTTTTTGCCCTCGTCAAGTAATTAACCAAGCCGCTTTTGTCGCTATTCGGCTCCCAATATATGGCAAGGGTTACTGCGGCTTTTCGAAAAATCAAATCGAGAGACAACTAGAGATAGTCAGTCGCTTGAGGACAAGCTATAACACCCAAGCAAGCACCCGTAGCTCAGCTGGATAGAGCGCTGCCCTCCGAAGGCAGAGGTCAGAGGTTCGAATCCTCTCGGGTGCGCCAATTATGTCAATGGCTTAGCCTTTGTCTTTCTCTGACTCCAACGTAAGAACACGTCTTGCCACAGT
>Ga0233438_10001634_pt1 | contig 24111 bp, 23 predicted proteins | sample SI_123_September_FD_182720 | JGI IMG/M metagenome (GOLD analysis project Ga0233438, IMG submission 182720) | Seawater microbial communities from Saanich Inlet, British Columbia, Canada - SI_123_September2016_10_MG | ecosystem: Environmental > Aquatic > Marine > Inlet | place: Canada: British...
AAAAAAAAAAAAAAAGATGAAGAAAGACTTGTATCAGAACAAGCACCACCAGCCGCTAAAGCCAAAGAAAAACCAGATAGAATTCCTCTTCCTAATGAAAAAAAAGAAAAAAAAAATTTGACTAAAAAAAAACAAAATCCAGAAGAAGTAAAACCTGAAATTAGACAAGCTTCAGAATTTGAAAAAAAAGAAGTTGTCGACACTAATCAAATAGCAGCTTTAATTGATAAAGCTAAAGAGGAAGAAGCAGTAAAACAAATAAAAAATGATAAAGTAACTCAAAGCAGTAAAAAAAACTCGTTTGCTACCGGTCTTACACTTTCCCAAGAGGATGCTTTAAGAGCTCAAATTTTCGGTTGCTGGAGTGTGCCATTAGGGTTACCATATGACGAAAACTTACTTGTGAGAATTAAACTTCAATTAAAAAACGATGGAACTATTGCAAAATCTGAAATTTTGGATCATCAAAGAATGAATAAACCAGGACAAAAGTTTTATAAAGTATTGGCAGAAAGTGCATTAAGAGCAGTAAGATTATGTCAGCCATTAAAAGTTCCACCAACCGGATACGATAAGTGGAAAGATTTACAATTAAACTTTAATCCAACAGAAATGTTAAAAGGCTAAAATGAAAAAAATTTTCTACATTTTTTTACTTAACATTTTTCTATTAAATGAATCTTTTGCCTTAATAGAAATTGATATTACTAGAGGAAACTTAGATCCATTACCTATAGCAGTCTCCCCTTTACATGTAGATATAAAGTCCGAACCCTACGAAAATATTAAAATAAAAGAATTTGGTGAAGATATTTCAAAAATTATAGAAAACAATTTTAGATCAACTGGATTATTTAACCCGTTAAAGAAAGAAGCATTTGTTCAAAAGCCAGACATCGCTCATTTGAAGCCTAGATTTGAAGACTGGAGACTAATCAAAGCACAAGCCCTAGTGACTGGTAAACTTTTAGTTAAAGACGGAAAGTTGAAAGTTGAGTTTAGACTTTGGGATTTGGCTGCGGCTAAAGAAATGACTGCTCTAGCTTTTACAACAACGCCATCAAATTGGAGAAGAGTAGCTCATATTATTTCAGATAAAATTTACGAAAGATTAACTGGTGAAGAGGGTTATTTTGATACAAGGATAATTTACGTAGCGGAAAACGGACCTAAAAACCAAAGAATAAAAAAATTAGCAATTATGGATCAAGATGGCGCCAATACAAAATATTTAACCCTAGGTAATGAGCTAGTTCTTACTCCAAGGTTTAACCCAACAAATCAAATGGTCACTTACATGTCATACTTTAGAAATATGCCAAGAGTTTACTTGTTAGATATTGAAACTGGCACGCAAGAAGTTGTTGGAAATTTTCCAGGAATGACTTTTGCACCGAGGTTTTCACCTGATGGAAAAAAAATTGTTATGAGTTTTGCTAAAGATGGTAATTCAGATATATATACAATGGATTTAGATACAAGAGTTGTTGAGAGAATAACCAATCATTCGTCTATTGATACCTCACCATCATTTTCGCCTGATGGTAAATTTATTGCATTTAATTCAGATAGAAGTGGTCTTCAGCAAATTTATGTTATGCGAAGTGATGGAAGTGAAGTTAAAAGAATTACTTTTGGAAACGGCATCTATGGAACACCGGTGTGGTCACCAAGAGGAGATTTAGTTGCATTTACAAAAATGCGTAAAGGAAGATTTTTTATTGGTGTAATGAGAAAAGATGGAACCGGTGAAAGACTGCTGACAGAAAACTACTATCAAGAGGCACCATCATGGTCTCCTAATGGAAGAGTTTTAGTTTTTTATAGAGAGACTAAATCTGGATCAAAAGGGGAGGGTTTTTCAGCGAAATTATGGTCTATTGATATTACAGGATACAATGAAAGAAGGCTAAAAACGGAAACTGACGCTTCCGACCCATCTTGGTCCTCTCTTTTATCAAAATAAGGATATATTTTGTGTAAAATACACTTGAATAACATTCAATAATTTGAAATAAAACATCATATCAAACCCAGGGGAAAAAAATGATACTTAATAAGAATTTAAAAAATATATTACTAGTAATCTTTGCAACTTTAATTTTAAGTGCATGTTCTACAGCAAAAAAAACTGGAACTGCAGGTGACGATGCTTACACAGGGAAAGAAACAGTTAAATATCTAGCTTCAGGAGTTCCTGATAGAGTGTTTTTTGCCACAAATAAATCATCATTAACAACAGCTTCAAGAGCGACTTTAAGAAAACAAGCTACTTTTTTGAGAAAAAATAAGAAGCTTAACGTTACGATTGAAGGTCATGCAGATGAAAGAGGAACTAGAGAATATAACTTGGCACTAGGTGAAAGAAGAGCAAATGCTGCTAAAGACTATTTAATGACTTATGGAATTTCAGGAAAAAGAATTTCAGTTATTAGTTATGGTAAGGAAAAACCAGTTAACGCTGCATCAACTCCTTTAGCTTGGTCACAAAACAGAAGATCTGTAACAGTTAAAGTTAACTAAAAAATTAAACTAAATAAAACAAGACCCCTTGGTAACATTTATTAAGGGGTCTTTTTTTTGCCATTTTATCAGATTAAATATAATTTATGCTTTATAGAGCAAAATTTTTAAAAATTTCTTTATTACTACTGCCCGTAGTTTTACTTAATACAATAGCAGTAGCGGAAGACGAAGAAATTTATTTAAAAGCCATCTCTGATCAAATTCAAGTTATAACTAAAGATATAAAAACACTAGAAAAAGCTGTCTATAAAAAATCAGACGTTGTTTCCTTGAAACCTTCAAACTCGCTTGGCGCTGATGGATTAAATGAAGATATAATGACCAAACATCTTTTAAAACTAAATGAGATTGAAAACCAATTTAGAGAACTTACAAATAAATTTGAAGAAGTAAATTTTAAATTAGATAAACTATCAACTCGAGTTACAAAAATTCAATCCGACTCTCAATTAAGATTTTCTGATTTAGAAAATGTAACAGCTAACAATAACGCTAAAGAAAAAAAGATCCTTCCAGGCTCTAGTAAACCCCAAGATTTTGGTGCCTCACAAGCTTACGAAACTTCAAACCTTCCAAAAGAACAATCAATCAATTCAATTGAAAGTGCCCAAACAGTTATTGCTGAGGAACCTGAAAAAAGAGAATCTTTATTACCTAACAAATCTGCAGAAGATCAATATGAGTTTGCAGTTAGTTTTATGAAAATTGGAGATTATGAAACGGCTGAATTCGCTTTAAAAGAATTTATTGATACAAATAAAGATCACGATTTAGCTGGAAGCGCACAATATTGGTATGGTGAAACTTTTAGAATTAGACAACTATATTCTGATGCTGCTACTGCTTATTTAGATGGATATCAAAATTATCCAAAAAGTAAAAAAGCGGCTGATAATCTTTTAAAGTTAGGAATTACAATGGTCAAACTTGGTGAAAAAGATCAAGGCTGTAAAATGATTTCAGGACTTCAAAAAGAATATCCAAAAGCGAGCAAGTCCGTGTTACAAAAAGCACAGTATGAGCAAAAAAAATTCAAGTGCAAATCTTAAAGACGGATTCAAAAAATTTAAAGATTTATCAAACATATACATAAATTTTAAAGATAAATTAGATAGTCTTAATAAAAAAAACTATGTAGTTGCAGTATCTGGTGGCCCAGATAGCTTAGCTTTAGTTGCGTTGTCAAAAGCCTACACATATTCCAAAAAAACAAAGTTTCATTATGTGCTTGTAAATCATAACATTAGAAAAGAATCTAAGCAGGAAGCAAAAAAAGTTAAAAATTTATTAAAAAAAAAAAAAATTAATTTAAAAATTTTTGAAAATAAAAAAAAAATAACTAGAAATATTCAAGCTGAGGCGCGAAATACTAGATATGATATTCTCTTAAATTATTGTAGAAAAAATAGAATTAAAATTTTACTTACTGGTCATAACCTAGAAGATCAGGTGGAAACATTTTTTATAAGACTTTCTAGAGGGAGCGGATTAAGAGGTTTGTCTGCCATGAAACAACTTAACAAAATTGACAATAAAGTAAGCTTATACAGACCTTTATTAGATATTAAAAAAAAATTTTTAATTAAAATTTCTAAAAATACTTTTGGTAAATATTTTAAAGATCCGTCTAATAAAAATGTAAAATATTTAAGAACTAAAATAAGAAGCTTAAAGAAACCTTTAGAAAAAAGTGGTATAAAATATGAGCAAATTTTTAAATCTATACGAAATTTATCTATAAGTAGGGTCACGTTGGACGGATATTTAAATAAAGTATTTAAAGAATTAATTAATAAAGCTGATAAAGAAATTTTTATCAACTTTAAAAAATATAAAGAACTTAACAATGATACTAAAATGGCTCTGATCAATGAGTGCATTAGGCAACTTAGAAAAAACTACTATGATCTAAGGTCAAAAAAGGTAGAGAACTTAATTAAATATTTGAATTCAAGAGACTTTAGAAAATCAACTCTGGGTGGGTGTATTTTTTTTAAAAAAGGGGAAAATTTATGTCTGAAAATTGAAAAACTCTAAAATTTAAGCTTAATTTGGTAGCTTTTTGTCTTATTTACAACTTATTCATTATTAAAATATACTTGTTAAATAACAATTAATGATTATTTAATAATTATATGAATTTTAAAAACTTAATAATGTGGGGCATTATTATCTTACTTTCAGTAGGATTATTCAATATGTTCCAAGATCCAGCAAAAATTAATTCAGAGAGAAATTCTTTACCCTTCTCAAATTTTTTAAATGAAGTTGAAGCTGGAAGAGTTGTAGAGGTCCAAATTACAGGAAATAATATTTCAGGAATTTTGGCAGACGGTAAGAAGTTTAAGACCTACTCTCCAAATTATCCAGAATTAGTTGATAAACTTTCATCTAAAGGCGTGAGCATAGTAGCAACGCCTCAAGAGGACAAGATGCCTTCACTTTTAGGAATTTTATTATCATGGTTTCCTATGCTTTTGCTTATTGGCGTGTGGGTATTTTTCATGCGTCAGATGCAAGGAGGCAAAGGTGGAGCGATGGGATTCGGAAGATCAAAAGCTAAACTATTGAACGAAGCACAAGGTAAAGTAACTTTCAATGATGTTGCGGGAGTTGAAGAGGCCAAAGAAGAAGTTGAAGAAATAGTTGAATTTTTAAAAGATCCAAAAAAATTTAGTCGGTTAGGTGGAAAAATTCCAAAGGGAGCTCTTTTAATTGGCCCACCCGGGACAGGTAAAACTCTTTTAGCTAAAGCTATAGCTGGTGAAGCTAACGTGCCTTTTTTTTCTATTTCAGGTTCAGACTTTGTAGAGATGTTCGTTGGCGTTGGAGCATCGAGAGTAAGAGATATGTTTGAACAAGGAAAAAAACATTCACCATGTATTATTTTCATAGATGAGATAGATGCTGTTGGAAGAAGTAGAGGAGCAGGATTAGGAGGAGGAAACGATGAAAGGGAACAAACTCTAAACCAACTTCTAGTAGAAATGGATGGTTTTGACACTAATGAGGGAATTATTTTAATCGCTGCAACTAATAGACCAGATGTATTAGATCCAGCTTTATTAAGGCCAGGCAGATTTGACAGACAAGTAGTTGTTGGAAACCCTGATATAATTGGAAGAGAAGCTATTCTTAAAGTGCATATAAAAAAAATTAGCACTGGTCCAGATGTAAAGCTTAGAACAATTGCAAGGGGAACACCGGGATTCTCTGGAGCTGATTTAGCAAATTTGATTAATGAGTCAGCATTACTTGCGGCTAGAAAAAATAAAAGAGTAGTAACAATGTCAGATATAGAGGAAGCAAAAGATAAAGTAATGATGGGAGCTGAAAGAAGATCAATGGTAATGTCAGAGGATGAAAAAAAACTTACTGCATATCATGAGGGCGGTCATGCTATAGTAGCTTTAAACGAAAAAGCATCCGATCCGATACATAAAGCAACAATAATACCAAGAGGACGAGCCTTAGGTATGGTTATGAGATTACCTGAGAGAGATCAATTATCAATTACAAGAGAAAAAATGTACTCTGATATAGCTGTTGCAATGGGTGGAAGAATAGCTGAAGAGATAATTTTTGGTCACGATAAAGTTACTTCAGGAGCATCTTCCGATATAGATATGGCTACAAAAATGGCAAAAAATATGGTTACTAAATATGGAATGAGCAAAGAGCTAGGACCTTTAGCTTATGGAGAAAATGAAGAAGAAGTTTTTTTAGGCAGATCTGTAACCAAACAACAAAACATGTCAGAAGAAACTGCTAAAAAAATTGACTCTGAAGTGAAAAAAATTGTTGAAACAGGTTACGAAAGAGCTAAAAAAGTTTTAACAGATAAAATTGATGATTTACATAAATTAGCTAAAGCACTTTTAATTTATGAAACTTTATCAGGTGACGAAATAAGAGACCTAATATTAAAGAATGTTAAGCCAACTAGATCTTTTAAGGAAGAAAATGATAATGAAGACAAAACGTCATCCGCACTTGGATCGCTAGGATTAAAACCAAAGCCAGCAATATAAAACCATGAAAAAATATTACACACGCGCGTGTAATTTTTTTTATGGTTCTGAGTCAAGAATACTAATTAAAAAAAAATTATCATTCCCACTTTGTGGAAATAGCTCAATATCATTTAATCAAATCGAAGTTTTTACTAGAGAGAAAAAAAATGTAAAAACAAAAATTATAGATATCAAAAATATCAAAAAATTACCAAAAGTTATTAGAAATAAAGTACTTCAAGATATAAAAAAAATTACAAAAAATAGAGATTTTTTAAACCATAAATCTCATATTCTTATGGGCGTTTTAAATCTTACTCCTGACAGTTTTTCAGATGGAGGAAAATTTAACTCCTTTAAAAAAGCTATTCAAAGAATAAATAATATGAGAAAAGCTGGAGCTGATGTAGTAGATATAGGAGGGGAATCAACAAGACCTGGATCAAAAATTATAACCGAAAAAATTGAACTATATAGAGTTAAAAAAGTAATAGAAAAATTTAAAAAAAAATTTCCCAAAGATTTATTGTCAATAGATACACGAAAATCATTAGTTATGGATTTTTCAATAAAAAATAAAGTAGATATTATTAACGATGTTTCCTGTTTTAAATTTGATCCAAAATCTTTTAATTCTGTAAAAGATAAAAATTTGTGGAAAATAATTCATCATATGCAAGGTACCCCTCAAAATATGCAGATTAACCCCAAATATGATAATGTTTTACTGGATATATATGATTTTTTTGAAAAAGAGATAAATAAATTTAGTAAAGACAAGTACCACAAAAAGATAATTTTAGATCCCGGCATTGGATTTGGAAAAAACCTGAAACATAACTTGATGATTTTGAATAAGATTTCTTTATTTCATTCACTTGGTTTTCCTATATTAATTGGAACATCAAGAAAAAAATTTATAAATCAGATATCAGGTGATTATGATACAAAAAAAAGAATTGGCGGAACATTATCTTCAATAATATTCTCTTTTACTCAGGGAATTAAGTTTTTTAGAGTACACAATGTTGAGGAAATTAAACAAGGTCTTTTGATATTTGAAGCTTTGCAAAATAAATGAAAAAAAAATATTTTGGTACAGACGGTATAAGAGGAACAGTTAATATAGGAAATATTAATGGAGAAAAGTTTTTTAAGTTTGGTTTAGCAGCAGGTATTTATTTTAAAAATTTAAAAAAAAAAAAACAAGTAGCAATCATAGCTAAAGACACGCGATTATCTGGTTATACACTTGAACCAGCTTTAGTTTCCGGTTTAACCTCAGCAGGAATGCACATATTTACTTTAGGCCCACTACCAACTAATGGATTGGCTATGCTAACTAAGAAAATGAAAGCAAATCTTGGTATAATGATTACTGCTTCTCACAATCCCTTTCATGACAATGGATTAAAATTATTCGGTCCTGATGGAATGAAATTATCAGACAAAATTGAAAAAAAAATTGAAAATTTAATTGATTCAAAAATTGTGAATCAATTGTCTGAACCAAAATTACTAGGTAGAGTAAAAAGATTAGAAGATGGAAACGATAGATATATAGAAATTTTAAAAAATAATTTTCCGACTAATTTTAGCCTTAAAGGCATGAGGATAGTTATAGATTGCGCTAATGGAGCTGGATATAAATCTGCACCAAAAATATTATCTGAATTAGGCGCTAAAGTATTTTCAATTGGTGTAAAACCTAATGGTTTAAATATAAATAGTAAATGTGGATCAACATTCCCACATGTTTTGAAAAGGCATGTAAAAAAATTTAAAGCAGACCTCGGGATAGCATTGGATGGTGATGCCGACAGGGTTATAATGTGTGATGAAAAGTCACGAATAATTGATGGAGATCAAATTATAGCAATGATTGCTAAAAGATGGAAAAGAAAAAAAATACTTAAAGGTGGGGTAGTAGGAACCTTAATGTCAAATTACGGGCTTGAAAAATTTTTTTTAAATGAAAAGATTAATTTTAAAAGATCAAAAGTAGGAGACAGATATGTAAAAGAAATGATGAAAAAAAATAATTTCAACTTAGGCGGGGAACAATCAGGCCATATTATACTTGGAAAATTCGCTACAACTGGCGATGGACTTTTAGTTGCATTAGAGACTTTATTTGCCCTGAGAAAAAAAAAATTAGCTAGTGAAATATTTAGAGTTTATAAACCAGTTCCTCAAAAACTCATAAACATTAAAGTCAAAGATAAAAATATTATTAATTCTACTAAATCTCAAAAAGCAATTATTCGCGCAAACAAGCTAATTAAAAATAAAGGTAGATTACTTGTCAGACCTTCTGGAACAGAACCAAAAGTAAGAATTATGTGTGAGTCATTCAACCATTCTTTAATGAATGAATGCATCAACATAGTGAAAAAAACAATTAATTAATATATGAAACCAAAGTCAAATGTTCTTATTGTTGCTGGTTCAGACTCCTCCGGGGGTGCTGGAATTCAAGCGGATATCAAAACAGTTACTTCTTTGGGTTGTTACGCGATGACAGCTATCACTGCAGTAACCGCACAAAATACTACAGGTGTAAAGTCAATAGTGGCCATCAAACCTCAGGAAATATTAAATCAAATAATGTTTACAGTTCAAGATATCAAGCCTGAGGCAATTAAAATTGGAATGTTGCATTCAAAACAAGTAATTTCAGCAGTGATCAAATCTTTAAAAAAAATTAAAACAAAAAAAATTATTCTTGATCCAGTCATGGTTGCTAAAGGGGGAACAAAATTAATAAATAATACTGCAATAATTAATATTAAAAAAAATTTAATGAAAAAAACTTTATTGATAACACCTAATATTCCAGAAGCAGAAATATTAACAAAAATAAAAATTAATTCTACTAGTGATATGATTAAAGCTGGTAAAATTTTGATTAGTTTAGGAGCAAAAAATGTTTTAATAAAAGGAGGTCATTTAAAATCTAAAAAAATGAACGATATATTGATAGGTAAAAAAATAATTAAACTATTTAAAAGTAGAAAATATTATACGAAAAATACTCATGGAACTGGTTGTACATTATCATCAGCAATAGCAACACATCTATCTTGTGGAAAAGATTTGATTAAATCCTGTGAGCTAGGAATTAAATATGTTAATCAAGCAATTAAATCAAATTTAAATTTAGGAAAAGGAAACGGTCCAGTAAATCATTTAAATTCAATCAGTTTGAATAAAAAATTTAATTAATGAAAAATGTTGTAGTAGTTGGTTCACAATGGGGAGACGAGGGTAAAGGGAAGATCGTAGATTGGCTTTCAAGTGAAGCTGATGTTGTAGTTCGTTTTCAAGGAGGACATAACGCAGGTCACACTTTAGTTATAGATAAAAAAGTATTTAAACTTAGATTATTACCATCGGGAATAGTTAGGAAAGGTAAGATTTCTATTCTTGGAAATGGCGTTGTTATAGATCCTTGGGCCCTTCTAGATGAAATTGAGGAAATTAAAAAGCAAGGAGTTGAAGTAACTCCTGATAACTTTATGATCTCTGAGTCCGCGTCTTTAATATTACCATTTCATCAGGAAATGGATGAAATTAGAGAAGATGCTGCTGGAAAAGGTAAAATCGGCACTACTAGAAGAGGTATAGGACCTTGCTATGAAGACAAAGTTGGAAGACGATCTATCAGAGTTATGGACTTAAGATCAGAGAGTAATTTAAATAATAGATTAGAAAATGTTCTATTGCACCATAACGCTATAAGAAAAGGTTTAAACAAAAAAATTTATGAAAAAGATGATCTTAAAAAAGAATTATTAAAAATAGCTCCAGAAATTTTAAAATTTGCAAAACCAGTTTGGCTTAAAATAAATCAATTTGATAAAGATAGAAAAAAAATATTATTTGAGGGAGCACAAGGTATACTTTTAGATGTTGATCATGGTACCTATCCTTTTGTAACATCTTCAAATACTGTTCCAGCAATGGCTGCAACTGGAACAGGTTCAGGCCCGGATAAAATTAATTATGTTCTAGGAATAACTAAAGCTTATACAACTAGAGTTGGAAGTGGACCATTTCCAACAGAATTAGAGGACAAGATAGGAGAGAATTTAGGCAAAAAAGGAAAAGAATTCGGCACTGTAACGGCCAGAAAAAGAAGATGTGGTTGGTTTGATGGAGTTCTTGTACGTCAAACAATTAAGATTTCTGGAATTAATGGAATAGCCTTAACTAAACTAGATGTATTAGATGAGCTAGATGAAATTAAAATGTGTGTTGAGTATGAATTAAACGGAAAAAAATTAGATTATTTGCCTGCTGCCTCAGAAGACCAGTTCAACATCAAGCCAATTTATAAAACATTCCCAGGATGGAAGTCTAAAACACAAGGGATAAGAAATTTTAAAGATTTACCCGATAACGCAAAAAAATATATTCATGCTTTAGAAGATTTTATTGGAGCAAGAATATCTAGTATTTCTACAAGCCCAGAAAGAAAAGATACAATTTTAGTTGAAGATCCTTTTGATAATTAATTTGCTGTAAGTAAATTTTTAGATTTACTAGCGTTGATCATAGACTTTTGAAGTTTTTCAAATGCTTTAGTCTCTATTTGTCTAATTCTTTCTCGGCTAATTTTATATTTTTTGCTTAAGTCCTCTAATGTTTTTGGTTCTTCAGATAGTCTTCGAGCAGTGATTATTTCCTTTTCTCTTTCATTTAAGATTTTCATAGCACTGTTTAATAGTTCTTTTTTATCATCATACTCTTGTTTTTGAGATATAATCAGTTCTTGATCTAAACTTTCATCAACCAACCAATCTTGCCATTCATCATTCTCCCCACTTTTAATTGGATCATTAAGCGATTTTTCCTGACCCATCATTCTTCTATTCATATTTACCACTTCATAAGACTCAACATCTAATCTTTTTGAAATTTCTTTAACTTGATCATCTCTCAAATCACCTTCTTGACCTGCAGCTATTTGATTTTTTATTTTTTTTAAATTGAAAAACAATTTCTTTTGTGCGGTTGTGGTTCCCATTTTTACCAAACTCCAAGATCTTAAAACATATTCTTGTATAGCAGCTTTAATCCACCACATAGCATAAGTTGCAAGCCTGAATCCTTTTTCAGGATCAAATTTTTTAACAGCTTGCATTAGTCCTACGTTACCCTCAGATATTAATTCGTTAACGGGCAGACCGTATCCTCTATAACCCATAGCAATTTTAGCCACTAGTCTTAAATGGCTAGTAACTAGTTTATGAGCAGATTGTAAATTTCCATTTTCTCGCCAATTTTTAGCTAACATATACTCTTCCTCAGCGTCTAGCATAGGAAATTTTTTAATTTGAGCAAGATAAACAGATAACCCTCCGACTGATGGAGTTGGAAGATTACTCATTTGATTTCTAATAACCATAATTTTAAATTATATATTAATTATTAGTTTTCAACCACTCAGATTATTAAGTAAATCTAATGTTTTTTTGAAGTCCATCGGTAATTTAGACTCAAAATTTAACCATTTTTTTTTAGTAGGGTGAATAAACTCTAAAGTTTTAGCATGTAAAGCTTGCCCATTAAGTTTTGAAAGGTTGCTAAAAAATTCTTTATTAATTTTTTTAAATTTTATATTTTTTTTTCCATACTGTTTATCTCCAAGTAATGAAGTCCCTTTGTATTGTAAATGAACTCTTATTTGATGTGTCCTACCAGTTTCTAATTCACATTCAATTAGACTAATTTTTGGTATGTCTTTTATATTGAAAACTTTTAATGTCCTATAGTTTGTAATAGCATGTTTTCCATTAACATCACTTACTGTCATCAACTGTCTATTTTTTTTATTTCTAGAAATTAAAGTTTCAATTCGTCCACTTAAAGGGCGAATTATACCCCAAGCTAAACAATGATATTTCCTTTTAATAGAATGATCACTAAATTGTTTTCCTAAATTAGAATGAGACAAATTATTTTTTGCTACTACTAATAGTCCACTAGTTTCTTTATCAATTCTATGGACAATACCTGGTCTAAGAGAACCATTTATATTAGACAATTTTTTTTTGTATTTAAACAAGAGTGCATTAACTAGAGTATTTTCATAATTACCAGCTCCGGGATGAACAACCATACCTTTCGGTTTATTTAAGACTAAAATATCTTTATCTTCATAAATTATATTTAAATCAATTTTTTTGGGGATTAAATCTTGAATGATTTTTTCCTTGATATTAATGGTTATTTTATCTTTATACTTAATTTTTGTTGATGGTGATCGACATATTGATTGATTTACTAATACTTTTTCATTTTCAATTGATTTTTTTAAATAAGATCTTGTAAAGATATTAATTTTTTCAGCTAAAAAGATATCTAATCTTTTTCCTTTATCTTTTATATCAACTAAAAATTTCATTGTATTGTTCATAAATTAATTTAAGTTATTCATATTGCGCCGGTAGCTTCAACTGGATAGAGCGCCGGATTTCGGCTCCGGAGGTTATGGGTTCGACTCCTATCCGGCGCACCATACCTATATGTCAATATTTTTTTTGAAATTCGCCACAGGTTTTTCAAATATATTCCAACGCTTATCATATTGATGAACAATCAAGTAAGGTTCACCAGACTCATTAATTAAATTTGATTTACTGTCAAAACGAACTTTATCTAAATAAAACGCTGTTGCAACAGGCCCTTTACTATTAGAGTAAAATTTAAAGTTATCAATTTTAAAATTGTGAACCAGGTAATTAGCATGACCTTGATCACATCCTCGTCCTTCAGGATCTGGACGTAAAGTAATTAAATATTTTAGTTTTTTTTTGTACTTAAATTTAGATATGTTTTTAGTAATTAGGTTTAAATATTCTATAATCTTAAAATTTTGACCTAAAACAGTGCCCGAACATAAGATAGTTTTATTAGAAATTTTGTCATATTCCTTTTTACCATAAGTTTTTAATATCCAATTTGAGTTGAAAGGGCAGTTTTTTATAATTTGATCTTCTAAAAAAAAATTAATCTTTTCATTGTAATTAAATTCAAAAGGATTTGCTTGAAAATATATATCTCTACTGTCACATAATAGAATATTATTAAACGTTTTATTTTTTAAATATTCTAAAAATATTTTATATCTCTTGAATTGAATTTCTTTTTTATTAACTTTTATTTTTATTATTTTACAATTAAATTCTTTTAGTTTAAGTTCGAGTTCATAATCTTTTTCTCCAATTAAAAATGTAACCGAGTCATTATAGAACTTTCTTAAGCTTTTAATAAAAAACTCAATTTGATAAAATTTATAGCCTATAGCTGCAGATAAAATTAAATTTTTGTTCATTTATACAATAGATAATGATTTAAATAATCCAATCTTTCAAAAAATTTTTATTATTTAATATATATTCTGGAAAAGTCTTATCAATATTAATTTTTTTTAGTTTAAATCCTCTATCAAAAATATCTATATTATTATTAATTTTTTGATTTATCTTTTCTAAGTCGGTATTGTTTTTAGTGTTAAATTCACCATGAGAATAGGATTTAATTTTTTTAGCTATATTTTCAGGACTTTGTAAAAAAGAAAAATGCCAACCACCCTCAATAATCTGTAAATTTTTTTTATCTATTCTCCAAAAAGGGTATTTTTTAAATTTTAAATCTCTAAGTTTTTGAGGTTGTGGCATATCTCTTTTAAGACAAATTTTAGAGCCAATCCAATCACTCTCATTTAAGTTTTGTAAATTAATTTTATACATAAACATTTTTTGAGAGAAAGCTGTAAATTTTGTATTTGGTTTAATTAGATTAATTTTTTTTAAATCAGGAATTTCATCAGAATCTGATAGAATGATAAGATCATTATCACTGGCTTTATTTAATCCATTAAAAATATTATTTCTTTGATGTTGCTCGACAAGAGATTCCCCTCCTTTGTGATTTGCAAAATTTTTATCTTTCTCAAATTCTGCTACTGTATAAATAATTTTATGCCTATATTTACTAAAATTTTCTATATTAAAGTTAAGTTTTTTATCATCACCTTGATGGGTTTTTGTTGACTCAGATATAACAAAATAATCAACGTAATCATTTAAAATATTCATTCTTAGATCAACCATGTGATCTTCATTAAAATATTGAAAACAATCGTAAATTGCCATTTTTATTTCTTAGTAAAAGTTGTAAGACCAATTTTCTTACCCTCAATTAAAGACGATGAACAATGAAGTCTAGTTCTATCAAAAATTAACATAGAACCTATTTCCCACTCATAAACTAAATCTATTTCTAAACCTGATAAATTTTCAATTTTTTCATGTTTTAAGTATTTATTATGGTCTTCTTTATTAAATGCCTTTTTTTCAAATATTTTTAAATGCTCAGCCGATCTAAAATTTTGACCATATTTTAAATCTTTAATATTTAATTCTTTTTCATCAATTGTAAAATTTGTTGAATTTCCATAGAATTTATTTTTAAAGATAACAGTGCTACCTTTAGATGTAAGCGGAATTAAAGTTTGTTTAAAAATTATTTCATCTAGATTAAAACCTGCATCAACATGTAAACCAATTGGATTATGACTTTCTTGAAAAAGACCCAAAATATCACTATTTTTTTCATCTTTCAGATTATCCATTTTGAAATCACCAATTTCATTTTTTACTTTTTCATAAAAAAGATTTTCTAGCTCTTTATTGTAATTTTTAAGCCATCTTTTTTTGATTACATTTTGTTTTTTATTATGAACAGTTGTAGGTAAATTTAAGTAAAGATTTAAAAATCTTTCTATTTCATTTTTACTAAATAAATTTCTTATAATTTTGGGAGAGCTTTCTAATTCCTTAATTTTATCAATATTTTTATGCATATTTTTATTCGCCCATATTCATTAAAGTTCCTCTATTTTTTGCCCCATCATATGATAAATAAAAAATTATTACACCAATCGTAAAATATAAAAAAGATATGAAGATAGCTTTTAATATTCGAGGATAATTTATTATATCATAAATTAAAATACTTCGCATCTCCTCAAAAATATGAACTAAAGGAAGAAGTTTAGCTATAATCTGAAGCCACGTAGGAAGTATTTCAATTGGATAATAGATGCATCCTAATGGTGCTAAAAAGAATAAGCTTGCCCAAGCAATATTTTCAAAAGATGGCCCAAATCTTATTAAACCTGCGGTGACTAGTAATCCCAAGGTTACACCAAATACATATAAAGAAACTAATAAAAAAATAAGCGGAGCTCCAATTTCAAAAATAGAAACATCAAATAATTGTGTTGCAAGAAGAGCCGCTGGTATTAAACCAATAAGAGTTCGTAAAATCGCAGTAATAGTTAAAGCCGCAATAATTTCACTTAACTTAATCGGAGCAATGAATAAGTTAGTAAAATTTCTACTCCAAATTTCTTCTAAAAACATCATATTATAACTAATACTTGCCCTAAAGAGAAAATCATAAAGTATTGCTGCGCTTAAAATAACTCCGACCGTATTTTCATAAAATGATGAATTTAATGTAAAAAACTTGGATATAAATCCCCAAAGGATTATTTGAACTGTTGGCCAATATATTAAGTCTAAAATTCTTGGAAAAGATCCTTTAATTAGATATAAATGCCTTAAGCTTAAAGCATATATTTTATTTAAATCCATGAATGCTCCTAGCAATTTTTAAAAAAGTATCTTCTAAATTTTTTCTCCCATGTTTTTTTATTAATTCATCACAGGTTCCGCTATCAACTATTTGACCTTGTTTCATCATTATAATTTCGTCACAAAGTCTTTCAACTTCTTTCATATTATGTGAAGCTAGTAAGATTGTTAATTCATTATTTTTTTTATATTTTTCAATATACTCTCTCACAAAGTCTCCAACATCAGGATCAAGACTTGCTGTAGGTTCATCCAAAAATAATAGACGAGGTTTATTTATAAGAGATTTTGCTAAAGCCACTCTATTTTTTTGACCAGATGAAAGTTCCCCAGTTTTCTTATTAACAAATTTATTTAAACTTAAATCTTCAATCATTTCATTAACTCTTAGTTCAATTTTTTTTATTCCATATAATCTGGCATAAACTTTAAGATTTTGTTTTACAGTAAGTTTTTTTGGTAGCTCAATATAAGGAGAGGCAAAATTCATTAAACTTAATAACTCAATTCTGTTTGTTGGCTTAAGTTCAATTCCATCAATTAAAATTTTTCCACTTGTTGGATTAATTAATCCAAGCATCATTCCTATCGAGGTAGTTTTTCCACATCCATTAGGACCAAGCAAACCTAAAGTTTTATTTTTTTCAACTTTAAAACTAATGTTGTTTACAGCTGTTGTGGATTTAAATTTTTTTATAAGATTTTTTACTTCTAAATTCATTTAAGTTTTTGACGCTCGTTTTATTCTGTCATTAATTGCAATTCCAGAACCTATGCTTGGTATTTTACTAATTTGAATTTTTTTGTAGCCTTTATTTTTAATTTTTCTAAAAGTTTTATATAAATTCGATGCCGCTTCATTTAAATCTAATTTTTTAGTTAAACTAAAAAAATTTTTATGTTTTTTGTACGATTGGCCAAGGTATATAAAAGCACTTTTTCCATCATGCTTTTTTTGATTAATCAAAACAGGTATTCCCGGCGAATAATGTTTTTTCATCATCCCTGGAGATTTAATTTTTTTGTTCATATTATTATCTTTTATTTTTAATCTTAATATTTTTTCAATTGTTTTTTTATCTATCACTCCAGGTCTTAGAATCTTTGGGAATTTAGTTAAATCAATAACAGTAGACTCGATACCAATTCTACATTTTCCTCCATCTAAAATTAATTTAATATTCTTTTTAAATTCTTCAAAAACATCCTTTGAATTCACCGGGCTCACATTTGTTGATTTATTGGCACTTGGCATCGCTAAAGGAAAATTAATTTTTTTTAATACAGATCTAATAATTTTATGTTTTGGAAATCTTACGGCAACAGTATTTAATTTTGCACATGCAAGAGGATGAATTTTTGAATTTTTTTTTCTTTTTAAAATAAATGTAATTGGACCTGGGCAAAAATTTTCATATAGTTTCTTAAAATATTTGTTGAAAACAACATCTTTCATTGCATTATTAAGATCAAAATAATGAATTATTAGTGGATTGGATTTAGGCCTTCCTTTTAATTTGAATATTTTTTGAACTGAATTTTTTAAATAAGCATTTCCACCAAGACCATAAACAGTTTCAGTGGGTAACCCAGCAACATCGCCATTATTCAGATTTTCAATCAATTTATTGAGAATTTTTTTGTTAAAAGAAAATATATTTGAATAGCTATTTTTCATAATGTAATTATTATTTATTAGATGAAAATTGAAAATATTCCAGCTGATATTAAAAGTAAATCATTAAAAGAGGCCAGAGATGAAATAGATGCAATTTTAGGTAAATTAGAAAATCAAGAAACGAACCTTGACGAGTCAAAAAGTGAATATCAGCGTCTTATTCAACTAAATATGCACATTGACACATTATTTAAAAAAAAATTTAAGGAAATTTCAGAAAAAAATAAATAATGATAAATAAAAAATTAATAAAAAATGCAAAAAAAATTGATTCATTTTTAATAAAATTTTTAAAAAAACAAAAAAAATCTTTATTGATAGAACCTATGAAGTATGGAATTATTTCTGGTGGAAAAAAAATTAGGTCGACTATAATTTTTGATACAGGCAAAATATTTGATATTAGTGAAAAAAAACTTTTGAACATTTGTGCGGCAGTTGAATGTATACATTCTTATTCTTTAATTCATGATGATCTACCATGCATGGATAATGACTTAATTAGAAGAGGCAAGCCTTCAACCCATATTAAGTATGGTGAAGCCTCGGCAGTTTTAGCTGGAAGCTCTTTACTTACATTAGCATTTGAAATTATTGCAGATAAAGAATATTTACTTAATTCAAAGTTAAAAACCAAAATTATAAAATCTTTAGCTAATTGTTCCGGACACAGCGGTATTGCTGGTGGCCAAGAATTAGATTTAAAGTATGAAAACAAAAATAAAAAAATTAGTCAGATTATTGATATGCAAAAGAAAAAAACTGGAAAATTATTTAACTTTTGTTTATATGCTGTTGGTGTCATTGCAAAAAAAAAAGATAAAGAAATTTTTTTTTTAAGCATTCTTGGTGAAGAAATTGGATTACTATTTCAATTAGCTGATGATTTTTTAGATATACGAGGGTCTAAAAAATTAACGGGCAAACCAATAAAAAAAGATAATAAGAAAGGAAAATCAACACTACTTAGCTTAATGGGAGAAAAAAAAGCTTACTTATACGCATTAAATTTAAAGAAAAAAATATTGCTTAAATTAAAAAAACATGGAAAAAAAGCTAAGAATTTAACTAATACAATTGAGTTTATTTTGGAAAGAAACTTTTAATGGGAAGACTAATAAAACAAATAAATTTTCCCTCAGATTTAAGAAAATTTAAAAAAAAAGATCTTAAGCAAATTTCTGATGAACTTAGAGATGAATTGATAGATGTTGTATCTGAGACCGGAGGTCATTTAGGAGCTGGGTTAGGGGTTGTTGAACTTACGATAGCCTTGCACTATGTTTTTGATACACCTAAAGATAAATTAGTTTGGGATGTAAGCCATCAATGCTATCCGCATAAAATAATTACAGGCCGTAGAGATAAAATAAAAACTCTTCGTAAAGGTGGAGGATTATCTGGATTTACTAAGCGAACAGAAAGTGAATATGACCCATTCGGTGCAGCACATAGCTCAACCTCTATTTCCTCTACCCTCGGCATGGTGGTAGCAAAAAAATTATCAAACAACAGCAACAATGTAGTAGCAGTTATTGGAGACGGCGCCATGAGCGCAGGAATGGCTTATGAAGCCATGAATAATGCAGGAGCTCTAAAATCGAAGCTAATAGTAATTTTAAATGACAATGATATGTCAATCGCAAGACCTGTAGGCGCGATGAGCAATTACTTGGCAAAATTATTATCTGGAAAATTATATTTTAATTTAAGAGAAACTATAAAAATGGTGATTTCGTCATTTTCTAAAAGATTTAGTCAGAAAGCAGGAAAAGCCGAAGATGTACTCAGAAATATTGTAACTGGTGGAACATTGTTTAGTGAACTAGGTTTTTATTATGTTGGTCCAATTGATGGGCATGATGTTGATAATTTAGTTCAAATTCTTGAAAATGTAAAAAATTCAAACCATCAGGGGCCAGTATTAATTCATGTTAGAACTCAAAAAGGTAAAGGATATAAGCCTGCAGAAGACTCAGGCGACAAATACCATGGCGTATCTAAGTTCAATGTATCAACCGGTGAACAAATAAAATCAAAATCCAATATTCCTTCTTACACTAAAGTTTTTGCAGAAACATTAATTAAACATGCGGAACAAGATACCAAAATTGTAGGAATAACTGGTGCAATGCCTTCAGGGACTGGTTTAAATTTGTTTGAAAAAAAATTTCCAGATCGAACTTTTGATGTTGGAATTGCTGAACAACATGCAGTAACTTTTGCCGCAGGATTAGCAACTGAAGGATATAAACCTTATGCAGCAATCTATTCTACTTTCTTACAAAGAGCCTATGATCAAGTAGTCCATGATGTTGCTTTACAATCTTTACCAGTGAGATTTGCTATAGATAGAGCTGGTTTAGTTGGAGCTGATGGACCAACCCATGCCGGGTCTTTTGATATTACTTATTTATCAACATTACCGAATTTCGTAGTTATGGCTGCTAGTGATGAGGCGGAACTTGTTAAAATGATCAATACATCAGTAAATATCAATGATCGCCCTTCAGCTTTTAGATATCCAAGAGGTAATGGAGTTGGCATAGAAATACCTTCAATTAAAGAAACTTTAGAAATAGGAAAAGGAAGAATAATTAAAGAGGGTAAAAAAGCTGTGATTATAAATTTTGGAACAAGATTAGATGAATGTAAAAAAGCATCAGAAAAACTTTTTAATAAAGGAATTGATTGCACAATAATTGATGCAAGATTTGCCAAACCTTTAGATGAAAAATTAATAATGGAAGCGGCTACTAACCATGAAGTTTTAATTACTATTGAAGAGGGCTCTATTGGTGGTTTTGGCTCTCATGTTATGCAATTACTATCTGACAGAGGTGTATTTGATAGGGGGCTAAAATTTAGATCTATGATATTGCCAGATGTATTTATTGATCAAGACTCACCAGAAAAAATGTATGAGATAGCCGGCTTGGATAGTGAGTCTATTGTAAATAAAGTCGAAGAGACTTTAAATTCAAATATAATTTTAGCTAAAAATAAAAATAAGATCTCAAATTAACCACACTGAGCTCTGTGCATTAATAAATGATCTAATAATACACAATTTATCATTGCTTCACCAATGGGAACTGCTCTAATTCCTACGCAAGGATCATGACGACCTTTCACAGAAATTTTTGTGTTCTTTCCTTTTTTATCAATGGTATCTCTGCTAGTTAAAATAGATGAAGTAGGTTTTACTGCAAATGAAGCTACAATATCTTGACCAGATGAAATACCACCTAAAATACCACCAGCGTGATTTGTCTTAAATTTTACTTTACCTGATCTTTTGCTCATCTCATCAGAGTTCTCTTCACCACTTAAGAAAGCAGCATTCATTCCTGATCCAATGTTTACACCTTTAACAGCATTTATACTCATTAATGCAGCAGCAATATCAGTATCTAACTTAGAGTATATTGGAGCCCCTAAACCTACAGGAATTCCAGAAGCCCTTAATTCGATTACCGCTCCACATGAAGACCCAGCTTTTCTAACTGCCATCAAATACTTTTCCCAAAGTTTTACAGATTTTTTATCAGGACAGAAAAAAGGATTTTTTCTTATTTCAGAGTCTTTCCAGTTTGATTTATCACAGGACATTAAACCTAACTGAGTAACAGCACCAATTACATTAAATTTTGAACCAATAATTTTTTTCAATACAATTCTAGCAACCGCACCTGCAGCCACTCTACAAGCAGTCTCTCTTGCTGATTGTCTTCCACCACCTCTAAAATCTCTAATCCCATATTTTTTAAAATAGGTAAAATCAGCATGACCTGGTCTAAATTTATCTTTAATAGTCTCATAGTCTCTAGATTTTTTATCTTCATTATAAATAATAATCGAAATAGGTGTTCCAGTTGTTTTACCTTCAAAAACCCCAGAAAGTATAATCGCCTTATCCGGTTCCTTTCTTTGAGTGGTAAATTTTGATTGTCCTGGTCGTCTTCTATCCATATCAGTCTGAATATCTTTTTCCGATAATGGAATATTTGGTGGACATCCATCCACTACACAGCCTATTGCAGGACCATGGGACTCTCCCCAGGTAGTAAATCTAAATATTTTTCCAAAAGTATTAAAAGACATAGTTAATTAATGTATAGTTTATTTTACAGAATATATGAATCAAAAAAATGGCAAAAATGCACTTGGTCTAGACAGTTGTTTTGAAGACCTGGATAATCCAATAGAATTATTCAAGAAATGGTTTTCTAAGGCTGAAGAAAACGAAATTAACGACCCAAATGCAGTAGCAGTTGCTACGTCTGATAAAAGCAATCAACCTAATGTTAGGATGGTTCTTCTTAAAGGTTTGAATGATCAAGGATTTGTTTTTTATACAAATTTTAATAGCACAAAAGGCAAAGAATTAAAAATCAACCAAAAAGCTTCAATGTGTTTCCACTGGAAGAGTTTAAGACGTCAGGTTAGAGTATTAGGAAAAGTTGAAGAAGTCACCTCAAAAGAAGCAGACGATTATTATAATTCACGACCTTATAAAAATAGGATTAGCGCATGGGCCTCTTCTCAATCTCAACCTTTAGATAAAAGAGAAACATTTTTAGATAAGATTAAAGAATTTGAAAAAAAGTATCCTGATGAAAATAATGTTCCACGACCACCATATTGGTCAGGTTGGAGATTAATGCCTAACGAAATTGAATTTTGGGTAGACGGAGAAGGAAGAATACACGAAAGATTAATTTATAAAAATACCGGCGGTAAATGGAGTAAGGAAATTCTCTACCCTTAAAAAGATCTGTTCAAACTAAAACTAGTTAGATTTTGTAAAATTTTTTTATCTTCACTATCAGGAAAAATAGCTAAAGAGTCGTAAGATACGTTTACAAAATATTCTGCTTTTTTTAAACTTGCTTCTACAGCTTTATATTTATTAATTAAAGCAAGTACTTCACTAAAATCCTCCTCAGTTCTTTTTTCTTTTTGCATTATTTCTGTTAAAAATTCTTTTTCTTCTTCATTGCCTTTTTGAAAAATAGTAATTAATGGAAGAGTAACCTTACCTTCAAAAAAATCTTTTCCTATCGCTTTTCCAAAAAATTTTTCTTTTGCATAATAATCAAGTGCATCATCTGCAATTTGAAAAGCTAAACCTAGATTTCTTCCATAAGACTCTAATGCTTTTTTTTCTTTTTCATTGCTTCCAGAAATACAAGCACCTGTTTTAGTTGCTGCTGAAAAAAGCGATGCAGTTTTCAAATTAATGATATCAATATAAGTTTCTTCTAAAAGATCTGCTTCTCCTTTATGTTGTAATTGTAAAACTTCTCCTTGAGCTATTTTTGCTGAAGTTGATGATAGTAATTGCAATACTTCTAAATCTCCGTCTTGAACCATAATTTCAAAACATCTGCTTAAAAGGTAATCACCAACTAAAATTGAAGATTGATTACCCCAAATTGAATTTGTTGTTTTTACTCCTCGTCTTAAAGAACTTTCATCAATGACATCATCGTGTAATAAAGTTGCCGAGTGTATTAATTCAACGCAAGCTGCCAGATTAATATTTCTATTGTCTTCTTTATAACCAGTTAGTTTTGCAGACTCCAAGGTAAGTAATGCTCTAAGTCTTTTTCCTCCAGATTTCAAGTGATGATCACTCATCTGCTCGATTAACCTTACGTCGCTTTTAAGTTTTAGCTCGATTAGTTTTTCAACTTTTTCAAGTTTTTCACTTAACAGGTTTTTAAGTTCTAAGTAGGCAGAATTTGCAGATTTTTTTAGTGGTATAACTGATCCCATAAGCTGTATTTATAATCGTTTTTTCTGATAATAAATTTTTAAATGAACACGTGGTGACGCACCCATGATTCAACTGTAAGTAGCGCAATAAAATAATTAAAATTTAAATATTTACTGCTATAAGGTTAAGAAAGTCATCATTAAATTATGTTTTCGTTCTTTAAAAAAAAAATTGTTGTACCTCATGTTAGATTGACAGGAGTTATAGGCGCTGCCGGCAGATTTAAACAAGGCATGGACCTCGCAGGTCAGAGAGCTATTTTAAAAAAAGCATTTTCTTTTAAAAAAATTAAACACGTTGCTATTTCAATTAATTCACCTGGAGGATCTCCGGTTCAGTCTCATTTAATTTACAGTTATATAAAACAACTTGCAAAAGATAAAAAAGTTAAAGTAATAATTTTTGCAGAAGATGTTGCTGCATCTGGAGGGTATTTAATATCTT
>Ga0233438_10001638_pt1 | contig 24074 bp, 20 predicted proteins | sample SI_123_September_FD_182720 | JGI IMG/M metagenome (GOLD analysis project Ga0233438, IMG submission 182720) | Seawater microbial communities from Saanich Inlet, British Columbia, Canada - SI_123_September2016_10_MG | ecosystem: Environmental > Aquatic > Marine > Inlet | place: Canada: British...
GTTTACCAAAACTACAATTCCTTTTCTGTTTTTTTCGGCCAACCAAAAAATATTTTGATCTTGTCCTTCAAATCCTCGGGTAGCATCGATCATTAAAATGGCCACGTCACAGTGTTCAATGGCACGCACAGCACGCATTACGGAATAAAATTCCAAATCTTCTGAAACTTTCGATTTTTTTCGAATTCCTGCGGTGTCTACCAAGTTGAATTTGAAACCAAATCGGGTGTATTCTGTATCGATGGCGTCTCGTGTAGTTCCCGCTTGATCGGTTACAATATTTCTTTCTTTTCCAATAAGCGCATTGATAAAAGAGGATTTTCCTGCATTGGGTCTTCCTACGACAGCAAAACGAGGCAATTCTTCTTCCTTATTTTCTTCTTCATTGAATTCCTCCGGAAAAGGCATGTCTTTCACAACAGCGTCCAGCAATTCACCTGTTCCAGATCCGTTGATCGAAGAAATGGTGTAATAGTCGCCCAACCCTAAATTGTAAAACTCGTAGGCCTCTTCTGCTCTCATTGCGTTGTCTACTTTGTTGACCGCTAAGAAAATTGGCTTTTTCGATTTTCGCAAAAGTTTGGCAACTGCAACGTCCATGGGCGTAATACCATCCGTAACATCTACCACAAAAACAATTACATCACATTCTTCCAAGGCCAAAGCCACTTGCTTTCGAATTTCTCCTTCAAAAGCATCGTCAGATCCAACGATGTACCCACCTGTGTCAATCAATGAAAATTCTTTTCCGTTCCAATCACTTTTTCCATAATGACGGTCACGGGTAACTCCACTAACAGAGTCAACAATGGCCTCTCTGCGTTGCACAAGTCTGTTGAATAAAGTTGATTTCCCTACATTGGGTCTTCCTACGATGGCTACGATAGTATTCATTTGAATGGATTCATTTTTTTTGCAAAATTACGCTTTTTATTCCAAGAGAGGGTCAAAAGAAAAACAATAAAGGCGAGAGAACATTGGGATCAATCATTGTATCCAAAACGACGCAATTGTTTGGAGTCATTTCTCCAGTTTTTGTTGACTTTGACATAGAGGTCTAAAAATATTTTTTTGTCGAAGAATTTTTCCAAGTCTTTCCGAGCTTCCATTCCGACGCGTTTCAGTGCACTTCCTTTGTGTCCGATGATGATTCCTTTTTGCGTTTCGCGTTCGACCATGATAATGGCGCGTATTTTGATGATTTTTTCGTCTTCAAAAAATTCTTCGGTCTCTATTTCTACGGCGTAGGGAATTTCTTTTTTGTAATGCATCAATATTTTTTCACGAATACATTCGTTGACAAAAAAGCGTTCGGGTTTGTCTGTCAGTTGGTCTTTTGGGTAAAAGGCAGGCGAAGCAGGCAAGATTTCAATGATTTTATCTAGGATGCCTTCAATTCCAAATTTTTCCAAAGCAGAAATCAAATAAATGTTCGCATTCGGAACTTTTTCTTGCCAATAGGCGAGTTTTTCTTCTACTTCTTCTTGGCTGGATTTGTCAATCTTATTGATCAAGAGCAAAACGGGAACTTTTGCATGGGTGATTTTTTGGAAAAAAGCTTCGTCTTTCAATTCTTTTTCTCCGATTTCGACCATGTATATCAACACATCGGCATCGTCAAAGGCAGATTTTACAAAATTCATCATAGATTCTTGCAAATCGTATGCAGGTTTGATGATTCCCGGTGTATCGGAAAAAACAATTTGAAAATCATCGCCGTTCACGATTCCCAAAATCCTGTGGCGCGTGGTTTGCGCTTTGGAGGTAATGATCGACAAACGCTCTCCTACAAGTGCATTCATAAGGGTTGATTTCCCAACATTGGGATTTCCAATAATATTTACAAAACCAGCTTTGTGTGTCATGATGTGTTTTTTACAGCACAAAGGTACTCGTTTTTCATAGAGCTAAAAACAAACGGAAAGGAAAGTTTTGTAGGGTAGTGCTGTTTTGTTCACAGTAAAGAGCTGTTTAAAAACAAGTTGGATTTTGGCCTTGAAAAAAGCCATTTTTTATTTGGAAAGAACAATTGAAACGAAGTGTGCTTAAGAAATGTTGGTTCTGCGGTTTCAGAACCGTTCTTGCCAACTTGTTTCAAATACTTTAATTTTTTTTTGGGAGTTGCTAAAACACAATTGTTTTTGTGTTTTACCTCTGGTGCTCTTGTGTTAGGTGAAATGAGAGCTGTCCAAATAATTGAATCTTCATTGGTTCTTCTTGTTCGATTTTGCTTAGAAGTGGATGGACAAGTAGTTCAATTTTCATCTTTTTTTATGTTTTTATCTAGAAATTTTAGAAACTCGTTAAGGTTGCCATTGTTTAAATAAATAGCTCCTTTATTGTCAATTACGGGTAAGTTCAAAGTGTTTATAGGAATGTTAGTATTTTGAAGTTTTTCTAACATTTCTTGTTCTTTCTTTGTGTTGAGGTCAATGTCATAATAGATGAATTTGATATTTCTTTTTGTTAAAAAATCTTTTGTATCTAAGCAACTATGACAACTATCACTGCCATAAACTATTATTTTTTCTTTTTTAGATTCTTTAATTTGTCTAAATTCTTTTTGTGCGTTGATATGAATTGTGAGAAAAAAAAGAACGGCACTTAGTAGATATTTCATTTTAAAAATTTATTTAAAAGTCGGTAAATTTAGTTTTCTTTCGTTGAAATAAAGTGCAAACTTAATTTTAGATTTGATTTTTAATAAAATGGAGTCAACGAATTTTCATTGACTCCATTTCTAATCCAAACAAAAATTAATTAATAAAACCGTTATTTTAGAATCTATATTGTAATGTCATTGTTGAAGAACGACCAGAAATTGTTCTTGCTGCAGCTAAACCGCCAGCTATGTTCCCATTTCCTTCTACCTCGGTAACACCAATGGTGTCGAATAAATTATTCGCATTTACACTTAAAGATAATCCTTTGGTTAAGCTTACTCTTGCTACTGCATTTACATAAGCATAACCTGGCATTATAAGATCATTATCGTCTTGTGCAAACGACTCAGATGTACCTAATATTGTGATTCCTAAAAGGTGTTGCTTGTTCGTTCCAAAAGAATATGTTGGTGCGAAGTTGTATACAAAATCAGCCTGTCTTCTTGGTTTGTTTCCTGCATTGTCTCCACCATCAATTTCTGCTTTCGTGTACGTAACGGAACCATTTAAGCTGAAATCTCCAAACCTTAAAGCAGATTCAACTTCCAAACCTAAAGCTTTAAATGGATTTCCAACAGTCCTGTTTAACTCATTACTAATGCCTTCATCCGTGTTGCTTACAAAACCTGTAACGTTTAAGACTCCATTACTCAATCTCTTTTTTAAACCTAGTTCAAATTGAGAAATTTCATCAAACTGTACATCACCTAAGCCATCGGTTCCATAAGTGTTTCTATCTGCAGCTCTACCAGAAGCTCCTTTACTATATCTTCCAAAGACCGCAGTTCCACTGTTGATTTTGTAGTTTAAACCTGCTGAGTAAGAAACAAAATTATAATCGTCGCTTATCGCTTGTCCTGGATTACCAGCTATAGTTGGTATCGTAGCTTCAAAAGGATTGATTGCGCCATCGCTGTTGTAGTCAAAACCAATTAAATCTCCATTGGCGTCTAATTCACTTAATTTTATCGTTTCATTTTCAGACATTTTTTTTCTACAAGGGTTTAGTCCGGTTGCAACTTTCAATGATTGATAAAGGAACTTCAATTGATAAAACTGTTATGGTGTATAGGCTTTTTTGTGTTTATCTCAGTTAAAGGGAAAAAGTGTTAACCCTTCAGGAAATTTGACCAACAGATATGGAAGTACACCACACGATATTTGCATAATTAAAAATTATATATATATTATGAAAAACACATCAATTAATTGGAAAAATGCAATAATCGGAGGAATTGTAGGGACCGTACTATTTGACCTTTTAGGATTAGCACTCACAGGTAACTGGTGGGACATTCCAAATCTTATTGGTTCTAAAGTAGGATTAGGATTATTATATGGGGTATTTGGGCACTATTCAAATGGTATTTTATTAGGAATACTTTATGCAGGAATAGCACCTTCTCTATGGGGACCTAATTGGGTTAGAACCTTACTGTTTGTAACCACTGAAACCATCGCTTTAGTTTGGTTTTTTATGTTTCCTCTTCTTGGCGCAGGTATTGCAGGTATTGAACTTGGCGCTTTAGTTCCATTTATTTCTCTTGCGAGACATATCGCTTACGGATTACCACTTTGGTATTTTGTTCACAAATTAAAAAATTAAAATTATCACTATGGCTACTGAAATTAAAATCAAAAATATCCCTGAAGGATATCAATCAATTATCACAAATGGAAAGCACACTATTATTGGCGATGAACCTTTAGAGGTCAAGGGAACCGATTTAGGAATGTCTCCAACAGAACTACTACTTTCGGGGATTTCTATGTGTAAAGTCGCAACAATTAGAAACGTTGCACGAAGAAAGGGTATTGAAATCGGTGAAGTGAACGCTCACTTATCTCAAGTTGCAAAGAGAAATGTTGACGGAACATTTATAACAACTGTTGATTCTGAGATTTCTATAGAAGGAAATCTATCCGATGAAGAGAAAAAACTTCTTATATATGAAGCAGATAATTGCTATGTTACTCGGGTAGTTCGGGGGGATTGGATCATCAGTGATTCAAAGGTAATTTAACGGCACAGTAACATTTAATCTTTAAGAAGTTTCATCCTTTAATAGGATGAAACTTCTATATTTGTAACACAATGTACTTAAAGGGACCAACAGACGAATATTTTGAATTAAGAGTGCTTGATAATAATGATTGTGAAGTCATCAAAGAATCCATCGAATCGACTCTTTCTATTTTGTGGTTTCAAGATGACCAGTCGGAACTGAAAATTGATGGTAAGTTTAAACGGTTTTATAAAAATGAAATTCTTTTCCTAACCGAGTTTCATAAAATTGAAATAAATAGAATAGGAGTTATTCAATTTATTAGATTCAACAGATCATTTTTTTGCATAATTGACCATGATTCTGAAATAGGGTGTAAGGGAGTTCTGTTTTTTGGATCATCCAACACACCTGTAATTAAAATACCCAAAAGTGATATTCGTAAGTTTGAGAGCTTTTGGAAAATGTTTCTCCTTGAATCTGAGGAACAGGATAGTTTTCAGATAGAAATGATACGTACAATGTTAAAAAGGTACGTAATACTTTGTACACGCATATATAAGGATCAAAATAACTTGATTCATGAAGAAGAAACCTCTTTGATAAGAGAGTTTAATTTCCTGGTGGAACAACATTTTAGGGATAAACATAAGGTTGCTGATTATGCTTCATTACTCAACAGATCCCCCAAAACATTATCCAATATTTTTCAAAAACATAGCTCAAAAAGTCCATTACAATTTATTCAAAATAGAAAAATTTTAGAGTCAAAAAGACTATTGGGATATAGTAATTTACAGGTTCAAGAAATAGGCTATCAAATAGGCTATGATGACATTCAATCATTTTCAAGATTTTTCAAAAAACAAACAGGGCACTCACCCATTTCATATAGGATGAATATCTCAGGAAAAAAAGATAATAATTAGGGAATTTCTGACGACAGGTACTCATGCCTCTTAATCGAAATTTGTACTATAAAATTTACGATTATGAAAAGTATCAATGACATTAATGAGTTCTACGAACTTACAGATCAACCAAAACCTATCTTACTTGACTTTTATGCTGATTGGTGTGGACCCTGCCAAACCTTGATGCCAAAGGTTGAAAAAATTTCATATGAATTTCAAGATAATATAGAAGTTAGAAAAGTGAATGTGGACCAAAACAGAGAGTTAGCTGCCAAGTTTGATGTAAGAAGTATACCAACACTATTCTTCTTAAAAGGAGATAAAATTCTTGACAGGACTGTAGGTTTGGTTACAACCAATACCCTCATTGAGAAAGTAAACAATATGATTTCTTAAAGGCAATTTTTGTCTCAGTTTGAATACTTATTTCACTGGGGACTATTTTCAAATTAGGAGGTGTTCAAGTAAGAGGAAAAAACACTGCAACCTTTCAGGTGATCTATATGGTGATCATTCTCTTAGTTAATTTGATTAAAGTATTTTGGTATGCCGCTATTTATATTTTATGGTTCGGACTTTTAACTCTAAAATAGGTTGTAGATTTTACGATTGGTTTTTTCAAAGGTGTTAGGCTTAATTCTTAAAGGGTTCAAGTTTGATTGAAATTCAAAAAAATAGTTGTTGATTCTGTGCTAGGTTTTTGTTTTTGAGAACCTTATGAATTACCATGAATTGCAGCTATTGTGTTTCCACTAGAAACGCCTTAATTTTTTTAAATAAAATTAAAATAATCCTTGCAGAGGTTAAAAACAGTCGTATCTTTGCATCACAAATCGCGGGATAGAGCAGTAGGTAGCTCGTCGGGCTCATAACCCGAAGGTCACTGGTTCGAGTCCAGTTCCCGCTACAAAATTATCATTAGGTATATAAAAGTCTTTTTCTATTAATTTTAGAGCAAGACTTTTTTTATTGTACTCAAAACCTACACTTACAGTTTTTCCACCGATTTTGATTATAAGGTTTATTTGAAAAATATTTTGTCCTTCTTCACCCTGAAGTTCCTTAATAAATACCTTGCTTACATATCTTTCAACAATTCTTCTTCTATCTTCCTTTCTCTTATATTGTAATCTCCTATAAGGTCTTCCTTCATTAAATCCATCCAAGATTCAATTTTATCTACATTTTCGTACTTTAAGGATTCCGTTTTGAGACTATCCCCTGTGGAAACAGTAATTATTGAATAGGTAATTTTGTTACATATTCTACAGACAACCATATATTACTGAGATTTTTGATGAATGCAATAAACTCGTAAAACTTTTTTAAATTACTTATAGGTTTGAAATAATGAGAGTCAAGAAATTGCACTAAATTTGATTTTGTGAAAAATTTGGTATCTTCTTGGTTTTTTATCTTTAAGCTTTCCAGGTGCGAGTCAGTATATTGTCAGGGTTTTGTAGAATTATTAGGAAGTTTAGAAGAGTTATTCATCAAGGGATACGGTTGAAGGAGCTAGTGATATCGATAGTATGTCAATCAATGGAGCGATTGAGGACTCTTGCAGTCGGCAGTCGCAAGAGATGCAATCCAAAAAAAAGATGCGAGAAAATAGCTTGCAATAAAGAAAGTGGAACAAAATTAATTCGAAATGCGCAAAGGTAAGGCTGAAAATAGTATTTCGAAAGTGCTCAAAATGAAAGAATTGAATAATAATTAAAACCAAACAATGAACAAACACGTATTTTTAATAGGGATAACATCCATAACTGCCTTAGGCGGCTTGCTTTTTGGATATGATACAGGTGTTATTAACGGCGCTCAATTTTTTCTCACAAAATATTTTGAATTAGATGCCGGTTTACAAGGCTGGGTAGTAGGTAGTGCTCTATTAGGCTGCCTGGTAGGAGCAATAATTTCTGGCTCTTTGAGTATTAAAATGGGTAGAAAAAATTCGCTTATTATTTCTGCGGTATTGTTCAGTGTGTCGGCCTGGGGTTCGGGACTTCCGAGTTTTATGCCAGAATCGGTATCGCTTTTAGTGATGTTTCGAATAATTGGAGGTTTGGGTATTGGTATAGCATCCATGAATGCACCAATGTACATAGCTGAAATTGCACCCGCCCACAAGCGAGGTAAATTGGTAACTTTTTATCAATTGGCAATTGTTCTTGGTTTTTTTCTTGTGTTTCTTGTCACTTATATGATTGGAAATCGTTTGAACGAAGCGCAAAATTTGGCCTATGGATGGAGGCAAATGTTCTGGTCTGAGTTGGTTCCTAGTTGTTTGTTTTTAGGGGCATTGTTCTTCGTGCCTAAGAGTCCTAGATGGCTGTCGTTAAAAGGAAGACATGACGAAGCTTTGGCTATTTTAATAAAAATTAATGGTCAAGAGTTGGGGGTAAAAGAAAGTGTCGAGATCAAAAATTCTTTAACGAGGAATGCAGATGAAACTAAAATTAATTACTTCTCAAAAGGGGTACTTGTCGTTGTCATAATAGGGTCTGTATTTTCAATTTTACAACAATTTACCGGAATCAATGCAGTCTTGTATTACGGGGCGGATATTTTTGAAAAAGCTCTTGGTTTTGGTAAAGATGATGTGCTAGAGCAGCAAGTACTATTGGCATTTGTGAATTTAATATTCACTTTTGTTGCCATGGCAACAATTGATAAATTTGGAAGAAAACCATTGGTATATGCAGGCGCTATGGGTATGCTATTTGGTTTTTTACTTCTCGGGTTTAGCATACAGCAACAGGCAATAGGCTTTGTATCTCTACTTGGAGTACTGATTTTTATTAGCTCATTTGCTTTGTCAATGGGACCAGTAGTATGGGTGGTACTGTCTGAAATGTTTCCAAATAAGATTAGGAGTGTTGCGATGTCTGTAGCAGTAGCTGTACAATGGGCTGGGAATTATATGGTGTCACAATCATTTCCTATGCTAACAGCCAGTGAGGTGAACAATAATGATTTTTGGAATGGATCATTGCCGTACTTCATTTTTAGTGCTTTTATCTTGCTGATAATTATATTTACGTATAAATTCATTCCAGAAACAAAAGGAAAATCACTCGAAGAAATTGAAGCTATTTGGAAAGTCTAAATTTCAAGGATCTAATTCTTTTACAGGATACAGTCCATTCAAAATCGATGAAACAATCTATTGGTTTTTTTTAGAATTGCTCTCAGTACTGGCGTTGTTGCATCTGTTGTAATGAATCTTCTGTAGCCTTGGGAAACAATTCTCCTTTTCAGACTTCCAGGTGTTTTTTTGTTTTGTTTGTGGGTTTTAAATCCTGTGCAGCGCGTTTCTGTAACAAATATTTTCAGCCATTTATTCTAAAAGCCATTGAATGATTTTCATTTTTTTCTTTGAGTAGGGCGCATATTTCAGGTTCGTTTCAAACCAAAAAGGTTTGTCCAATATACTTTTGTAATGTGTAAACGTGTCAAATCCTGCTTTTCCGTGGTAACTTCCAATTCCACTCAGTCCAACACCTCCAAAGGGAAGCTTGCTGTTGGACAAATGCATCAAGCTATCGTTGACGGCACCCCCTCCAAAAGAAACTTCTTTGAGTAATTTGGCAATTGCCTTTTTATCTTTAGAATAGACATAACAAGCCAAAGGTTTTGGTCTTTCTTTGACCAATTTTAGAGCTTCCTCCAGGTCTGTAAACGCCACAACAGGAAGAATGGGGCCAAAAATTTCGTCTTGCATTATTGCGTCTTCAAAAGAAACCTTGTGCAAGAGTGTGGGACTAATAAATCGCTCTTCTCTGTTCGTCTTGCCTCCAAAGTATATTTGATCCTTGTCAAGGAGCTTTTCAAGACGGTCAAAATGAGCCGTATTGATGATTTTTAAATAATTTTCGTCAATGTTTTTTGCGGTACTTTTGTGTTGTATTTCAATTTCATGTTGCAATGCCTGAAGAAACTTCGCTTCAATAGATTTGGCAACCAAAATATAATCTGGAGCAACACAGGTTTGACCTGAATTCAAAAATTTGGCCCAAACAATGCGTTTCGCTGTCATTTTGAGATTTGTATCCGCAAGCACAAAGGTTGGACTTTTTCCTCCAAGTTCAAGCGTAACCGGTGATAAATGTTTTGCGGCAGCTTGGTAAACTTTTTTTCCAATAGAGGTGCTGCCAGTAAAAAATATTTTGTCAAAGCGGTGTTCTAACAATGCAAGGGTTTCTTTTGCACCGCCTTCTACAACACAAAAATACGCACTTGGAAAATGAGCATTGATAAGCTTGGCCATGGCCTGTGAAGTTTTGGAGGGGAGCTCACTAGGTTTTAAGACAACGGTATTGCCCGCAGCAAGAGATGAAAGGGCAGGAAGTAATGAAAGTTGATAGGGGTAATTCCAAGCTCCAATTACCAAGGTCGTTCCCAAAGGTTCAGGAATCAGGTAACTTTTTGCAGGGAAATTTGCAAACCCTGTAGAAACTTTTTTTCGTTGACTCCACTTTTTGCTGTTTTTTATAAAATTGTTCAGTTCGTGATACAACAACGACAATTCTGAGACATAGGTTTCAAACTCCGATTTGCCAAAATCTTCGAAGATAGCTTGGTACAGTAAATCCTCGTTTTCTTTCAGAATCTTTTTAAATTTTTTCAATTGTCTTATTCTAAAATCAACATCTTTGGTTTGATTTGAATTGAAAAATTCTTGTTGTTTTACAATGATTTCTTTTATGTTCATAGGGGTTTTCTGGTTTTTTGTTCAGTCTAAATCGTGCCGAATGACTTGTGTGTTTTTCTGCCTAAGGGTGCCATGAATTTCAATAGCATAATTTAGTGATTAAAGTTTAAAAACGTCATAAAAGAACATGTAAATGCCAAAAGAAGTATCAAATTGTCCTTTTTTATTGTTCATGATAGAAGTAGATTCTTGAGAATTATTTAATTGATAGTAGCCTTCAAATTGCAATCCAACTTTAATGTTTTGATCTAAATATTTCTCATAAAAGAATCTCGAAAAGATCAATCTTCGATTGGGTGCTACGAATCCTTTAAATCTATCATCTGGTGCGCCATTTTGATAATGGATATTGCTTTTTTGGGAAAAAGATTGAAATATCTCATTTCCTTTAGGAGAAATAAATTTATCAGAATCATAGTAGCCGAATAGCAGGTTGGCGCCCTTGTATACGTAATCGAAATATAAAGAATGAGCTCCTCCATTCTCAAAAGGAAAAAGAGCCGTCTCTGAATTCTTATGAAACATGAAATAGGAATTGAGAGAAATGTTCCCCTTTAATGATGCTATGAATTTGTATTTGAAACCAATTGCTCCGACGAAATAGTTCAATTTGGAGCTATTTAAAGAACCGCTAACTTTTTTGTTAATTTGCCCTCCTTCATGGTAAATGTATCCCTGTAAGCTTGTTGACAATTCATTAGATATTCTAAATTTAGAAGATGCTCCAACGGTGAATTTTTCTCTGTCATTATCACGTGGTCTGATGTAATTTTCCCAGTGAAACCACAATTCTGACATCATTGAACTTGAATTGTATTTGTATTGAAAACCCGTCTCAACGAGTTCTGAGCTCAATACTTTTTCATTTCCCATCACAGGTTCAATCATGCCGTGATTGTTTCTTGGGGTATAATTTCCGAAAATAAAACAATGATTTTTGTTAGTGTGATGAAAAGAAAACAGCGGTATGAAAATATCTATGTTGTCTTCTCCAAAATATTTTATAGCCATAATCCCAGTTTTGAAACGAATATTTTTATTTCGGTTGTAGGTTAACATGGGTTGAAGTTGGGTCCCAAGTAGAGTATACCCATCCGTAATGTGATTGGAGTATTCGTTGTTTTTTATGAAATTTAGATTGGTAAATTCGAAATCAAAAGGATCAGAATATTCATTGTTGTCGTCGCCTAAAAAATAAAAGACAGATGTTTGTGCAAGAACAAGATTTGAAAACAAATGAAAAATCAAGAAGCATAAAATTATCCTCATGTTGGATTGGGTTTTTATATGATGAATTAATGCTGTCATGCGGTTTTTTAAAATTATGTAGAACTTTTTTTGACAAATACTTTCATTGCTTTTTCACGAGCTAGATAGAATGCGTGTAGATGTCCGAGGTGCTTTTATGTCTTGCCTTACTTCAAACGTCTATTCGAACATTTGTGGTTGGAAATACTTGTTTTTTGAAATGTGCTCATTTTTGAGCCAGGTAGGGTTGAAAGTAACTTGATTTTTCGATAGAAAAAGCTTCGAGTTAACAAGTGTTTGCGATCCGTATTGATCCGTACTTAAGAACGAAGCAAATGCTGAAAAATCAGATATTGTCGGTTGCGAGTTTCAAAGTGAGATAGGGATGGATCTGTTCAGCCTAATTTTTGAATGGGCTTGCAAGGTGCTAGGCATCAAAAAGAAGGAACAAGGTGTCGAGGTTGAAATTTTCTTTGACCATTTCCTCTCCCAAAGGACTGCAGTTCTCAGGATGGTGTTTCAGATATCCTCGTAGAATTCTGTGGATGTCTTTGTTGTCTTTTTGAAGAACGGTGTTTTTGGCATACGCAGACATGCTTTTTTTAGCGCTTTTTTTGGGAACGTAGCCAAAACCTTTGTAAACGCCGTTGACCACCAATACAAAAGAAGTTTCGTTGTCTTTTCTCCCTTTTTCATGAATCAAAAAGCTTTCCATTTGATACCGAACAGAAGCGAGGGCTTGTTGAACTCGTTGGTTGTAACTTTCCACACTTTCTTTGTTGCTGCAAATTCCTTTGCATTGCTTGAGTTGGTAATGAAAACAGCTGGAAACATTCGATTGCAAATGGCAGTATTTGGGGCAAAGCTCAAATTTTTCACAAAGTTTTTCTACAAAGGTTCTTGCTTCGCGAGCCGTGTAAAATTTGGTGATGGGTTTTTGAACAAGTTGGATGTTGTTCGTTCCAATATGCAAGATTCCTTGTCTGTCTTGGTAGGAAAACAAGGCGATACTTTCACGCGTTTTTCGTTGGGCTCTGTTGAATTTTGGAAACTGCTTTTTAATTTCTGCAGATTCCAAAAGCAAAGCCAACAATTCATTCCCCGTTTCTGTATAAGTGATATTTGCTGTTGCCAAGCAAAGATTGATTTCTCTTTTGGATTTGTCGTAGAGATGGCTCAGAACCCGCTTTTTGATGTTGATGGCTTTTCCGATGTAAAGAATCTCATTGTCACTGTTTCGAAAATAATAAACTCCTTCTTTTTCGGGCAAATTGTCAACCACTTCTTTCGGAAGCAAAGGGGGTAAGGTTGCTTCTCTCGACCGAGGGTGTAGAGAAGAACCCACAATGTCCGCGGTATCTTTTTCCAACAACAAAGCAAAAAGAAGAACCGTAGCATCCGCATCTCCTTTTGCGCGATGTCGATTGGAGAGTGGAATTTCCAAACTTTTGCAAAGCTTTCCCAAGCTGTACGAAGGCAGCCCCGGTAGTATTTTTCGAGACAAGCGTACCGTACATAATTTTTTTCTTTGAAAACGGGCCCCCAAAGATTTGAACTCCTTTTGAAGGATGTTGTAATCAAAATTGACACTGTGTGCTACAAAAATGGTGTTTTCAGTGATTTCAAGTATTTTTTTGGCAAGTTCGTAAAATTTAGGAGCGTGCAACACCATTTGGTTGTCAATACCCGTCAAAGAAGTAATGTATTGCGGAATGGTGCACTCTGGATTGACCAAACTCGTAAATTCATCCACCACTTTTTTCCCATCAAAAACAAGAATGGAAATTTCTGTGATTTTATCACCTCCAGTGGTTTCTATATCTACAATGGAATACCTCAAGCGATCATCTTTTTAAGTGCTTTCAATTCTACACCAAGCTGGTTCAACATCAGCGCAATGTTGCTGATTTTCAATTCGTGTTCGTCGTACTCTTGTGTGTTGATGCAACAGGTATACTCCCACAATTCCAACACATCCTCTAAAAGAACTTCGTAAGCGTTGTATTTTTTGTTGTCAGGAACAAGCAACAAGCGATTTTCCTTCTTCTTATACACCCGTTTGTAAGTCAAACCATCGTTTTGTGTCAAAACAATGTAAGTTTTGCCCTCTTTGATGTCTTGAATGTCTTCCAAAAATTTAGCAATTACAAACGCCCCACTTTTGGTAGGAAGCATGGAGTCTCCTTTGATAGGGAAAGCCCGGTGTTTTCCTGCCGGTAAAAAAGGGAGTTTTATTTTTTGCAAATCTTCCACGTATTCAGGATCGGCATACCCGTTTAAATAACCTGCCGATGCTTCGGTTGAAATGATTTCAATCAAATCTTCGTTGGCATCGTCGACCATGATAGGAAATAAAATCCGCTGATTTCCTACCTCTATAAAAGATTCATTTTTCGATTTGGAAAGATCGTTTTTTACCAATACATCAATAGGAACCGCAAACGAATTTGAAAGCGCAATGATAAAATCAATCGGAGGAACCGCTCTGTTCTCTTCATAAGAACTGATTCTCGATCGGGAAACATTGAAATCGTCTGCAAATTGTTCTTGCGTCAGTCCTTTTAAAACTCGTATATGCTTGATGTTTTTCGATAAAAAATTCATAATGCTAAATTTATGAGCAGTCATTGCTTATTTATTGAGCTAATTTAGCAAAATATTTTATACGACCAACACCCCAACCCCAAAAATGTATTTAAACAGTCATACGTACTATAGTTTGCGCTATGGTTCAATCTCCCCTAAAGACTTAGTTTTGCTAGCGAAAAAGCATCGTCTGAATGCTTTGGCATTGACAGATATCAACAGTACTACCGCCTGCTTGGATTTTGTGAAATATGCCGTAGAAAAGAATGTCAAACCTATTTTAGGAGTCGATTTCAGAAATGGAGCACAGCAAAAATTCATCCTGCTGGCACGAAACAACCAAGGCTACCATCAGATCAACAAATACCTGTCCTCTTTCCTGCATCAAAATAAAATTGAGATACCAGACAATGCCGCCTTACTGCCCAATACCTATGTAATTTACCCCTATCAAAAAGAAATACGAACACTCAAAGACCACGAATACATTGGTGTAAAACCATCGAACTTGAACCATTTAAAATTTTCAGAATGGCGATTTCATCTTGAGAAATTGGTGCTTCTCAAAACCGTTTCTTTTCAAGATAAAAAAGGATTCAATACCCATAGATTGTTGCGAGCAATTGAAAACAACACATTGTTGAGTAAGTTGCCAATAACAGAGCAAGGAGTAGTCTCTGATACAATGGTGTCAGAACCAGTTTTACAGGAAATGTATGCCGAATACCCGCAAATAATTGCAAACACACAACATCTAATGCGTACGTGTTCTGTAAACTTTGAGCTGTCGGTCAGCGCTCCTAAAAATCAAAAAACCTATACCCAATCGGAAGCATTGGATTTTCGATTGCTGAAAAAATTATCGTACGAAGGGCTGCAGTACAGGTATAAGAAAATAGGAAAAAGAGTATTTGACAGGCTAGAAAAAGAACTGCAATTAATCAAAGAAAAACAATTTGTTTCTTATTTTTTGATCAATTGGAAGATTTTGAAATACGCGCGTAGCAAACAGTACTATTATGTAGGAAGAGGAAGCGGTGCCAACAGTATTGTAGCCTATTTGTTAAGAATAACCGATGTGGATCCCATTGAGCTAGATTTGTATTTTGAACGCTTTATAAACTTATACAGAACAAACCCTCCAGATTTTGACATTGATTTTTCATGGAGAGATCGAGACGATGTGATGAATTTTATTTTTAAAAAATTCAAACACACATCTTTGATAGCTGTATACAACACCTTTAAATACAAAGCCTCGGTGAGGGAGTTGGGGAAAGTATTTGGACTGCCCAAAAGTGAAATAGACAAGCTCGCCAGCCGTAATTTCCACCCAGATCAATTGGATCAATTGTCGAAATTGGTATTGATTTACAGTCAATACATACAAGGCTTTCCAAACTATTTAGGGATACATCCTGGAGGAATTCTGATTGCGCAAGAACCACTACACAAGTATGCTGCAACCTATTTGCCACCAAAAGGATACCCAACCATCATGTTTGATATGCTTGTTGCCGAAAATATCGGCCTTTATAAGTTTGATATTTTGAGTCAGAGAGGATTGGGTAAAATTCGCGAAGCCGTTGCTATTGTAAAGTACAACCATCCCAAACACCCAGCCATAGACATACACGACATTCAAAGGTTTAAAGAAGATGCCAAAATCAAAGATCTTTTAAAAGACGCCAGATCAATTGGGTGTTTTTATGTAGAGTCTCCTGCGATGAGAATGCTCCTGAAAAAATTGCAAGTCAGAGATTATATAGGCTTGGTAGCAGCAAGCTCTGTAATCCGTCCTGGTGTCGCGAAGTCTGGAATGATGCGGGAATACATTGCAAGATGTAGGAACCCAGAAAAAAGAAAAGCCGCTCATCCAGTATTGCTTGAGATCATGCCCGAAACTTATGGAGTGATGGTTTACCAAGAAGATGTGATAAAAGTAGCCCATTATTTTGGAGGTTTGAGTTTGGGAGAAGCAGACATGCTTCGCCGTGGAATGAGTGGAAAGTTTCGATCGAAAGAAGAATTTTTGAAAGTGAAAAAAATCTTCTTTGAAAACTGCCACAACAAAAAACACACGCCTGCACTGACCAATGAAATATGGAGACAAATTGAAAGCTTTGCAGGCTACGCATTTGCAAAAGGACATTCCGCTTCCTACGCCGTTGAAAGTTACCAAAGCTTGTTTTTAAAAGCTTATTACCCCTTGGAATATATGGTGGCAACATTGAACAATTACGGGGGGTTTTACAGACCAGAACATTATCTGCATGAAGCGAGAATGCATGGAGGTCGTGTTCGTTCAATAGCCATCAACCATTCTGAGTATGAAAACTGTATCGAAGGCAATACGATCTATCTAGGGTTTATGATGCTGCATTCCTTTGAAGTAAAGTATGCCAATAAAATAGTGAATGAACGAATGAAAAATGGACGCTTTCACGATTTGGATGATTTTATTTCCAGAGTCGCCATGCCGTTGCCGCAATTGAGTATTCTGATCAAGGTAAATGCCTTTCAGTTTACAGGAAGAAACAAACGAGCACTTTTGTGGGAAGCACATATGAAAGTGAACAAAGTTGTTTTGGAAGAACAAATCCACACATTGTTCGTTTCTGAGAAAAAGACTTACAAAACACCTGAGCTGTCTTCAAATCGTTTTGAAGATGCTTTTGATGAGATAGAATACTATGGCTTTTCTCTCACAAGTCCTTTTGACCTTTTGGTAGCGCCACTACAAAATCCAGTTTTAGGGACAGATTTGTTGCAGTATGTAGGAAAGGTAGTGACCGTTTGTGGATATTATGTAGCCGCCAAAAGTACCGTGACCTCCAAAGGAGATTTTATGTGTTTTGGAACTTTTGTAGATACAAAAGGAACTCCTATAGATACAGTACATTTTCCAAAAATTGCTCGGAAATACCCTTTTAGAGGAATGGGAGTCTATAAAATTACAGGAAAGGTAGTCGAAGAGTTTGATTGTCTCACGATCAATGTCTCCGAGATGGAGAAATTGGCCATCGTTCAAGACCCTAGATACGCAGAGGAATCTAAAAAAAACAGCGCCTAATGACAAACAAAGAACGTTCGATTGCACACATGGATTTAGATACTTTTTTTGTGTCTTGTGAAAGATTGATAGACAGCCGTTTGAACAATAGGCCTGTCTTGATTGGTGGAACCTCAGACAGAGGAGTCGTTGCTTCCTGTAGTTACGAAGCTAGAAAATTTGGGATACATTCCGCAATGCCCATGCGAATGGCCAAACAATTATGTCCTGAAGCGATTGTTTTAAGAGGGAATTCAGGCATTTATACCAAATATTCAAAATTGGTTACAGAGGTTGTCGCAGATACCGTTCCGTTGTATGAAAAATCATCCATCGATGAATTTTACATAGACCTTACAGGAATGGATCAGTTTTTTGGATGTTACCAATTGGCTTCTGAGCTACGTCAAAGAATCATTCGAGAAACAGGTTTGCCAATCTCTTTTGGTTTGTCTGTCAACAAAACAGTCTCTAAAATAGCCACAGGTCAGGCAAAACCAAACAACGAAATTCGGATTGAGAAAGGAACAGAAAAGTATTTTTTAGCCCCTTTGTCCGTTCGAAAAATCCCAATGGTAGGAGAAAAAACATACAATTCTTTGTGTGATTTGGGAATCAAGCGTATCAAAACAATCCAAGAGATGCCTGTGGACATGATGGTGAAAGTTTTTGGAAAGTCTGGAGGAACTCTATGGAAGAAAGCCAATGGAATTGACAACACCCCCGTTGTCAAACACCAAGAAAGAAAATCCATTTCAACAGAAAGAACTTTCGACAAAGACACCACCGATGTGCGCAAGCTTAGAAGTATCGTGATAGCAATGACGGAAAATTTAATTTTTCAATTGAGAAGAGGCAACAAGCTAACTGCATGTGTTAGTTTTAAAATTCGATATTCAGATTTTCAAACCTATACAAAGCAAAAGAGCATACCCTATAGCGCTTCTGATGAGGCGATCCTGCCAATTGTCATGGAGCTTTATAGAAGTTTGTACCAGAGAAGGTTGTTAGTGCGTCTTGTAGGAGTGAAGTTTAGCAATTTGGTTCGTGGAGGGCATCAGGTCAATCTTTTTGATGACAATGAGAAGATGTTGAGCCTGTATCAAGCGATAGATAAAATGAGAGAAAAGCACGGAGACAGGGCAGTGATAAGAGCTGCAGGTATGGGCGCAAAAACCATTCACAGAAGCAACCCTTTTGACGGAGAGCCTCCTCCTTTGTTGGCAAATCGAAGATCTTAAAAAAGGAGAAAACTTCCCAGAACTCTTTGAGCAACATTTTTTAGGAGGCAAAAAGTCTTTTTCGGTACCAAAAAAACAACACAGCAAAAAAAGAAACAATTCCCAAGGGAAACAAAAGATTAAAAAGTTGCCAATATTTTTTTTCTGAAAGCACTTTGGTTTTATTGAGCAAAGGCAGTTTTACTTTTTTTGAACGCAGCTGTAGCAATCCTGTATCATCCAGTAAATAATCCACGGCATTGAGTAAAAACTCTTTGTTACTGTAGCGTTTTTGTGTCCATTTGTCAACCCCTAATTCCAAGGGTTTTCCTTTGTGAGTTTGGTTGCTCGCAATATCACCATCACTGACCAAGATCATTTTGCTCGGCAATCCCATTTCTCTTTTGTTTGAAAAATCAAAAGGAGGTACCCTGTTTTTGTAAGCAGAGGTAAACTCTCCTTCCAATAAGATGCCCAGTGTTTTTTTGCCTTGTCGAAAAATGTTGGGATCTGGGCGTTCATTTACGGTTTTTAGTTCAATAAAAGTAGGAGTTTCTATCACCTTCGTTAAGGAAGAACTTTCCAACAAAACTGTTTTTCGAAGAGCGTTTGGTAGCGTGTCAATCACAGAAGGGAATTGCAATTTGACCTCTCCTAAATTTGCAGTGATAGCATGCTTGTTCGAAGGGGTTGCCATGGGATGGTAATACCATAGAAAGTTTTCATAATTGGTTCTGCTACCGGTGTTTCCTGTTGCCAACGATATTTTTGCAGCGTACAAGTCTTTCACGATATTGTGATTTACACGAATCCCATAACGAAAAAAGAAATCGTCTAAATTTAAATTTCGAGAAAAAGCAAGGCTGCGTCCTTTTTGAGACATGCTGTCCATTTCTGCGACCACATGATCTAGAAGCCATAAGGTTTTTCCTCCCTGCAATAGGTATTGATCCAACACAAATTTTTCTTGCTCGCTAAATGCAATATTTGGTTTGGCAATTACTGCCAAATCATAGGTGTTTAGTTGGTTCAATGTTTTTTGAGGACTATTCGAAACAGAGTCCAACGTAAATTTCCCGAGGTGATAATGCCTTCCCAAAGCTTTTAGAAAACGGTACAATGTCAGGTCCTCCAATTCCCCATTTCCAGTAAGTACAGCAATGCTTTTCTTTTTTGGGGATACAATTTTTTTCAAACCATCCATAAAAGAAAATTCCAAATTTTGAATGGAATTTAACAATTGCGCTTCCTGTGAAATTGTTTGAGAGCTCTCTTTTAAAAGAGGAATATTTTCAATTTTATTTTGGTATTGGAGGGTCGCCCAAGGAAGAATAACAGACTCAAAAACAACCCCTTCTTTTTTGACGGTCAAACGACTTGGAGTCAGTCCTTTTTGTAGCAAATGCTGCATGTCTTTTTTAGGATTGACAAATACAAAAGAAATCTTTTTATTCACGGCCCTTACTTCCTTTAGGAACTGCTGTGTTTCCATTTGCAAGCGTTTAAATTCAGGAGGAAAATCACCTTCTAAATAAACTTTTACAAACACCGGGTTCTCTATTTTGGAAAGAAGATTTTTAGAAACAGACGCCAAAGAATAACGTTGGTCTTTGCTCAGGTCGAAACGTTTGTGAAAACGATCATTTGCAAAAGAAGAGATGAAAATAAAACCGAATGTATATAATAGAGGCTTCCAGTTTTTTTGAGGAGCCATGCGCGTGTAGCTGAGTGTTAAAAACACGAGGGTTGCTTGTACAAAATAAAGCAAATCTTTGGTGTCTAGTACCCCCCTTCGGATATTTTCAAAATGAGAATACATGCCCAGTTTTCTGAGAGTGAAATTGGTTTCTGATGAAAAAGAAGTAATATCATGAAGTCCGTAAAAAAGACCAAAACAAACCAAAACAGTGCTCAATAAAACAACAAGAGAGTTTTTGGAAAAAGTTGAGAGCCACAAGCCGATCGAGCTGTAGGCGCTGGCAATACATAAAAGCCCTAAATAAGATCCAAGAAAGATTCCCGACTCTGTAATGTCCGAACTATTCGTGATATGCACAATACTGTATACATAAGCAGCAGTAGGTAGCAGCGTGGCAATGATCAAAATCAAAATAGCCATGTATTTTCCCAGTACCAATTGAAGCGTAGAAAGCGGTTTGGTTTTTAAAATTTCAATAGTTCCTGAGTTCATCTCTTCTGAAAAGCTCTTCATAGTTAAAGAAGAGATGAACAAAATAAAGAGCCAAGAAGTGAAATCAAAAAAAGGAGACAGACTCGCAAAACCTGAATTCAATATATTGAGGTCGTTGTCAAAAAACCATAGGAATAGTCCGTTTAATAGTAAAAAAAGAGCAATGATGAAGTACCCAGTAATGGAGCCAAAAAACAAATGCAGTTCTTTTTTTAACAATGCATACATACGAGTTTAAATAAAAAAAGGTTAAGGTAAAAATTCAACAGTAATAGGGTCACGGTAGTTCAGTCCTAACAAGTTAGAAGCTCCACCTACAGTTGTTAAATTGCTCTTGTAGATGGCAATCTCTAAAAACCCCGCTGAGTTAAAAATTGCCAAACGGCTCCCATCACTTTTCCGTTGGTTTTTCGGGAATGAGAAATCGACAATATCACTGTATTTTTGATGTATTTTTGTAAAGGAATAACTGCTTGCTGTCAATTTGAAATGTCTCCCTTTGCCAATTTCTTTGAATAGCTTTTCAGTAATGTTGCTAATGATATTCCCATAATTGTCTATGTAAATAACGTTTCCTACAATTTTATGTTGCTCAGGAGAAATTTGTGGTTGGATTTCAAAAAGTTGTTTGTATTCATAGATGAGTTTTCCAATCACCTCCAAAGTTCCACCTCTCGCTATGTGAGCCGCAACTTGAACAAAGACATCCAATACAGAAAAGCTGCTTTCTACCCGGTCATGGATATTGATTTCAACCATCTTACTCGGCTTAATGTCAGCAGCGACCAGAGAAATCAATCCGTTGTCCGGACAAACAAAATAGTGGCCATTTAATAAAAGGGCAATATGTCTGTTGTCTTCATTAAGCTCAGAGTCTACGCCTACAATATGAATTGTGCCTTCTGGGAAATTCTGATAAGCATTTTTTAAGATGTAAGCAGTTTGTGTAATGTCAAAAGGAGAAATGTTATGCGAGATGTCAACAATTTTAGCGTCCGGGATTGTAGAGTAAATAGCCCCTTTTACCGCGCCAACAAAGTGGTCTTTTGTACCAAAATCAGTAGTAAGTGTAAGTATCGGCATAAAATAAAAACATCCTTTTCTAGCAACTTTAAAAATTGCTTTGTCTATTATCAGGAACAGGCAAATTTAGTAAAATATAAAACTGCAAACAACTAACCTTGCCTAGAAATTCGAAACTAAAAAACAAGACATCGTGTCAATTAGTTGTCAGAATATTAGTATTTTTAAAAACTCAAAGGAAAACAATTCCATAGAGAAAACAAACCATAAAAGCACACGCCAATTGAACGAACGAACGATCCTCTTAGAAGAAATCAATCCCGCTGATTTTTTTGGAACACAAAATACAACCATGAAACTCATAAAAGCCTATTTTCCAAAATTGAAAATAGTAGCCAGAGGCTCAAAAGTCAAAGCGTTCGGAGAACCGATTATTTTGGATGAATTTGAGAAGCGGATGGAAATGTTGGTAAAGTATTTTCACAAATACAATCATTTGAGTGAAAATGCAATAGAGCAGTTGTTGACCAGTTCTGGAAAAAATGAAAAAATGGCAACAGCGAAAGACGGTGTTTTGGTTCATGGCGTAGGCGGAAAGTTGATCAAAGCACAAACAGAAAATCAACGAAAAATGGTGTCTAAAATGGAAGCCAATGATTTGTTGTTTGCCATCGGTCCAGCCGGAACAGGAAAGACGTACACTGCGGTTGCTCTGGCTGTGAAAGCATTGAAAGACAAAGAGGTCAAAAGAATTATATTGACCAGGCCCGCAGTAGAATCTGGTGAAAACTTAGGCTTTCTTCCAGGTGATTTGAAAGACAAATTGGATCCCTACATGCAACCTCTTTACGATGCATTGAGAGATATGATCCCTTTTGAAAAATTAGATTCTTACATTGAGAAAGGAACCATACAGATTGCCCCCTTGGCTTTTATGAGGGGAAGAACCCTGGACAATGCTTTTGTCATATTGGACGAAGCTCAAAATACCACCCATTCTCAGATGAAAATGTTTTTGACACGTATGGGGAAAAGAGCCAAATTTATCATTACAGGAGATCCTGGACAGATAGATTTGCCAAGAAGGCAAGTGTCAGGATTGAAAGAGGCCCTGTTAACCCTAAAAGAGGTCAAAGGAATTGCACATGTGCATTTGGACGACAAAGATGTCATTCGTCATCGATTGGTCAGAGAAATTATCAAAGCCTACAAAGGAATAGAAACTGAATAAATCTTTTTCAAACCAACGAAAAAATAATCTTTTCGTTACTTTTGCAAAAAAAAACCAATTCCTTTCCATTTATATTAGAGAAAACCATGAGTAGCACTATCAACGATACCAATTTTAATTTCCCCAAACAAAAATCTGTTTACAAAGGAAAAGTTCGAGAAGTTTATAACATAGACAATGACTTGTTAGTGATGGTAGCCACAGACCGTTTGTCTGCATTTGATGTAATCATGCCCAGGCAGATTCCTTTCAAAGGGCAAATTTTAAATCAAATTGCAGCTAAAATGTTGGAAGCAACCAAAGATTTGGTTCCCAACTGGGTGGTTGCTACGCCAGATCCCAATGTAACTGTTGGTCATATGTGCGATACGTTTAAAGTAGAAATGGTCATCCGAGGTTATTTGACAGGACATGCTTGGAGAGAATACAAGTCTGGAAAAAGAGAACTGTGTGGTGTGATGATGCCAGAAGGAATGATAGAAAATCAAAAGTTTGAAAAGCCAATTATTACTCCCTCTACAAAAGCAGCAATTGGAGATCACGACGAAGATATTTCGCGCGAAGAAATATTGGCAAAAGGAATCGTGTCCAAAGAAGATTACCTACAATTGGAGGAATATACCTATGCCTTGTTTCAACGAGGAACAGAAATAGCAGCAAAACAAGGACTGATATTGGTAGATACCAAATATGAATTTGGAAGAAAGAATGATGGTACGATTGTCGTGATTGACGAAATACATACTCCAGATTCTTCGCGCTATTTTTACGCCGAAGGCTATGAAGCCATTCAAGCGAAAGATCAAAAACAGAAGCAGCTGTCCAAAGAATTTGTAAGAGAATGGCTCATAGAAAATAATTTCCAAGGAAAAGAAGGGCAACAAGTGCCAGAAATTTCAGAGGCCAAAATAGAAGAAATTTCCAACCGTTACATAGAATTGTATGAGAAAATTACTGGAGAAGCCTTTCAGAAAGGTGATGTCTCTAATTTATTGCCGAGAATAGAGGCCAATGTAAGCTCTTTTTTGCAAGGAGTGTAATGGGTTTCATAGAAAAAACAAAAAGCGGATTGTTTTTTACAATCCGCTTTTCTCGTTTTTGTCTTCGTTTTAAATGCTTATTTTGATTTCTAAAACCTTGTAATATAGGGTTTAAAGAATAGGCTTTAAAAAAAGTTCAAAAAAGCTTTAAAAAAACATTGTCAGAATCAAAAGAGGTTCTATATT
>Ga0233438_10001644_pt1 | contig 24042 bp, 22 predicted proteins | sample SI_123_September_FD_182720 | JGI IMG/M metagenome (GOLD analysis project Ga0233438, IMG submission 182720) | Seawater microbial communities from Saanich Inlet, British Columbia, Canada - SI_123_September2016_10_MG | ecosystem: Environmental > Aquatic > Marine > Inlet | place: Canada: British...
ATTTAGATTATATTTCTTTTCTTTATTTTATTTAGATTATATTTCTTTTCTTTATTTTATTTAGATTATATTTCTTTTCTTTATTTTATTTAGATTATATTTCTTTTCTTTATTTTATTTAGATTATATTTCTTTTCTTTATTTTATTTAGATTATGGAATATAGCCAAATTGGTAAGGCTCTCGCTTTTGGTGCGAGGATATATAGGTTCAAATCCTTTTATTCCAATATATATATTAATAAATTAGTCTTTCATAACATAATTTTGAATTTTAATACTACATTTAAAAAGTAATTAATTCAATTGGTAGAATATCTCGCTTACAACGAGAAGGTTAGAGGTTCAAATCCTTTATTACTTATATTATGTATTTGACTTTAATATTTTTACCGTTTATAAGTTTTATAACTGCCGGAGTGTTCGGAAGAAAAGTAGGGCCGCATGGTTCCGCGTTTTTAACTGTTTCTTGTTTATTAGTGTCTTTTATTTTGTCTACCATTGTTTTTTTTGAAGTAGCTGTCTGTGAATGTCCTACTTACATAAAGTTAACCAAATGGATAGATGTAGACATTTTTAACGTGGATTGGGGTTTTATGTTTGACAGTCTTACAGCTGTTATGTGTTGTGTAGTTACATTTGTTTCTTGTTTAGTGCATATATATTCGACAGAGTATATGTCACATGATCCACATTTACCTAGGTTTATGTCATATTTATCTTTATTTACTTTTTTCATGTTAATATTAGTTACCGCAGATAATTTTGTGCAGATGTTTGTAGGTTGGGAAGGAGTAGGTTTATGCTCTTATTTACTTATAAATTTTTGGTTCACTAGAATACAGGCTAATAAAGCTGCTATAAAGGCTATGATAGTTAATAGGATAGGAGATTTTGGACTAGCTTTAGGTATTTTTACTATTTTTGTTACCTTCAAATCAGTTGATTATTGTACTGTTTTCGCTTTAACTCCTTTTTTTACTGATTCTTATTTTAGTTTTTTAAACTTCCAATTTAATACAATATCTTTGATATGTGTGTTATTATTTGTAGGTGCTATTGGTAAGTCTGCTCAATTGGGTTTACATACTTGGTTGCCTGATGCTATGGAAGGACCCACTCCTGTATCAGCGTTAATTCACGCAGCTACTATGGTAACTGCTGGAGTTTTTTTAATAGCTAGATGTTCTTCTATTTATGAATACAGTCCTGTTGTACTAAAAATTATCACTGTTATAGGTGCTTCCACAGCAATTTACGCTGCTACAATAGGTCTAGTTCAAAATGATTTAAAACGTGTTATAGCCTATTCTACATGTAGCCAATTAGGTTATATGATTTTTGCATGCGGTTTATCTAATTATTCAGTAGGAGTTTTTCATTTAATGAATCATGCCTTTTTTAAGGCCTTATTATTTTTAGGTGCAGGGTCTGTAATACATGCTGTATCAGATGAACAAGATATGCGTAAAATGGGGGGTCTAAAAAGACTAGTTCCCTTTACTTATTCAATGATGGTTATAGGATCATTGGCTTTAGCAGGTTTCCCCTTTTTAACAGGTTTTTATTCAAAAGATGTTATTTTAGAAGTTGCTTATGGTAAATATACTATTGAAGGGCATTTTAGTTATTTGTTAGGTACTATAGGAGCTTTTTTAACAGCTTTCTATTCTACACGTCTTTTATGTTTAACTTTTTTAACAACACCGAATGGTTACAAGTCTGTTTTGTGTTACGCTTATGATTCATCCTACCGTATATTGATTTCATTATCTATTCTATCTATACCAAGTATTTTTATAGGGTTTTTAACTAAGGATATGATTATAGGTTTAGGTACTGATTTTTGGGGTAATTCATTGTTTGTTTTACCTATAAATATGAATATGATAGATGCTGAGTTCATAAAAATTCAGTATAAATTGTTACCGTTATTTTTCAGTTTATTAGGTTTGATTAGTTCTTTTATTTTATATACGTTTTATAATGATTTATTATTTAATATTAAAAAATCTAGGCTCGGTAATAAATTTTATAACTTTTTAAGTAAAAAATGGTTTTTCGATAAAGTTTATAATGAATTTATCACCCAAAAATTATTTAATTTTAGTTATAATACTTCTTATAAACTTATTGATAGAGGTATTATAGAGGTCTTTGGTCCTTTAGGGTTTTCTAATTTAATATTAAAAAATTCAAGAAAGTTTTTTAATTTACAATCTGGTTTTGTGTATCATTATACTTTTTTCGTATTATTGCTTTTAACAGCACTCGTTTTTTCTAGACAATTTTGGATATCTTTGCACATTTTTATTGATCCTAAATTTTTGTATCTCGTAATATTAAGCTGTGCTTTTTATAATTTTGATGAATAAAATTACTTTTCTATTTTATAGGAAAAAGTAGCTTAGTTTGGTTAAAGTATCGACCTGTCACGTCGAAGATCGCGGGTTCAATTCCCGTCTTTTTCGTTACTATAAAAAGTAGACGTTTTATAGGAAATTTTTTTATTGTTATGTTAAAAAATTTAAAAGTATATTTTTTCAAAAGAGATTTTAATAAAATGTTTGATTCAAAAAATTATGTTCTAGATGGAAATAATTTCAAATACATTAAAACCAAACATCCATGGCATTTAGTAGATCCGAGCCCATGGCCTTTAACTGCAGCGTTAGGTGCGTTTATGGCTACTTCTGGTGGTGTTTCTTATATGCATAGTTACAAGGGTGGAGGTTTACTTTTGATAACAGGCATAATTGTATTGATATATGTTATGTTCACTTGGTGGCGTGATATTATAAGAGAAGCTACCTTTGAAGATCAACATACTTTTCCTGTTCAACGTGGTTTAAGGTTAGGTATGATTCTATTTATTGTTTCCGAAATAATGTTTTTTTTTGCGTTTTTTTGGGCCTTTTTCCATTCTAGTTTATCACCTACTTTTAATATAGGAGGTGTGTGGCCTCCTGTAGCTATTACCGTGATTCCTACTATGGGAATACCTTTAACAAATACTTTTTTATTATTAAGTTCTGGTGCTTCTGTAACTTGGGCTCATCATGCTATTTTAGTTCGAGCTAAAAAGCAAGCGATCATAGCTTTAATACTTACTATAATTCTAGCTTGTATTTTCACTGGGTTACAGGTTGTTGAGTATTATGATGCACCCTTTTCTATATCAGATAGTGTATATGGTTCTTGTTTTTTTTTAACCACTGGTTTTCATGGTTTTCATGTTTTTATAGGTACTGTATTTTTGTTTATTTCTTTTGTTAGAGTAGTTTTTAATCATTTTACTAGTACTCACCATTTTGGTTTTGAGGCTGCAGCTTGGTATTGGCATTTTGTAGATGTTGTATGGTTGTTTTTGTTCGTTGCAGTTTATTGGTGGGGTGGTACTTCCTAATTATTTTAAGCTTGTAACTCAGTTGGTTAGAGTATACGCCTGATAAGCGTAAAGTCAGTAGTTCAAATCTACTTAAGCTTATTTTTTATTATGTACCTGAAATCATATCGAACTCAAGTGTACTAGTAATAATTTTATTAAAATACTTTAAAAGGGAATCTGTTAAATTATTTACTGTTTTATATTTTTGATTTCATCTTTTTATGATATTACTTTTTGATACTAATTTACCGTCTAACAAAACTATCTGTATTGCTTTGACAAAAATATATGGTATAAATAAAAATATATCAGCATTTTTATGTAAAAAATTAGGTTATTCTGATAATTTAAAGGTTCATGAATTATCACATGATCAGTTATTATCTTTGAAAAAAGAGATAGAAAATTCTAATATTTTAATAACTAATCGGCTAAAAAAATTAAGGCATGATACATTAAAAAATAATGTAAAAAAAAAATTATATAAAGGTTTAAGACGTCTAAAAGGTTTACCTGTTAGAGGTCAACGTACTCATACTAACGCAAAAACTAGCAGGAAAATAAAATAACGTATATTTATATAGATATTTTTTACAAAAGATATAATAAAAGTAATTTTTATGTTGAATAATTATTTATTTTCAATTTTAGCGGACTGTCCCGTTGAATATCAAACATATTTTAGTGAGTCAGCTTCACCTTCAATGGAAGGTATCGTGAACTTTCATAATCATCTCATGGTAGTTCTTTGTTTTATAGCAGTATTTGTAGGTTGGTTAATGATAAATTCAGTAAAATATTATTCAGAATATGAAATAAGCAAGCATACACAATTTACTCATTCAAAAGAATTAGAAATAGTATGGACAACTGTCCCTGCTTTAATATTATTATTTTTAGCAACACCTTCATTTACTTTATTATATTCTATGGATGAGTTAATTGATCCTGAATTAACTTTAAAAATTATAGGTCATCAATGGTATTGGGGTTATGAAATGTCTGAATATAACACTTGTTTTGGTGATGTTAATATTCAATATAATTGTTATATGATGATGTTAGATGGGTTACCTAATGATTCTAAAGGTTATTTTAGACTATTGGAGACTAATAGAAGAGTTTTATTACCTACGGATACGCATCTTAGATTATTGGTAAGCGCTGCTGATGTATTGCATAGTTGGACAGTTCCTTCTTTTGGTGTAAAAGTTGATGCTTGTCCTGGTAGATTAAATCAATTAAATTTGTATATTAAAAGAGCTGGTCTATTCTTTGGTCAATGTAGTGAAATATGTGGTGTTAACCATGGGTTCATGCCTATAAGTGTATTAGGTGTAAGCTCTTTAAAATTTAATTCGTTTGTTTTAAATAGAATTGATTTTTAATAATTTATTTTAATTTTTATATAATATTTTTATTACTAAAAGTTTATTTTAAAGCATTAAGGGGATGCCTATACATTAAAAAAAGGGCGTTTAATACGAAATTTTAAGACGAGTGTTTAGATTAACGCTGTGAGCCTTAAATACCCAAACAGAAAACTGATCTGGTATAGATATAATAATTAAATTTAGTGAACTGAAACATCTAATTAGCTAAAAGTAAAAAAAATCAACCGAGATGCCGTAAGTAGTGGCGAGCGAACATGGTAAAGACTTTATTTTAATTTTGACATATTTATCTTTATATTTGAATTAAAAATTCTATATATAGAATATTAAACCATAGAAGGTGTGATAAAAGTCCTGTAAAAGAAAGAAGATAGGTGTGTTATATTAATGTGTTACAAGTAAAATGGTTTATGTTATAAACTGTTTGAACATTGGGGATCCACCCTCAAAGTCTAAAAAATTTTTAATGATTGATAGAGAAAAGTACCGTGAGGGAAAGGTGAAATAGAATTTTCGAAATTGAAATAGAAACTGAAACTTAATGCTAACAAGCAGTTGAAGCTTTATTATTTAAGAGTAACAACGTACCTTTTGCATAATGGATCAACGAGTTTATTTTAGTGGCGAGCTTAAGTTAAATAAAATGTAGGCGAAAAGAAATTGAGTATTAATAATGCTTTATAGTCTCTAAAATAAGACCCGAAACTAAGTGATCTAATCATGAACAGGTTGAATAAATAGCGGTAACGCTTTTTGGAGGACCGAACCCGTGTATGTTGAAAAATACTGGGATGATTTGTGATTAGGGGTGAAAGGCCAATCAAACTTAGAGATAGCTGGTTTTCTGCGAAATCTATTTTAGTAGAGCATTTAAAAACTTTAAATTAAGGTAGAGCACTCAATAGGTAAGGGGGGCGTAAAGCTTTACTGAATTTAATGAAACTCCGAATATAGTTTAAAAGATTTTAAATAGACAGACTATGGGTGCTAATATCCGTGGTCAAGAGGGTAACAACCCAGACTATAGGTTAAGGTCCTGAAAAACAATTAAGTGGTAAAGATGGTTAAAAGATTATAACAACTAACAGGTGGGCTTGGAAGCAGCCATCCTTTAAAGAAAGCGTAACAGCTCATTAGTCTAGTTTTTTTGCGTCGAAAATGTATGGGACTAAAATTGTTTACCGAAACTATAGATTTATAAAACTTAATAAAAGATTAAGTTTTATTAATGGTAGCAGAACGTTTTGTATTTTAAAGAAGATTTATAGTGATATAAGTTGGAGAAATCAAAAGTGAAAATGTTGATATGAGTAGCGACAAACAACGTGAAAAACGTTGTCATCTTAAGTTAAAGGTTTGTAAGGTAAAGCTAATCTTCCTTATTTATCAGTCGGTCCCTAAGAACAATGACGAAAGTTATTTTTGATGGGAATATTTTTTTTCAGTGACAAATCATGAATTTTATTTAAATTTACCATTATAATTTTAAGTATTTTAGTGATTTCAAGAAATAGCTGAGAAAGTTATAAACCGTACCGTAAACCGACACAGGTTAACAGATTTAGTAAATTAAGATGATTGAGTTAATTATATTGAAGGAACTCGGCAAAATGGCTCCGTAACATATGGATAAGGAGTAGCTTATTAAGGGAAACCTTTTTAAGCTGTCACAAAATCGAGGACAGCGACTATTTATTAAAAATACAGGTCTCTGCAAATTTGTAAAAAGATGTATAGAGGCTGACGCCTGCCCAGTGCTGCAAGATTAATAGAAGAAGTATACGCTTCAACTAAAAACCCCAGCAAACGGCGGCTGTAACTCTGACGGTCCAAAGGTAGCGAAATTCCTTGGCATTTAATTGGTGTCCTGCATGAATGGCGTAACGACTGTCCTACTGTCTCCAATATAATCTCAGTGAAATTGAAATCTCCGTGAAGATGCGGAGTTCCTGCGGCTAGACGGAAAGACCCCGTGCACCTTTACTATAGTTAGATATTGTAATTAAGAATTTTTTATGTAGAATATGTGGGAAGCCGTATTTTTACGCTAGTAAATTTTACAAGCACCTTTGAAATACCACTTTAAAAATTCAGGAATTACTAATAAATATATTTTATTTATACAGTGTTTAATGGGTAGTTTGACTGGGGCGGTCACCTCCTAAAGAGTAACGGAGGTGTACTAAGGTAAGTTCAAATCGAAAAAAAAACATCGGTTGTAGAGCGTAATAGTATATTGCTTGCTTGACTGTAAGATTGACAAATCGAGCAGGGACGAAAGTCGGTTATAGTGATCCGGCGATTCTTGGTGGTAACGGTCGCCGCTCAACGGATAAAAGGTACGCCGGGGATAACAGGCTAATCACCCTCTAGAGACCCTATCGACGGGGTGGTTTGGCACCTCGATGTTGGATTATCACATCCTGAAACTGAAAAAGGTTTCAAGGGTTTGACTGTTCGTCAAGTAATGTGGTACATGATCTGAGTTTAGAACGTCGTGAGACAGTTTGGTCCCTATCTACCGTAGGCGTTAAAAAATTGAAAGGGTTGGACCTTAGTACGAGAGGACCGGGAACAGTAAACCTCTGGTGTATCGGTTGTTATAGTAATAGCATAGCCGAGTAGCTAAGTTTGTAATAGATAATTACTGAAAGCATTTAAGTAAGAAACTAGCCTTAAGATAAATTTTTTAAAAAACGTAAAAGATTATTACGAAATAGGTTTGGTGTGTAAGAATTGTAAGATTTTTAGCTAACAAATACTAATTAATTTTTAATAAGAACTTTTAGTAATATATTATATAATTTTAACATTTGATATTTTTTGTAATATAATTAGATTTTATTTAAAATAGTTATTTTAAATCTGAAAATTATTTAGATTATAAGTAACAAATATAATTTGAGTTTGATCCTGGCTCAGAATGAACGCTATTAGTATGCTTTACACATGCGAGTTTAACGTTATTTTTTGATAACGTAGCGTACGGGTGAGTAATTGCGTAGTAAATTTGCCTTTTAAAAATAGTATAAAATATTCAATTTTTATAATTGTTAAAACACTTTTTTGTTATATATTAATTACTTTTTAAAGTTTATTTTTTAATAAATGTTAAAAGATAATGCTGCGTAAGATTAGGTTGTTGGTAAAGTAACAGCTTACCAAGCCTATGATCTTTAGTTGATCTTAGAGGATGATCAACCACACTGGAACTGAGACAAGGTCCAGGCTGATACTTTCGGCCAGCAGTGGGGAATATTGGACAATGAACGAAAGTTTGATCCAGCAATACTAAGTAAATGATGACGGCTATTTGGTTGTAAAATTTTTTCATTAAATAGGATAATGACCTTTTAAAAAAGAAGTCCCGGCTAATCTCGTGCCAGCAGCCGCGGTAATACGGGAGGGGCAAGCGTTATTCGGAATTACTGGGCGTAAAGGGTTCGTAGACTGTATAGTAAGTTATTAGTTAAATCTTAAAAAAATACTTTAAACAAGCTAATAATACTGTTATACTAGAGTTTTAATTAGAAGAATAGAATTTCATATGAAGAGGTAAAATTCGTAGATATATGAAGGAATATCATAAGTGAAAACGATTCTTTATTAAAAACTGACGTTGAGGAACGAAAGCATAGGTAGCAAACAGGATTAGATACCCTGGTAGTCTATGTTGTAAACTATGAGTGCTAAAATTTAATAATATATTAGATTTTAAAGTTAACACGTTAAGCACTCCGCCTGAGAAGTACGATCGCAAGATTAAAACTCAAAGGAATTGACGGGGGCCTACTATAAGTGGTGGAGCATGTGGTTTAATGCGATAATCCGCGCAAAACCTTACCAGTTCTTGAATATATAGATTTTATAATAAAATAAAAGTTTGTTTTATTGTTTTTATCTTCTTACAGGTGTTGCACGACTGTCGTCAGTTCATGTCGTGAGATTTTTGGTTCATTCCTTTAAATGGGCGTAACTCTTGTCTAATCTATATAATGTTATATTTTTCAGAGATTAACATCGATAAGATGTTTGAAAGCGAGAATTAAGTCAAGTCACTGTGGCCTTTATGAGCTGGGCTACACACGTGCTACAATGGGAAGTACAAAAAGTTACGATAATATATAATTGGAGTTATTCTTTAAAATTTCCCTTAGTTCGGATTGTAAACTGAAACTCGTTTACATGAAGTTGGAATCACTAGTAATCGCAAATCAGAACGTTGCGGTGAATATATGTCTTGGTCTTGTACACACCGCCCGTCACATGCGGGAAGTTGGTTTTATTTGAAGATATTAAAATTTTTTTAATTAATATCGTTAGTTTTTAAGGTTTTAATAGTTATTATAATATCGATAACTTGGATGAAGTCGTAACAAGGTAGCTGTACGGGAACGTGTAGCTGGAATTAAATAGTGAAATAGTTCAGTTGGTTAGAACATTGGGATCATAATCCAAATGCCGGGGGTTCAAATCCCTCTTTCATTATATTTTTTATTAAAAAAGGAAAGGTGACTGAGAGGCTTATAGTGGAGGTTTGCTAAACCTTTGTATAATTATTAAAAAATTATACCATGGGTTCGAATCCCATTCTTTCTTAAATTTTAAATGTATTCGTTTTACTTTGAAAATTTCATTTCTTTTATTTTTGCAGGGTTACTGCTTCTGAGCGCGTTACTTACAATAACTTCCAAAAGTTCTGTACATTCAGTTTTGTTTTTAGTTTTATCATTTATTTGTTCTTCTATTATACTTTTTTTGATAGAATGTGAATTTGTTTCTTTTTTATTCTTAATTATTTATGTAGGAGCAATTGCAATTTTTTTTTTATTTGTTGTTATGATGTTAGACGTAAAAGTTAGTGAAACTCCTAATGACTACATAAAATTTTTTGTATTCGGTTTTATATTCATGTTTTTCTTTGTTTATTTAATAAGTTCCGTCTCCTCTGATACGTTTAATATAAACCCTTATTTTGATATTAAACACTATATAAACGTTCATCTAAATCATCATTCAAATTGGTATTATAAAATAGATTATTTAAGTGAAGTTAAATCGTTAGGTCAGGTAATATATACATTTTACGTTCTACAATTTTTAATATCAGGCTTTATATTATTATTAGCTGTTATAGGTTCTACCTCTTTGACTACTACAGGTATTTACATAGGATCTAAGAATCAAATACCTTTTAAACAAATTTCAAGAAATTTAAAAAATGCTATAAACATTTTTTAAATTAAATTTAAAATATCTCAACCAGTATGAACAATTCTTTAATATTATTAAAAAATATAGGTTTAATTTCTGAAATGTTTTTCTGTATGTCTTTAATATATTTAATATTATTTGGTTCTGTATTAAGTACGCATAAAAAATATCCTATTCTTCAAAAAATTATTTTGAATTTATCGATACTTATACTGTTTTTATATATATTACTAAATCTAAATAACAATTTAAGCGTTACAGGTAATTTATTATTTAACTTTACTATCATAGATGATTATTTAAGTTTTTTCTCTAAAATATTCATAACAAGTTTTTGTTTAATTTGTTTGCTAGTAATTAAAAATTATATAAAAGATCAAAAATTAAATCAATTCGAATATTCTATTATTATTATGATTTCTATTTTAGGTTTTTTTTTACTATGTTCTTCCAATGATTTTATAACAGCGTATTTAGCAATTGAATTACAAAGTTTAGCTTTTTACATTATGGCTGCTTTTAAAAAAGATTCTTTCTTTTCTGTAGAAGCTGGTTTAAAATATTTTATATTAGGTTCCTTTTCCTCAGCATTGTTATTATTCGGTTTTTCCTTAATATATGGGTTAACTGGTACTTTAAATCTTACAGATTTGAAAGATTTATTTTTTTTTTTGTACCCGAATGCTAATGTTACAGTTGAAACTTCCGTTAATACAGAGTTATTGCAAGTAGCTTTATTTTTTTTGCTGACAAGTTTGCTTTTTAAATTATCAGTTGCTCCTTTACACGTATGGTCCCCTGATGTGTATGAGAATTCACCAACCAGTTCTACTATATTTTTCGCAGTTATTTCCAAATTATCTTTATTAGTTTTCACAGCCAGGATTTTTCAATTTAGTTTCCATGGGTTGATCTATAATTGGAGATATTTATTATTGTTATTAGCAGTTTTATCTGTTATAATAGGATCTTTTACAGCAATTTCACAAAAAAAATTAAAAAGTCTTTTAACGTATAGTTCCGTTAGTCATATAGGTTATCTTTTAATATCTTTCAGTTCAGGTACGTTTGAAGGTATTCAGAATTTATTAGCTTATATTTTTATTTATATGTTAGCAGGTTTATGTATTTGGTCGATATTTTTAGTTCTTAGGTTAAAAACTTTTTATATAAAGAAAAAAAATAAAGATCTAACCGATATGTCTTTATTAATAAAAATGAACTCAGGGTTAGCTCTTTGTTTTTCCATAGTTCTATTTTCTATAGCAGGTTTTCCTCCTTTAGTAGGTTTTTTTACAAAAATGAATATTTTTTTAACTTCTATAGAGTCTTTTATGTATTTTGCTGCCATAGTTGCTATATTAGCCAGTGTGGTATCTACATTTTATTATATAAGAGTTATAAAAATTTTATATTTTGAAGAAGTTATTGTAGGTAATTTGTATTACTCTTTAAATTATATAGAGCCTTTCATAGTAACATCGACTTTTTTTTGTTTCATGTTTTTTTTCATTGATCCTACTTATTTATATTTAATTTCTTACAAAATAGGTTTATTATTTTATTTTTTTTAATTTACATTATATATAGGCTTTAATTGGTTAGGTAGATAGCTTTTCAAGCTATCTGTTATAGGTTCGAGTCCTATGCATATATACAATACTATTATAACATGTTCAGTTTAGCCTTAATATTAAAATATTTAAATATAGTTACCAATGTAGCAGTTTATTCTTTTTTAATTACTACTACTTCAATGTATGTTTTTACATATACTGGCATTTTTTTTATACTTCTTTTTGGTCTTTAATTTTATTATACGTAGTTATTCTGCCTATTTTATTTAATTATAAATGTAGTAGGTTTTGTAGATATAAAAATAGGTTATGTCCATAGCTTTTTTAAGCAATTGGTTATAGGTTCAAATCCTATGTCTATAATGCAATTATATTATGTTTAGTTTAAAATTTATTTTTAAATGTACTGTAGGTACATTATTGGTCACAGCTGTTACTATACACTTTTGCGATTTAACATTAAATTTTTTAGTCGAAGATTTGTTACGTATATTAAGTAAAAAATCTTGAAAAATTCTTAATAGTGTATTTATATTTCCTGTATAAAGAATATAGAGTATTTAAAGTATATTATCTAAATACTCTATTTATTTTTAATTAACATCATAGCTCAACGCGTTAGAGCCATAGCTTTTTATAAGCTATTTGTCATAGGTTCAAGTCCTATGTGATGTACATGTTCATAATTAAATGTTGCGCTATCCTTTTTACATTACTAGTTTCCATAATCGCCAGTCGTTTTTTAGACGCTAGTATTGAAAAAGAGAAACTAAATTCTTTTTATAAAAAAAAGAATAAATAATTTAGTATATAATAGCTAATTAGTTGTAGATTAGTTAATTTTTCAATTATTCACGACAAGGTTTAAGGTAAATTTTTAGAATTATTTGTAGGTAAGTTTATTGTTTTATAAGCTGTATTGTTTTTTTATTAAAAAATTTAACTTATATGAGTATAAGTTAAATTTTTTCACATTACCTTTTTTATAATTATAATGGGATTTCATAGGTTCATATACTATGAAGTTTTATATAAAAGGGATATGAGTTTATAGTTATTTATTCTTAAGAAGCTCTATTGCATTTTTAGCTCAATTGGATAGAGCAATAGCCTTCTAAGCTATCGGTTATAGGTTCAAATCCTATAAAATGTTTAATCTAATGTTCTTTATTGATAATATTATATTTATCTTATTATTTATTCCTTTATTTGGAGTTTTAATACTGCTTTTATGTCCAAGTTGGGATAAAAATTTATTAAAGTATGTCGGTTTAGTTACGACAGGTTTAACTTTTGTAATTTCTTTATTTTTATGGGTTTTTTTTGATAAATCCATAGGAGGATTTCAATTTACAGGTATATTATTTTGGGTACCTTATTTAAATTTAAATTTTACTGTAGGAATAGATGGTATCTCTATATTTTTTATTATATTGACCACTTTATTAATATTTATTTGTCTACTGTCGAGTTGGAACACCATTAATCATAATTTAAAAGAATATTTAATAGCTTTTTTAATAATGGAATTTTTTTTAATAGGTGTTTTTTCTATTTTAGATTTATTACTGTTTTATGTTTTTTTTGAAAGTGTTTTAATACCTATGTATTTGATTATAGGTGTATGGGGTTCTAGAGAACGTAAGATAAGAGCTGGTTATTTTTTCTTTTTATATACATTGTTAGGTTCAGTTTTAATGTTACTTGGTATTTTATATATATATTCCATAACAGGAACAACCGATTATGAGATATTAGTGTCAACATTATTTTCATTAAAAGAACAAAAATTATTGTGGTTAGCTTTTTTCATGTCTTTTGCTACTAAAGTTCCTATGCTACCTGCACATATATGGTTGCCGGAAGCTCATGTTGAAGCTCCTACAGCTGGATCAGTTATTTTAGCAGGTGTTTTATTAAAATTAGGTACGTATGGTCTAATAAGATTTTCGCTACCATTGTTTCCAGAAGCTTCTTTCTTTTTTACACCTTTAGTTTATACCATTTCAGTGTTAGGTATTGTTTATACTTCTTTTACAGCTATTAGGCAAACTGATTTTAAAAGGATTATAGCTTATACTTCTGTAGCACATATGAATTTAGTTATTGTAGGTTTGTTTAGCTTTAATTGTATCGGTATAGAAGGTGCTTTATTGCAAAGTTTAAGCCATGGTTTTGTAGCAAGTTCTTTATTTTTACTAATAGGTATTGTTTATGAAAGACATCATACTAGAATGGTTAAATATTATGGTGGGTTGGCTCATTTAATGCCTGTCTATACAATTTATTTTTTATTTTTTACTATGGCTAATATTGGGTTACCTGGTACAGGTAGTTTTATAGGAGAGTTTTTAATTTTAACAGGTTCTTATTCTTTAAATACTACGATAACATTTTTTAGTGCTACCGGAATGGTCTTAGGTGGTTGCTATTCTTTATGGTTGTTTAACCGTATATCTTATGGAAATTTAAAAACACAGTATCTTACTCATTTTGTTGATTTAAATTACCGTGAGTTTATTATATTATTTCCTTTGTTTTTAGGCACACTCATAATGGGTGTTTATCCTTCAATATTTTTGGAACCTATGCATATGAGTGTAAACTTATTGATTGAGAATATGAATATATATAATATTTAGTCCTCATCGTCTAGTGGTAAGGACGTTACCCTTTCAAGGTAAAAACACGGGTTCAAAACCCGTTGAGGATACTAATAAAAATAAACTATTAATATATATATATATTATTATTTCTTACTCTTAAGCTACCTTTTAAAAAAAAAAATGGCTATAAAAAAAAATGATTTTGAAAAAAAAATAAAAAATTTTACTATAAATTTTGGACCACAACATCCTGCGGCTCATGGTGTACTTAGATTAGTTTTAGAGTTAAAAGGTGAACTTGTTGAAAGAGCTGATCCTCATATAGGTTTATTGCATCGAGGTACCGAAAAACTTATAGAATATAAAAATTATTTACAAGCTTTACCTTATTTCGATAGATTAGATTACGTATCTATGATGTCCCAAGAGCATACTTATTGTTTGGCTGTAGAGAAACTTTTAAACTGTAAGGTTCCTATACGAGCCCAATATATTCGTGTTCTTTTTGCTGAAATTACTAGATTATTAAATCATTTGTTAGCTATAGGATGTCATGCTATGGATGTAGGAGCTTCCACACCTTTATTATGGTCTTTCGAAGAGCGAGAAAAATTAATGGAATTTTATGAGCGTGTTTCGGGAGCAAGAATGCATGCAGCATATTTTCGTCCCGGCGGTGTGCATACTGATTTACCTTCTAATATTTTAAATGATATTTTTATTTTTGTAGAACAATTCTCTGTTCGTTTAGATGAGTTAGAAGAGTTACTTACAGAAAATAGAATATGGAAACAGAGGTTAGTTGATGTTGGTATTGTTTCTTCTAAAGAAGCTGATAAATGGGGTTTTAGCGGTGTTATGCTTAGAGGTTCTGGTTTTAAGTGGGATCTTAGAAAATCTCAACCTTATGATGTTTACAATTTAATGAATTTTAATATTCCTACTGGTACTAATGGGGATTGTTATGATAGGTATTTAATTAGAATAACAGAAATGCGAGAATCTTTATCTATTATAGAGCAATGCTTAAATAACATGAAACAGGGTACCATTCAAATAACAGACACTAAGTTAATACCCCCTAAACGTAAAGATATAAAATCTTCTATGGAATCTTTAACACATCATTTTAAACTATTTACTCAAGGATTTACCATACCTAACTCAGAAACTTATATGTCAAGTGAAGCCCCTAAAGGTGAGTTTGGTGTATTTATGGTTTCTGATGGAACTAATAGACCTTATAGATGTAAAATAAAATCTCCAGGATTTAGTCATTTACAATCTTTAAATTCTATGACAGAGAAACATATGATAGCAGATGTTGTGACTGTAATAGGTACACAGGATATAGTTTTTGGTGAAGTTGATCGTTAGTTAATGTATTATAATATATTGTCTGATGGTAGTATTTGCGTTACTAATTTTAATTATATAAATATTTATAATAATAATAGATATTCATTATCTAGTTTAGATATTAGAAGTAACAAAAATTTTTTAAGGAAAGATATTAATAACGGTAGTTCTCTTACAAAACATTCTAATAAAAAATCACGTTTAAAAAAATATAATAGATTTTTAAAAATTTAAATTTTATTAATGGAATATAAATTACATCTAAAATTTCTACAAAGATTTATAAAAATCTTACCCATTCATAGAATACAAATATTTTCTAACGAAATTTCTGTATTTTTGAATACGAAGTTTTTGTTAAATGCACTAACTTTTTTAAAAAATAATGTTTTGTCACAGTTTAAGATATTAACATCTATTACAGGAGTGGATTACCCTGAAAGAAGTAATCGATTTGAAGTTATTTACGATATATTAAGTTTAAAATTTAATAATCGGCTTAGGTTAAAGCTATTTGTAAATGAATTAAGTTTTACTGACACTATAGAATTATTATATCCTGCAGCAAATTGGTATGAATGTGAAGTATGGGATATGTATGGTGTATTTTTTAAAGACCATTCTAATTTAAGACGTATATTAACTGATTATGGTTTTGAGGGGCATCCCCTTCGAAAAGACTTTCCTTTAAGTGGTTTTATTGAAGTAAAATATAGTGATTTGCGTAAAAGAGTTTTAAATGAGCCTTTAGAACTTGCCCAAGAATATAGAACTTTTGATTTTTTCAGTCCTTGGTATTAATGTTATTGTATTCATAATAAAATGCTTAAGTTAATCAGAAAAGATAAAAAAATAAGAAAACTTTTTGGTTGTGTTGACCAAAAACATTTAATAGTTAAAACTATACGTAAAAACACTTTATTGAAAAACTCTTTAAGGTTGAATTCTAACTCTATACAATCAAATATTTTTCTTTATAATACTTCTAAACATAGATCCGTAAAACGATGTGTGTACACGGGAAGAAAATCTACAATACATAAATATTTCAGAATGTCTAGATTATATTTTTTTAAAATCGCTAGATTAGGTATTATAAATGGTATTAAAAAAGTTAGCTGGTAATTTTTAGGTAATTAATCTTATATGGCAGTTTATGACGGTATAGCTCGTTGGTGTTTTTCTACCAATCATAAAGATATTGGTACATTATATTTAATTTTCGGTGCTTTTTCAGGTGTAGTAGGTACTACTTTATCCGTTTTTATTAGATTAACTCTTTCATTACCTTCTAGTCAAATTTTAAATGATAATTATCAAATGTACAATACTATTGTTACAGGACATGCTTTCGTAATGATTTTTTTCATGGTTATGCCTTTTCTAATTGGAGGTTTTGGTAATTGGTTTGTGCCTTTAATGATAGGTGCGCCTGATATGGCTTTTCCTAGGATGAATAATATTAGTTTTTGGTTATTACCTCCTTCTTTAATATTATTAGTCGCTTCAATGTTAGCTGAAGCTGGTGCTGGTACTGGTTGGACTGTTTATCCTCCTTTATCAAGTGGAAATTCGCATTCAGGAGCTTCTGTTGATTTAGCTATTTTTAGTTTACATCTTTCAGGAGCTGCTTCTATTTTAGGAGCTATTAATTTTATATGTACTATTTTAAACATGCGTGTTAAAGGTTTATTTATGCATAGATTACCTCTATTTGTATGGGCTGTTTTAATTACAGCGGTGTTACTATTATTATCTTTACCTGTTTTAGCTGGAGCTATCACCATGCTATTAACCGATAGGAATTTTAATACAACTTTTTTCGATCCGGCAGGTGGTGGTGATCCTGTTTTATATCAACATCTTTTCTGGTTTTTTGGGCATCCTGAAGTATATATACTTATATTACCGGGTTTTGGTATTATAAGTCATATAGTAGTTAGTGCTGCTAGAAAACCTATTTTTGGTTATTTAGGTATGGTATATGCTATGTTGTCAATTGGAGCTTTAGGATTTATTGTATGGGCTCATCACATGTATACTGTGGGGTTAGATATAGATACTAGAGCTTATTTTACTGCAGCTACTATGATTATTGCAGTACCTACTGGTATTAAAGTATTTAGCTGGTTAGCTACGTTATGGGGTGGTTCTATTGATTTACGTACACCTGTATTATTTGCGTTAGGTTTTATTTTTTTATTCACGTTAGGTGGTTTAACCGGTGTTGTTTTAGCTAATTCAGGTTTAGACATTGCGTTACACGATACTTATTATGTTGTCGCACATTTCCATTACGTTCTTTCAATGGGAGCTGTTTTTTCTATGTTTGGTGGTGTTTATTATTGGTTTGATAAGATAACTGGTGTAAAATACTCAGAAACATTGGGTAAAATACATTTTTGGATATTCTTTGTCGGGGTAAATATTACCTTTTTCCCTATGCATTTTTTAGGTGTAGCAGGTATGCCTAGGAGAATACCTGATTACCCAGATGCTTTTTTATTTTTTAATAGAATAGCTTCTTATGGATCTTATATATCAGCTGTATCAGGTTTATTCTTTTTTTATGTAGTATTTGTTGCTTTCACTGAAGGAGAAAGAGTTGTAAAAAAAGACTTTAGATATATTTATTCTAGAAAGATTTAGTATTAGATTAATATAAAAATGTTGTATAAAAAATTTTATCAATCAAGTTTTCTGTATTCGTTCGTTACAAAACGCTATAGATGGAACAAAAATTTTTTAGTTGCTTGGATAGATAGTCATATTGTACATTATCCTTCTCCTATAAATTTAAATTACGCATGGAGTTTCGGTTCAACAGCAGGTATTTGTCTTATAATTCAGATATTAACAGGTATATTTTTAGCCATGCATTACACACCACATATAGATTTGGCTTTTAGCAGTGTTGAGCATATTATGAGAGATGTAAACAATGGTTGGTTAATTAGATATATGCACGCAAACGGTGCTTCTATGTTTTTTATAGTTGTTTATTGCCATATTTTTAGAGGGTTATATTATGGATCTTACATGGCTCCTAGACAATTGTTATGGTGTTCAGGTGTGTTAATATTTATTCTAATGATGGGTACAGCTTTTATGGGATATGTTTTACCTTGGGGTCAAATGAGTTTTTGGGGGGCTACTGTTATAACAAACTTAGCTACAGCTATACCTGTTATAGGTCAGCCTATAGTAACTTGGTTATGGGGAGGATTTACAGTAGGTAATGCTACGTTAAATAGATTTTTTAGTTTACACTTCGTATTTCCATTTTTAATAGCAGGTTTATCTTTAGTGCATTTAGCTTTATTACATAGAGATGGTTCTAATAATCCTTTAGGTATCGATTCTTCAGGTGATCAAGTTTCTTTTTATCCGTATTTTTTTGTTAAAGATTTATTTGCTTTTTTTATATTTGTATTTTTCTTTAGTTTTTTTATTTTTTACTTTCCTAATACGTTAGGTCATCCCGATAATTATATACCGGCAAACCCTATGGTAACGCCAGCACATATTGTACCTGAATGGTACTTTTTACCGTTTTATGCTATTTTAAGGTCAATACCTGATAAATTAGGTGGTGTAGCTGCTATGGGTGGGGCGTTAATAATATTATTTTTTATCCCTTTTACCAATACATCAGAAGTACGTAGTAGTACTTTTAGACCTTTATTTAAATTTTTTTATTGGTTGCTTGTAGCCGATTTTTTAATATTAGGTTGGGTTGGTCAAAAACCTGTTAAAGATGTTTTTATTGTTGTAGGTCAAATTGCCACGGTTTATTATTTTTTATTTTTTATTGTATTAATTCCGGTACTAGGTATTATTGAAAAAAAATTAATAAGATATCCTAATATTTAAAAATGTTATTGACACCATTAGAGCAATTTCAAATTGTTTCATTATTTTCTATTAAAATATTTTGTTTAGATTTTTCTATTACAAATCTTTTTTTCATCACATTAATTGTAATTATATTTTTTATTGTTATAGTTTATTGTATTATGTCAGAAGATTCTAGTTTTTTTTTTACACCTAATAATTGGCAGACTCTTATAGAAACTGTTTACGAAACAACTTCTCAAATATTATTTGATAATTTAAACAAAGAAGGGGAAAAGTATTTTCCATTTGTTTCAGTATTATTCTTATTTATTTTATTAGTAAATTTAGTAGGATTAATTCCTTACAGTTTTACTATTACAAGTCATTTGATAATAACATTTACATTATCTTTATCGATATTTATAGGTTTAAATATTATATGTATAAATATCTATAAACTCGAAACTTTGTCTTTATTTATACCATCTAATACTTCTATATCGTTAGCGTTTTTATTAGTTCCTATTGAATTTATATCTTATTTTTTCAAACCTATAAGTTTAGGGGTGCGGTTATTTGCAAATTTAATGGCAGGACATACTTTATTGAAAGTTATTGTAGGTTTTTCTTGGAGTATGCTTTTATTAGATAATTTATTTATATCGGTATTACATATAATACCTTTAATAATTTTAATTTTATTAACAGGTTTAGAGCTAGGAGTTGCTGTTATACAAGCATATGTATTTACCATTTTAACGTGTATTTATTTAAACGATAGTGTTAATCTACATTAATACTTTTTTTAAGGTGTAATGGTATTAAAAATACACATAATCACAAAAGATTTCATTACTATAAATAGATTTTTCAACACTATTTTTAAAATAGTGTTTATAAAATTATTTGTAAAATTATTACGGAATCAAAAAAAGACTATTCATTTTTCAATTTTAAAATCACCACATGTAAATAAAAAAGCACAAGAACAGTTTGGTTATACTGTTTTTAAAAAAAGTATACTAATTGATGAAGTAATCTCACTACATTTTATTATATTAATTAAAAAATTATTTAGTACACTTTTTTCGGATATGTTAGTTAATATAGAAATTGTTCACCTACCTTATACTAAGGGTTTAATTCCTACTAAGAATTCTAAATTTTATTCAAAAAGAAAATGGTTTCTATTTTCTTTAATTTAAATATTATTGTTTTAATAGCTCAGTTGGTAGAGCATAGGACTGAAAATCCTACCGTCGGTAGTTCAAGTCTGCCTTAAAACATTTTTGAAAAATGGAGCACAATTTATATAATATGTTTTCTAACATAAAAAACAGTTTAGCTGTCAAAAAAAGTTACATGTATCATTTAAAAAATAATATTTGTATCGGAGTGTTAAATGTGTTATGGGATGAAGGTTTTATAAATGGTTTTAAAGTATGTTTAAAAAAAAAAATGTTTTTAAAAATATTTTTAAGATATAATAAAAATATTCCTGTTATATCTTTATTAAAAACTATTTCTAAACCCGGCAAGCGTGTGCACTTAAATAATAAAAGTATTTGGAAATTAGACGATAGTTTAGGTCTTTTTATACTTTCTACTGATAAAGGAGTTTTATCTTTAACTAAATGTAAAGAATTAAATATTGGAGGAGAATTAATTTGTTATGTACAAGAATAATTTCACAAATATGAATAAAAAATATTTAATAAAAATACCTAGCTTTATAAAATGTTTATATAGTGAAAAAAACAATTGTTTAATAATAAAAGGATCTAACACTATCAAACGTATACAACCTGCAGTAAAGTTAATTGTATTAAAACCTAATTTTATCTATATTACAGATAATTTAGTGTTAGTTAAATCAAAAACCGATAAAAAAAAAATTAAGTCGTACAGGAGTTTGTGCAAAAGTCTTATTTTACAAACACTGTATCATTCGAATTTTAATGTTTATAAGAAATTAATTTTAAAAGGTATTGGTTATAAAATTAATTTAAAAAAAAAAAAATTGTTTTCTATATTACAGTTAAAATTAGGTTATAGTCACACTATTTCTTTTAAAATACCTTCCAGTTTAGTTCTGTTATCTCCAAATAGCAGAGTATTATTTGTCGTAGGGACCTCTATTAATCAGATAAATGCTTTAATTTCTCGTATAAGGTCTTTACGTATGCCAGACCCTTACAAAGGTAAAGGTATCTTAAACGAATATGAAACTATTGTGTTAAAAGAAGGAAAAAAAACATAAAAAATGAAACATACAAAAAAAAATAGAAAGTTAAAAAGGTTATATTGTGACCTTTATTATAAAAAGTTGTTTTTGTTAAATTTAAAAGCATATTTTAAAGATTTTATACCGAAAGGAACCGAAGTGCCTAGTCCGTTTGTACATTTTAACACTGTTTTTTATCATTTTAAAAGATGTTTACGTATAATCTTTTATCATCATAATTTAAAGCTTAACATGTTATTTATCGGGTTTAATTACACCAAAAGTTTTATTTCTGTTTTAAATAATTTAAAACATACTACTTATTTAACAAACACTGAGCTAGAAAAAGGCATGTTAACAAATCCCCAAAAATTTTCTGAAAAAACTAATAATATTTTATATTTCAATTCAGAAAATACTCCAGATTTAATTGTAGTATATACCCCAACGGAAGCCAATAAAGATTTTATTGCAGAATCAATAAATTTAAAAATACCTATTACTATTTTATTTCCAGCCGTACCTTATACTACATTAAAAAATAAGTTTGTTGATTTAGTACAGGTATTGTTAACGTCTTTATTATCCAGATCTTTGAAAACTATAACTTTAAACGATGATAAAAAAAAGAAGATATAAACCTATTTATAAAAAATTAGTTAGATTAAGAAAAAACGTAAATTACAATAATAAGATTTTAACAAATTTTAATAGAAAAAAATGGAAACCTTTATTGACTTTTCTGTTTAGGCAATCTCTTAGACGTAAATATAGGTTTAGAATATTTGATCAATTTAACAATTTTATATCACGTTTTTTTAAATTTCGTAATAAAAAATACTTATTTAATCTTTTAAGCAAGCAGCGTTTCAATTATTTTTATGGAGGAATACGAAGAAATACCGTAAAATCTATAATTATATTATCCAAAAAATTAAGCAAAAAACAAAAGTTACCGTTAAATAGAGTTTTTATTAGTCTATTAGAAAATAGGTTAGATACTATATTATATAGGGCTCATTTTGTAAAAAGCATTAGAGAAGCTCGTTTACTTATTAAACATAAGCATGTGTTTATTAATAGTAATATTGTTATTACTAATAAACATATTGTTAGGCCTGGGGATTCTATAACGATATCCGAGACATATAAAAAATATGTTATACAAAATTTAAAAGAGTCTACCTTATGGCCTATACCTCCCAATTATTTATATATAAATTTTAAGTTGTTAAATATTGTTTTACTAAACAATTTATATTCAAATAAATTTTTATCTCATTTTCCATTTTGGTTAGATATAAACTCTGTTATTCATTATTATAAATACTAAAAAAACAAATTCTTCAATAGCTCAGTGGTAGAGCAGGTGGCTGTTAACCACAAGGTCGTTGGTTCAACCCCAACTTGAAGAGTTTAGGTTAATGGAGACAATCGGATTTGAACCGATAACTTTATATTTGCAAAACATACACTCTACCGTTGAGTTATGCCCCCTTATTTACAAAACAAGTTATAGAAAGTTAATAGTAATATCACCACTTTTATTTTTTAAGTGGTCTAAATCTTTATCAATTGTTGTTAATTCGATATTGTTTTTAATTACTTTTTTGTTTCTACATTTTTTTGTTTCTACAAATAATGGCATAGACTCTTGAATATGAAAAAGGTAAAACAAAGAGAATAATGATAATAGTCCAAATATTTGAGCACCGGTACTTAACAAATCGAACTGTGGCATTTTAGATATCATTGCATAATATTGCTTATTTGGTGGAATTGGTAGACACGTTAGACTTAAAATCTAATTCTTTAGGAGTATCGGTTCAAGTCCGATAATAAGTAGTAACCAAAATGATGGAATTTGGTAGACATGCTAGGTTTAGGTTCTAGTTCTTATAAAATAGAGTAGGGGTTCAAGTCCCCTTTTTGGTATATAATTAATTAATTAATGCCTACTTTAAATCAATTATGCAAAAATAATAGGACTGAAAAAAAGAAAAAAAACAAAGTACCCGCTTTACAAGAGTCTCCTCAAAAAAAAGGTTTTTGTGTAAAAGTGTTTATGAGAACACCTAAAAAGCCTAATTCTGCTCGTAGAAAACTTGTTAAAGTAAAACTCCGTAATAATATAAAAGTTAATGTTTATGTGCCTGGTGAAGGTCATACTTTACAAGATTACTCCACTGTATTAGTTCGAGGAGGTAGGGTTAAAGATTTACCTGGTATAAAATACCACTTAGTTAGGGGTAAATTTGATTTTATAGGATTAAGAAAAAGAAAAACATCTAGATCAAAATATGGTACAAAAAAAAAGTATAAATAAATTTATTTGTATTGCAATGAAAAAGGGTAATAAAAATACATCAGAAAATATTTTTATAAATGTTATTAAAACATTGCAAAAAAAAAAAAAAAAAAAATTATAAAAATTTAAAAAAAAAA
>Ga0233438_10001645_pt1 | contig 24042 bp, 16 predicted proteins | sample SI_123_September_FD_182720 | JGI IMG/M metagenome (GOLD analysis project Ga0233438, IMG submission 182720) | Seawater microbial communities from Saanich Inlet, British Columbia, Canada - SI_123_September2016_10_MG | ecosystem: Environmental > Aquatic > Marine > Inlet | place: Canada: British...
ACGAAACGACATCAAATCGGCATTCAGACTTGCACGAAAACTTGCACCTACACTGATTATCATTGAAGACATCGATACTGCAGGTACAGTAAGCCGCCGGTTTGCAGATCATCCCATTCTCGGAGAATACCTCCAAGCAATGGATGGAATCGAAGCCAACGAAGGTATTGTTGTACTTGCAACAACCAATCACACTGAGAACATCGATCCTGCTATTTCAGACAGACCAGGTCGCTTTGACCGAATCATCGAAGTACCACTACCTGACAGAGAACAACGAATCAACATCCTAGCCAATTTACTCGCTAAGATGCCAACGGATAATCTCGCTTTTGGCCTCGGAACGGAGGACTATTTTGATAACGAAACGATTGCGAAGATTGGACGAGATGCCAAGCATCTCTCTGGTGCATGGATACGAGAGATTGTCCACACTGCATTCATTTTTGCCACATATGATGGTCGAACGTCAATCCACGCCAATGATTTGAAAGCGGCGCTCATAGATGTCAAGGAACGTCGTGGCCTAGCTTACAAGTCGACACCGAAGCTCGAACACAATTACCTCGAAAACGATCGAGATGTCGACGGTCTCTTTATCTAAACTCGACAATAAAATGTTAACATTGGAGAATAAATTCTCCAAATCAAAATCCATCACTTATGGATATATGGTGATAATATGCAAAACAAGAACATGAACAAGAACAAACAAACGTTGGAAGAGGTCATTGCAAATGCGGAGGTGGGAGAAGAAAATTTGGTAGCCGTAATTACGGATAACCGTTCAACAATTCGTACCACTTTCGAACAACGACCTTCGAACGACCAAAACAAACTTGCAACAATGATTTGGAATATTGGTGTTGAGTCCATCCTTAAAGCATCAAAGCATGGTATGCTCCTTATGCTTCAAGACCAGGGTGCATCAATCACATCATCTGTTAAACAAGTGATGAATTCAAACACAGAGAATTTCAAAGAAGATTTCTCCCAACTTGTAAACGACGTCTTTGTCGATGGCAGTGGAACTGTCCCCGAAATGCTTGATTCTTTCACGGAAGAATTAACCGAACTGATTCAAAAGAATGTAAGTGGTTCAGAATCTAGCTTAGCCAAGACCCTCGAGGCTCATGTCGGTAAAGAATCCGATTTGATGAATGCTTTGGATCCAAAATCTACAGAGGGCATTCCACATATTATACAGGAGCGAATTCAACAAACACTCGGCAGTGTATTGGACTCGACAAATTCATCATCTCCGATCGCAAAACTCTTGTTGAACATCAAAGAAGCAACTGAAGAAGGTGACTTGAGTCGTACCGCTCAAATTGAAGAGATTACGAAGATTCTCGACGCTAATAATACCGAAAGCCCAATCGCAAGGCTTCTTCGAGAAGTGAACATCGCAGTAGAAGGTTCTGCATTATCAATTCTCAAGCAGAGTATCGAGGATACGCTTCAAACTCAAAACGATACCATCCAGAAAATTTACGACATGATATCAGAAACTCTAACGATTAAGAAAACATCCGACGGTACAACATTGCAAGGTGTTGAATTTGAACAACAAGTAGGTGCATGTCTCGATGATATTGCTTCTGAACTAAATTTCGACAACGATGATGTTGGCCACACAACTGGCGTCATTCCAAACTGCAAGAAGGGCGATTTTGTCTTGTGTGCTCGCCCGGATTCAAACACTCCTTCTCTCCGAGTTGTTTGTGAAGCAAAATCAGACCGTTCGTACAACAACGTGACCAAGGTAGTTGATGAATCCATTAAGTGCATAGAAAATCGTGCAGCTAGTTCTGCAGTATTTGTGTTTAATTCATCCCGTGCTAAAGACACGTTTCCAGTTCTCAAGCGAATTGGCAAGGTCGTTCTTGTTCAGTACGATTACAACGACTCTACAAGCATGGATCGACTTCGTGCAGCCGTTGCCATCGCAACAGCAATTCATACGGAGTCAAATTCAACGGATAAAGCCCAGAAAGAGGCTATTGCAAGTGTTGTTGGACGACTCGAAAATGAATACAAGCGCTATGAATTAATTGCAAAGTCAGCAGAATCCATCATCAAGAATGGTTCAAAGATTACAAGTCAAGTAAGTATTGCAAAGAATAAATTTCGAACCATTATTGACCTCGTTAACGAAACTGCACAAGCACTAAATGTTGAAACAACATACACTGATGATACGATAGAATTGCTTTAATTGGAGAATGACAAGGAACGGAAAAGTGGTTCATATGCTAGATAAATTCGTTAAGAAACTATTTCACTTTCAGGGTTCTCAAAACCCAAAAAACCTTGAGCAGGTTGTCAAAGATGCGTTCATTATCTTACATGACCTCGAGAAAGAAGATTGTGTATTCAATGGAACCAGTGGCAGTTATAATCCAAAAAAGGGTTGGATGAAAAATCCAAAACTATCCATTACCCACCCTACTGATGGACGAACCAACATTAATCTCGATCGCCCCTCATCACCAATCGCAAGTAAGTTCCTTATCGCAGTACTTTACAGCATTGCATATTTGAAAAATAAAATCCAGTCTGCTGAATTATTCTACGAAGATAAGCAGGGTCCAAAGCAGAGTATTGCGAGTCGGCATGGCCCAGAGAAATCAGATTACATGAAGAGCATGATTTCAAAAATGAATGATGAGAGTTTCCTTAATGAACTCGAACAGTTTATTGAAAAACCACTTCCAGATCACTTAACCGAAGTACAACGTTCGTTACTGGGTGCGACGGAGCAAGGAGTTGTTTCTCAATCCGAAGTTCAAAATATTATGAAAACCCACGATATCGAAGCTACAGAATTGATGAGAGAATATGAGAGGTTGAAGGTTATCTTGGGACAAGATATGCGTATTCCGGACCAAGTTGTTGTCCCAGAAATAGATCTCATAAAACATGAAGAACAAATGCAAAACATCGTTGAGGTTCGCGACCGAAAGATAGGTAACCTTGAAACAGATATTGCTCGACTGAACGCTGATATTGATTCATTAAATTCCAAATTAAACGCTGAAATCGTGAAAGGAGAGCAGATGCAAAACCGTGGGCTTATTGCTCGGATTTTGAATCGGAAAAAATAAATCCCAGCTAAACCTAAGACTAATTGGAGAGCCAAGTATGAATCGAATTACCATTGGACTTGAAGCCCACGACGGGTCTGGTAAATCAACTACTGCTAAAGAAATTGAAACGCTTTTCAATGGGAAGGTTTTCTTTACAAAGGATGAGATGAAAAAAAAGAGGACAGCGATTTACGAATCAGAGGCCAGCCAGAAAGATAAGATGGACCAAATCGAGAAAACATATGTACAAGAGTCTCTCGATTGTTTAAAACAGACAAAAAATGCATCCTTTGTGATCCTCGATCGAACATGGTTATCTAATTCAGTCGAGGAGAACGTACGTGACATGCTTGATAAAGACGTGGAACCGTATTTTGCTGATCGAATCATTCCTGAAGGGGTTATAAATCCTGACTTGATTTTCCAGATCTTGATTCCTGAGGAGGAACGTCGTCGAAGAGTTGAGGATAGAATTGCAAAGAAGAAAGAAAAGATGACAAAACGAGATCATCGTTTGAACGATAATGCCGATTATCGCCGTGAGCTTGAAAAAGAACGTGTAGCGTATGGTTGTATTCCATTGAGACTTCGGCTAAGAGATCCGAAAGTGTGCGCACTCAGGGCAGCCCAAGTGCTTCTCGGAAATGAGAAGATTCCTCCTCTCAAAATAAAATTATCAGATTGAATCTAACTGAACGTTGTTGCATTTTGTCCAACTTTGCAAATCTTCGTCAGAGATTTCAGCGATTGCTTTCTCATATTTTTCAAAGGTATTTGATTGAAATTTCAAAATAAGTTCTTTGTCGGAAGTAATCTCTACTTCTTTGAGACCTGATTTGATGAACTTAATACCTTTCTTCCCTCTTACTGTGAGAAGTTCATCAAACCCTTTTACTGCATGATAAGCATCATCATCGGGGATGGTATTCTGAAACGAGGTCTCAACAGATTTGAGATTATCATAACCGTCCGCAAAGAGTTTATTCATCCATCTTGGCAACTCTTTCTCATCCGAGTTCACAAGGGCAAGAAATTCATGAATGACCTTGTTTCTGAAGTTTCTCAATTCGTCGAGCTTGTCGAAAACCTTCTTTTTGATGCCTTTTGATTCGTGCTTCCTCATCACGTTGATGACATCTTTCCAATTCGCAAAAACAGCCAACATGCCCTCACGTTGAGGGGTTGGGACGTATAACTCGTTTTTTTGTATGAGGTAGGCTCTACATTTCTTTTCAATACTGGACATTTTGACGATAATATCCATAATGAGATGCTCATTTAGAAACACATCTTCAGGTGTGAGGATGCCTGGCCATTTGTCACCACTTTTTTCAGAAAACAATGGTTTGAAATTGTTTTTTTCCAGTTTTGAAATGATCTGTCCAACGCTTGCAGAAGGTTTGATTCTCTGAATATCGGAGGTCAGGACTTTCGATTTGGTGCAACCTGTAATCAACTTATATGGCTTATTTGAGCTATCCTTGAGCAGAAGGTTGTCCCATTTGTTCACCACTGCGAAGAGTTTGTAGGCCAGCCATAGAACATCATCATCATCGTCATGTAATGAGGCAGCAGGATATGTCATGAACTGTTCAACAGTTCGCGGAATAATGCTTCGCTCAGGAATAGAGAGAGAAATTCTCTCTTTTGGCATTGTTCCATCGTAATCTTTCAACGGTTGCAAGAGCGAGAGGATTTTCACAATCTGAGTTGAGACCACTTTGTCACTTTGCAACTTCTTTTTATCATCAACGAGTTTCGCAAGCCGCTTTATCTGATTGAAGACTTCGTCAGCGAGATGAAGGTACGATGGAGCGGGTTCTCCAAGGTATTGTTCATTCCAATGCCACTTCGAAGGATACAACGATGCTATTTTCAAACGAAGATAGTCTCTCACTTCATTGCAATTGAGCATACTCATAGAAAGGACGCTGATGGGTTGGTTGGTCTTCTCATCTACAACAAACAAGATGTGATGTTCATTTGACAATATTTTGAACAACGCCTCCAGAATTGTCGTTCCTGGTTTTGCTGTGGCGCATTCCTCCAGTCCAAGAATGAAGACATGCTGATCAAGATCACCGTCATGCAGCCTTCTGCGAGCAATGCGTTCGACTTTGCCATCGTCCAAAATTAACGGAATTGAATCAAATCTTTGGCTCTTAAGAACATTCAAAATAGCACGATGGGCTATTGCTTGCCAATCCTGACTATCGGTGTATTGTATTGGATCGTAGCAATACACTAGGCCATCACTCGCAATCGATTCGACAAAAAGTCCCATTGGTCCCTCTACATCTCGATATCATATAGAATTAAGCAAGAAAATTATTTTGTTTTCGGACGACAATATTTTGTAAATTTCGAGATGTTTCGATTACAGATACTATGAACATTGAAGTTATCTCATCTGCATCAGAAGAAACGTTGATTTCCTTTGGCGTGTTTGCCTGTGCATTCGCATTCACACTGTGGAAAATCTATTCCATCCAACGATCTAAGATTCAATTCTATGAATCACAAGATGAATTAGGTCGGCAATCCATGCAAAACGAATTGGAAACAATGGACAACCTCATCGCAGCCCTAGAAAGGGAATACATCGATGTAGAGAAGAATATCGAACAGAATCTTGTTCACCTCGAAATTCAAAATACAACACTTCATCCAAAACTCAAGAATTTTGAAATGAAGCAATCCGCTGGATCAGAATCAACTCAATCCCTCCTTACGCAAATGGAGGCATCGTTGCATTCGATTCAGGGCGCATCACCAGCACGGGATGCTGGTGTTTTGTTGCAGCCCGTTCGGATGTTGCGGGACGTCATTACTGACATGAACAACACAATAGGAATTGTGGCTATGTCAAGTGAACAGCAAAATCAGCTCATCAATCAACTCCAAACTAATCTTACGCTAATCAAGCGAGGGCACGGATTGGAGTGAACAAAAAGGAAGTGAAAAACATGGAAGAAAAGAAGAACGAAAAGAATACGATTATTCCACGAAAGATTTTGGTACCAATCGAAGATACAAAGCCAGAGTTTTCCAGGCCATCAATGTCGATGAAGTCAAATGATCACACTCTTGGACAAAACAACTTTGTTGAGTCAAATAAGAGTGACGAATTCCAAAACAAATTCAACAATTTTATCAAGGAATTCTCATCCAACGATTTCTCAAAGAGTTTCCCAAAAATGACCTCTAAGAAGGATGGAATGATGAACGCTCAACCACAACAGCAACAGCAACCCCAAATGGTGAACAACGAACAGAAGGATACTGAATCTCAAAATAAGGGTAATTCAAAGCCAAACCCTCAGAACACCAAATTCTTCCGCTTCCCGAATCAAGAGATGCCAATCGGCGGATCATCCCAACTTGTTCATTGGAAGAACCCGGTTCTCCACGAAGTCATTCCAGTCCAAGGTTCCGAATCACAATACGTTCGCTTTGCGAATTGGCACCTTAATGGTGCGAAGATTTGGATTGGAACCTCCGCAACAAATGCAACACAAGAGGTTGGGCTCAACCCAGCCACTGGCGTCACTGGACTTATTCCTCTCGCAATCCAAGAACTCGCCCAACTCACCGAATCTGCACGAAGGCTAGCCCCGAACAAGTTGGATGCAGAACAGCGTGAATTCCAATTTGGAATCGTATGTGTCCTCGGTGGCCAAGATCATGCAGCCCTCCTCCGACAAACTAAGCTCCATAACATGACCAACCAATATACGAAGGCCTTCCGAGCTGCAGGCGTTCCAAATGCAAGCCTCAAGGCATCATTATACAATGACAACGGGAAGCTCATTGCTTTCGAAGTTGACCTTGGAAACGCTACAAAGTATGGAACTGGTCGTCACCTTCTTTTCCTCCACCCTGCAAATGACATTGGTGGAGGGAAGTCCGATGAAAGTTTGACTGATGGTAGGCTTTCCTTCCAGGCTTCAAGCCTTGGGCGGGAATTTGAATGGTGGAAGGCTGCACTTGAATACGGAAATGGACGAATTGGGTCTATCGAGACTACACTCGGTGGAACGGCTCGTTTGGGTCGTTATGCACTACTCGCTGCACGAATCCCACGGACACTCTTTGCAAAGGATGCGACTGAAATTCTTAACGTCGATCGTGCTGATTGGGTGACTGAAAACATCCAATCTCAAGTCCAGGAGTATCGTGCCAATTATGCAACTACGCTCCTTCGGACGGCCTGGGGCAAGGCAGGAACCCGCTTCCACGAGATTCCGGTCACCCTTGTTGATCGCTTCAATGACACAATGCGTATGGTCCACCGTACTCGTTCAAGCATCGCTCTCATGCGAGAACTCTTCCTTGGCCATCCAGACATGGAACTCCTTCGAGGTGACATCTCGGACGAGCGCATTGCAATTTCTCGAGAACAAGCCATCACAGAGTCCGACTACATGACGATTCATGACACTGTCAAGGATCCAAAGGGGCCTTGGCAACAACGCCGTCGTATTCGAATGAGTACCAGCATCCAAATCTCACGAGGAAAGCTCCTCTCAATGGCTCGTGCCGAGAATCCACAAACTGCGCTTGATGATGCAGAAATCATCCTTGAAGGTGTTCGAGGACTTGCAACCAGCAAGGAAGGGGCACTTCCATCTGGAGGTTTCATTGTTATCGATGCACTCGTACCAAACCAACTTCTTGAATCTGGAACAGGATTCACACAGCAATCGGTCAACAGGGCAGTTGAGTTGCTTGGAAAGGGCCTTGAATCAAAGGGAGCTGAGAAGATTCTCATCAATCTCTACAAGGTACCAGCAGAATTCTCTGATGGTGACTCTGCCATCACAGTCCAAGTGACTGAAGATCAACCAGGTACCAACGTGCTGATGGTCTCCACTGAAGAAGTCAAGACGCATCAAAAGCGAACCATTCTTCAGAATCCTAACTTGGACTCGATTACTGATACTACGGTCTCCCGAGTGTTCGGATTTGGTCGATTGCTCGGCCGAATGGTCACAGCCCATCTCGACAGTGGCTACCACCATTGCGTCGAAGATGGCGAATTGATTCTTGCGTTCCACCGCCATTACTACGGAGGCAACTTCGGAAACAGGCCGAATATCCTGCCTGGTGGTAACGATCGAAAGCGTAAGAAGGAAGAAAATAATTGAGGTGAAGAAATATGGAAATTGTAAATGCAGTATTGTTAATGTGTGCCCTAATTCTCGTTTGGGGAGCGATTAATCTAGAACGACCTGGAGCCCAGCGTGTTGAACTCAACCAGTCGGATCAACTTAACGATTCGATTAACTTCCTAAAGAAGTTGAAGAAACCAAGTGCAAAGGAGCAAAGCCAGGATCGAAGGGCTCAAGCCTTCAAATCCCACGTTGATAGCGTATCTGAAGAGATTCCAAGCACCATGGATTCAATCGAAGAATCGTTTGAGCAAATCCAATATGGACAACGTCGAAAGGTGAAGCAACTGCAACAACTTGTTACAGATATTCACACACAACTTGAGACGTCAAACCAACTACAGAGTACCACAACAACCCAATCCATGGAAGGTTTGGTCGAGCTCAAGGAACAAATCGCAACATTGTCTCAAATTGTTCCACAACTCAAGAATTACATCGAACACAATTCGTCTGTGCTCGAAGAACTTCATCGTGACACCCAAATGGTGAAGGAAAGTGTTGGATATTGATCAAATCAAGCAAGAGATGACCGATGCAAAAAAGCATCATCTCGACACTCTTGAACAACTTGGGAACATCGAGTCGCCCCATCTTGATGGGCAAGTTCGATCTCTTCAATACAGCATCCGCCACGCAATCCTTCGACCGATTGAACGTGCGGAATACATCATCGAAATGATAGAGCAAATCGGGATTGATGAACTTCCAACCTTCCTCCTCAATGACTGGATGGAGGAACTTACCAAAATCAAGAACCTCAGTGGGGGCTATGACAATGAAGGAGACCATTCGTAATCTTGCCAAAGCGCTTCGGCAATCGAATCGCGCCTATGAATGTCTCATCCAATTTGGAGATCAATGTTTGAATCATTTTGTCCCACTATCGGGAAGCATCGAGAACCCGATGCACAGGACATTGTTAGATCAATTTCGATCGCAGTGCTCGATTCAACTTTATGAGAATGAGAAACTCATCTTTGTGGCTACAAAGTTGATTTCAGAACCAGAGTTGATGGACAGGCCTGAGCTTGCTCCATATCTCGCTCAACTCGGTGCAGTTGATAGCTCTCTGAATGATGGGTTGTACGGACGGCCAATCCCTGGATTTCTCCATCCCATAATCTCAGAATCCGTCATTGACCTCATTCATCAATCCTCAGATTGTTCGTCCTGGGAAGAATGGAAGAACAATCTCAATGCAACCCAACTGCACATTCAACAATTAATCAGTTGCTTCCCGATCCAGCATCCAGTCTCAACAATTCTCGTTGGACTTCACGCCTCCTACACATCAATCACCAACACCATTACGGAGCAAGAAAAGATTGAACATACCCTTAACCAACTCGTAGAACACTCAGCAGAGGTTTCTCATCCCGAGCATGCTGCTCACTTTCGACTGTATGCGCTTCGACTCGAACAACAGCGTCTTCCTCTACCAATTTACCTTCGAGGAGATGAGGAAGAATGAACGGTTCGTTCGCATCCTTAGTGACCTTAGTCTTCCTTTTACAGGCTTTGGTTTACTTTTGGGCTTGGATCGAAAAGCGACTCAAGCCCGTATTGTCCAAGTTTCAGATCATCGAAAACGATGTTACCGTTCTCCATCACATCGGTGTCAAGTATGCTGAACGCGGTATCTTCGTTCCAGAACAGATTCTACGCGAACCGCGTTCGCAGCTCTTGATTGAAATCAAGCGCCTGGAATCTCGCCTCATCTTGGAACTGTGTCTCTTGACCACTGCAGGATTGATTCCACCCATCGCCATGCTCTTGTAACAATAAAGATGTACCACACGGAATCTTGTAATACTGGAGTGGTTTGTTCAACCTGTGGGTCGAATTAAAGTCAAGCGAATGGAATTCCCAATTCCTAAAGCGGATGACGGTCACATAGCTGGTAGCTATGGATTCAACGCAGGCATCCGGGGCAAACCTGTGTGGTTTCCCCTACACATCGACCAAATTGAGAAATATCACTTGATTACACTCAAAGCATCCTTCAATTACAAGCCTTCAGCCTCAAACCCGAACGAGCATCGATGCCACAGCAGAGTTGGAATGTGGACCGCGGTGAAGGATACGCCATCTCTACTCTCAAATTCATCAAGCAGCGACAGTTATCAGCACGGCGAGTCGAGTGAGTTCAACATCCTCCTCAATGAATGGAGGTTTGGAAAGGAAGCACAGATCACCTTCGAACTGAGGAACTCCCCTTCATACGGCGCCATACAAATCGCGGTATGCGCCATGCCTTGGTTTCTTCCTAATGAGGAAACGAAACTCACGATAACGCTCGAATGTGTTGAAGAAGGAGACATGCTTCCATTCAAGATAGATGAGAAAGTTATCTCATTCAATTGTGTAGAAGGAAGCCCAGAAGTTCCATCCAACATGATTCTAAAGCTGTTTGATGAGTTTGGAGCATTCAACATCGATGGGAATGGTAACTCTGTCCATCCAAAGCAACTCTACACCTCTGAAGCATTAAAGGAACAATTGATGCAACACCCGAACAAAAAAGTCGATTTAGCTTACATCGGAACAGACACAACCGAAAACATTCGAACCTTGATTCGTCGGATGAAGGACGATATAGGCCTTGAAAAAATCAAACATTTCTATGTGTATTACAAAGAAGGCTGGGATACTGAACTTTTGAAAACATTCCCAAATCTCAAACTTGATCGAGGTACAACAAGCCTGAATGAAAAATTGAAACTCATTAAATTACCCAAAGATGGCAGTTTACCAAAAAAAATCGCCTCAGTCGATTACACCGTTTCGACCTACGTCACCCCTTGGGCAACTGCTGATGAAAAAAATCGAACTCAGTACATCGAACTACTGAACTCACTCATGGAGAAAAAGAATTCAAAACTTATCTCTATTGATCCAGAGAACTCATCCAATGTGATTCGCGATTATTGTGATGACTTCAATTTGCATACAACATACATTGAACAATTGGATTTAAGGCCAGTCGACGAAATTGCCACTTCAAGTAAGGTCATCGATTGTACCATCTGGGAGAAGAAAGCCGAGGTGGGAGAATGAGCAACGATCCCACCGATACCATCCTAGACTACATGAAGAGTTTACGAAACAGCATGATGTTTGGACGATGCGCTGGAAAAACGACTCGACTCTCCAAGTTGCATCAAAACAGGCTTGTTAGCGAGGAAACAAGGACAATTGCACGCAAAGAACTTTACAGGCTTGCAAATATTTTGACCAGCGCCCTTGATGCAACGAGCGACGACGAAGATAGAGAGATTGCATACCTCGATTTTTCAAATGAAACTCAAACTTTTTTGAGAGAAATCAACCAATTCTTTACTGATAATCCAAATATGCTCACTGAAACCAAACTTCCGAATCAAGACATCACAGATTTCAAAGCTAAATCTCAGGAAATCATAGATTTAATTCAGCCTGAATCACTGTTACGATTTGAGGCCGAATGCTTAGAACTTGTAAAGAAATTTCAATCATCAAAAAATCCTGACAAAAAATCAATGGAAAAACTCACTAAACGTATCCGAGGTTCCATAAATCAGAAAAATGAATATTCTGAGATACGAGTTTTATTGAAACAAATATCGGAAAGGGAAATGATTTTGGCTAGCCTTGAAGAAAAAATGGCCAATGTTCATTCGTTTGATGATCGAATCAAACATTCTGAACGTTGGCCAATAGAATTGATAAATTTGAAGCATGAAAGACATCTGCTCCAGACTGAACTTCAATTCATGATGAGTGGAGCCGATCTCACGACAGAAAATCTACCGCTTTTTCAATACCTTTCGCTTCTCCGGGAAAATGCAACTCTATTTCATAACACAGAAGATAAATTCTGCAACCAAGCGACTTATGGAACGATTTCATTGATAGACAATGTCGAACGCTTGCAATCAGAAAATGGAGGATTAATTTCAATCTTGGGCGACCCAGGTTGGGGCAAAACCATTCAACTACGACAATTCACTCACGAATTTCTAACTAAACAAATTCAAGAAAGGAACACACACCAGATACCAATTTATGTTAAAGCAAAAACACTCTCAAAACATATCCGAAATCTTGCCTCTTCACATTATGGATTTGCTGTCGATTTACCAGGTGGAGGTGTTGCCGAACACAAGGGAAAAACAACGCGCCACGTTGGAGAAACCAATCAAATTCTCATTCGAGCAATGCTTGAGACTGAATCAGATTTGAGCGAGGAACAAATACGAAATCTCTTCGAGATTCAAAGAAGTGTTGCAAAAAACATGATACTCATCGTCGATGCATACGACGAGGTGCCGACCCAAGATGCACGCTTTGAAGTTGTGAATTTCATTTCAGACCAGGTGGAACATCATGCTTGGCCCGTTATTATGACGTGTCGTAATTCACACGAGGAAGAGCTTGAAACTGTATTCAAGGAAATGAATAACGGTGTAAATCCTCATCACAAGTACAAGATACACTTCACAAACGAAGAACTTCAATTTTTGATGCCAACCAAATTAGCAAATGCTTGGGGGATGAACAGTGACCAGATTTCACATACGGTTGCTCTCGAGTTTGAGGCATTCAAAAATGTGTTAACACATCCGCTGTTCGTAGGCCTTTTTTGTATGCTTAAGTCAGAAGGTGCAGAATTATCTGTGCTTGACATTGAATTGGATTCAGAAGATCGGATGTCGATTCATCATATTTCATTCCTCAAACAAGTCATCGACTTTGGCCTGAGGATTAACATCAAAGATCGAAAATCCATTACTGATGAAGATGAAAGAACGATTCGAATGGCGTTCCTGTATATCGCTGCAATTCATTTGACAATGGGCATAAATAATCTCGACAATATTCTCTCAATTATGGAGAAGTTACACGAATTCAGAGTAAGTGAAACTCAGAGGAAAATTCTCGCCGAAAACTTGGGCGTTATGTTTGTGAATGGGGAAAAAGAGATTGAATGGACACACAAGACTTTGCCTGAGGTTGCGATGGGCCTTTTAATTAATGAAAATTCTAATTTTGGTTCATTTCTCATTAACACATACGGCGGTATGTTTGGAAAGAATGGTGAATTGTGGACAGAGTGTTTATTCCTTACACTTATCGAAAACGATCTCCTCTCAATCGATACTTTTTGTATCGAATCCGAAGGAAAACTATCAAAGGAAACCATGCCGACGACGATAGAAATCTTTTCGGCTGGAAATCATTCGATTATCGAAAAGTGTTTGAAATTACTTGGAATTACATCCCAAATTTTTGAAGATGCGTTTGTTGATTTGAGCGGTATTCGAAAAGATTCGGTGATTTTCCATGACATCAATGAATATCCAGGCGTCAACGCTGATTCATGGAGAATAAAACCAATACCCGGGAATAAGTTTGAAACTGAACTTCGCAACAGAATAGGTAATTCCTACTTCTGTGAGATGTTGAGCAATGATCGCACATTTGCGTTACCAATTGAGCTGTTCGGAACCATTCTTGAGAATCACGATGAGCAGGGGCTATTGTTTACATTGTTTGATGGGAAATTAGCCAGTAGTAGTTTGATTGGATTAGAACGTTTGAAATGGCCTGAAGCTCTTTCCAGCGATATTTCATTGTTGTTGAGTAACTTTAGCGTCACAGCATTAGCAAATGTTTACTTCAAGGCATTGTTATATTCCCATGACTTATTTTCGAAGATGGGGAAAAAGAAATTTGCTCGAAATCTTCGAAAACACTGGATTGAATGGTCTCATTCGGTTAGTCAAAATCCTTGGAGCATAGACATTTCGATTTCCGACTTTTTTGACCTAATTTTAATTTGTATGGAATCAAACACCGATCTTGATTTGTTGAACGGATTCATGTGGGGTAGCAGGTACGAATATGACATGGATCTCAACAGGTACGATCTTCATGACGAGAAGATACTGAACGACCTAGACAGGTTTATGATTCAAAAAATCAATCGAGGCGATTTTGCACCTGGGAAGATATCATCTTCTTGGCTGCTTGGTAAGCACCGCGTTACCTTGGATATATTGTTAGAATCGTCAATATTTATGATGGTAAATACAAGGGAAGTCTTCAACAAAAACCGATGGGAAAAATATATTCTACCTCTAAAAGAACACTGGGGGATTCCAATTGACTTCACAATGAAGGGTTCAAAGGGCTCAAAATTTGATAGAATTCAGAGTCTCAATGTCGATAAAATTCCGGATGGAGTTCTTCGCTACATCGTCGGAAAAATTGAATAATCAGTTTTTTTCTTCGTAATCTTGTAATACTGGTGCTTATTCATGCAAACGTGGGTCGTATATCATCGAGGAGGGAGGAATACCAAATTCCTCCTGAGGATTTGGAAAATCACACTCTCCATTTGATGAATTTGAACAATCGACATACTGCAATTCGCGGCACACCAACTTGGATTCCAATTGAGCTCAAATCACTCGATGGATATCATGAAATCGTCCTCGAGGCTTCATTCCGCTACGAAGCAACCGATGAAAATCCCGATGAGTATCGTGACAGAAGTAGGGCTGGGATTTGGACTGGAGTTAAGGACGCGCCAATGGTCGCATCCATTGCCAGTCAATCTGATTCCTATTCCCATGGCGAACAGGAGAATGTTCAGATTCTTCTGAATGAATGGCGATTCGGTAAAAATTCACAAATTGCATTTACGTTCTCAAACACAATGCAACACACAAATCTTTCACTCGCCATTTGTGCGATTCCGTTTTTCCATGCGAGAGATGGTCAGAATGCAGAAACTTGCCTTACCTTGACGCTGAAAGCAATGGCAAAAGGAGAGGCGTATTATGATAAGGTTGATTCAAAAGAAATTCGTTTCAAACTGGATCGTAGTGCATCCAAAGTACAGAATCGTGTCGTCTTACAATTGTTCGCTGAAATGGGTGCGTTCCAACTCGATGGAAGTGGGAATTCGGTCCACCCCAAACAACTCTATACAACCCGCGCTTTGAAGAATCAAATCAATGCTCACGGGTCGAGCAAATTCGAAATCGCCTACATCGGGACAGACACAACCGAAAATCTTCGTGCACTCATTCGCCAAATTAAAGAAGATGAGAAACTATCGAGCAGTATCACAAAGCTCGTGATTTATTTTACTGAAGATTGGGATGCTGAACTTATGATGCAATATCCAAATTTGAATTTGAACGAAACAGACACCGGTGGTAAATTTGAGTTGTTGTTCAAGCAACTTCCTTTAGACGGAACGCTACCTGAATCTGTTGAATCTGTTGATTTTGTTCTCTCAACATACGTAACGCCATGGGCAATGGAAGATGAAAAGAATAAAAATCAGTATATTCAACTCATTCAATCCTTACTCAAAGAGCCTTCATCTCGATTGATTTCCGTTGATCCAAGTGATTCAAGCAAATCCATTCGGTCTTATTGCAAAGACACCAATCTCCAATCGGTTTACATTTCAACTCTCGGCTTAAAACTCGCTGACACGGAACACAGTGGGCAGGACATGGTTGTCGACTGCAAGGTGTGGAGAAGAGACAAGGTGGTGAGTGAAAATGAGTGACCAAGTCGAATTGAATCCAAGCAGGAATCATAAGTTGGAATATCTTAAAGAACTGAGGGCAAATCTTACCTTCGGACGTTGCGCAGGAAAAGTCACAGAACTAACCAAACTTCATCAAAATAGACTTGCGAGCGTAGATGTTCGAGGTAGACACCTCTGGTTGTTGGCTGACAGGTGTAGAATCATACGTGAAGCAAATTTCTATCAAACGTCAGAGAACCCTATCGTGCCTGAGATTGATAGAACTCTTAGAAGGATTTTGAATTTCCTTGATGATGATTCTCTTGAGCCGTACCGATATGCGAAGGTCTTTGATATAGATTCAGGAAGCTATCTTGAGGATGTTGAAGGCAATATCATATATCCCACAATCAATGAAAAAGAACGTAGTGATTTCTCAGAATGGTATTCAGCTAGGCATGAAGTATTTGCTGAGAACATTACTCTGGAGACTCTACAAAACATTCAAAACGCTGCGACGAAAATAAAAGACAATGTCTTCAGTCGCCAGAACAGCATCGAAAACGATTCAGCATCTCAACTTGCCGAAGAGCTAGCAGACTTGGAGATACGAATCGAAGACATGAAGCAACAATTGGATAAAGCAGAATCAGACCGAGACAAGTATGTCGAATTCCTTGCGAATATGCCTGTGGAGTTTGGAGAAAGAGAATATCAAGTTCTATCAAGAAAAGAAAAAGAACTCGACGGCAATGTCACAAGGTTTTCCACAATTCTTGGACACCTGAAAAGCGACAGAAGCCAAATTGAAAGGCGGATTTTAGAACAAAAAGCAAGATATATGTCACAAATAAAAGCCGAGATGAGGCAGTTTTTGGATCTGATGGATAAGAGCAATTCAGAAATCTTCGGAGATATACCAGCCTTTTACTCAGCCATCATCCATTCTGAATCGAATGTTGGTGCAGAACTAAATCAATTCGAAAAAGGAGGTTTAGTTTCCATCTTCGGAGACCCAGGATTTGGAAAAACAATTCAATTAAGGCAGTTCACCCACAAATTGATTTCAGATCAAATCAACTCCGAGCAGTTTAGCTTTATTCCAATTTTTGTGAAAGCAAAATCTCTTGCAAAGGTCATCAAATCAATTCCTGATAATAAACAAAAAGTCCCTATGCAAAACGTACCTTTCAACCCCTTTGCTGCAAATGCATCAGAGAACTGGCGTCGCCGCCGTAAGAGCGAACCACACGGACCCGTCGGACCAAAAGGAGAAGAGCCTTTCAACCCGTTTGCAAAGGATGCGGCAAAGCATCTTCGTACCAAATTAAGGGAAGGACGAGAAAACGGAGATTTTGAAGATTTAAATTATCTCAAAGACGCAATCCTTGAGTCTGAACCAGACATGCAAGAAGACATTGTTTTCAATTTGTTTAACAACATACGAATGCAATGGAAAGGAATCTATTTGATCGTTGATGCGTATGACGAAATCCTTGATGAAGATGATCGAGTTATACTTGCGAACTTTATCAGAAAACGAATTGAAAACCAGCAATGCAAAGCTGTAATTACATGCAGAAATTCACACAAAGATGAATTTGTTAAACATGTTTCGTCAGAGAAATCGTATATACCTCACGTCATGATGGATATTCACTTTACAAAACAAGAACTACGTTATGAAATGCCAACAAAGCTTGCAAACGCATGGGGAATCAATAGTGACCAATTAGCCCATTCAGCAATGATACAGTTCAAAGATTATGAAGCGGTTCTGACACATCCATTGTTTGTTGGTTTCTTTTGTATGTTGTTAGAAGCCAACGCGCTTACTCCACTGGAAGAAAACAACAAACGAATCCATTTGGACGGAACTATTTCATTGCAACACGTTATTTTCTTGCGCAAGGTCATTGAATTCGGTCTCGGGCCAACCATCAAAGAGCGCTCAAAGGTTTCTGATTCAGAAATGAACAAAATCAAGCGTGTTTTCTTTTTCATTGCTTCGACCTATCTGACAACAGGTCTAACGAACATGGCACACATTCTTTCCTTCATCAAGAAGTACCACGATATTGATTTGACAAACAAAGAAAAAACGATTTTGAACGAACATCTTGGAGTCATGTTCGTTAACGGTGAGAAAGAGATCGAGTGGACCCACAAAACACTACCAGAAGTTGCGGCCGGTCTCATTATCAAAGATGACGAGGATTACAAACAATTTTTGACAAAGAACTACGGATCCATTTTTGGTAACAAGGGTGCGTTATGGAGTGAGTGCTTGTTGATGACAGTCATTCAAGACGATCTCGAGGAACCAAATGAAGATGAACCTTTCAAGACTCTGAAAACCCTCTTCCCTACTATGGGGAAACAAGCTCTTATTCGAACCTTGGATATGTTTGGAGTAGAGGATAAAAATTACATCACCAACATTAGAAAAGTCGACCAGTTTTACCAATTTTCCCCATCAGGAGATGAAGGAATCAAACCACTCATGAAAGCACTTGGTGAGGCCTTTTTCGATTCACTGAGAGGAGGCCATCCTTTCCCTATTCCAAACGCATTACTTGGAAAATCTATCAAGAAAGACCTACACATCGATTTATTCAAGCGGACAAACCTTGAGGGCGACCCCTATTCAGACGTAGTGTTTGACCCAGAGAAGCTCTCTTTCCCTAATTTACCAATTGCTGAAATTTTTGATCGTTTCGAAAACAACGTCGAAAAATTGAGTTATTTTTACCTGATTCGAAAGGCGTACGGCACTCAATCCATTCATCCAAACCCAAAATTAGATACAGAATTCGTTAAAAAACTCATCACTCTGATTGAGGAACAAGCAACGACTTTACAACTTAACTTTGATAAAAATCAGAATTGGATTGCTATGCTTCTTGGTTCCTTCAATTCAAAAGAATCTGTTGATTTGATGCAGACCATCTGCTCAACAATCAAAAACAACGTATCCTCATTGGATTTCAACGATGTCGATCATGTCTCTTTACAAAAAATCAACACGACGATTCTAAACAAGATTCGGACCATGCCTGGCAAAAGTCAAGAATTCAGACAAAAATTTACTGCCAAGCGACTCAAAAACCATCGCCCACAAATCCTTCGACAGTTGATAGGTTGTATTCTGACATTTGACGATGGATTTATTCCTATAGCCCTTAAACAAAAACGATACACTATCCCCAAGGAGTTTGAAGAGCAATTTGGATTGGTCAGGGAAGCCTGGGGCTTGCCAGGTGCACGCTATCGCAATTTAGCATTCGCTTTTGATAAGGAACTAGAAGACCATCCTACACGAATCTTAAGAGGAAGTTTAGGAGATTTCGAAAGAATTCCTAAATGGATTCCAATCTCTGAATTTGTCGATAATTCGATTCAGGGCGAATTCAATCCAAAGGAATTCAAGAAATGATGAGTCTATTCTGCAAAATATCATTACGATAGTTTGTAATACAGCCTCGCTCTTTTCATGACGTGGTCAAAGTTACGATTGGGGGACAGAACAAAGACTTCCAGTTCGAAGTCCCTAAAGCAGATTATGGACATGTGCCACAAAACGAGAAATATCCCTCTGCTGTTGCAGGTGAATCCGTATGGTTGCCGATAATGATCGAGGGCAAGGATCTCAGTAATTTGAATACGCTCACAATTATTGCTCTATATGGCGAAAGTCGAGAGAATGAATTCAAAAAATACACCAGAGCAGACGGCAGCGATGACTGGAGGGAAAGGAGTAGAGTTGGAATTTGGACTGCCGTAAAAGACTCTTCCAAACAAATTGTATCAGTCAATGACTATGCCCGAGCACAAAACAGCAACGCGTTTCCTCATGGAGTTATTGAAAATTGCAGTGTACGAATAGACAATTGGGACTTTGGAAATCAAGCGACGATTATGATTGATGTTAGCGATACTGAATTCGACAACGATGAAAGATTAACTCTATCGCTTTGTGCAATGCCATATTTTCTCGAGAGAGATCAACCAAATGCAACTTGTACATTGAAAATTCAATTACAAGGTGAAATTACAGGAAGTCCTAACCAAGTGCTTGGAGAACACCTTGTAAAATTTCAGAGAAATGATGACATTATCAACGATAAGACACAAATTGAGATCACCCAACTCGTAGAATTGGGTGCGTTGAACAAAATTGGTGAAGGGAACTCAATTCATCCAAAGCAGCTCCTCACTTCAACAACTTTGGTATCAGAAGTACAAAAGGTAGCAGATGAAAAATCTGTTAATATTGCTTACATTGGAACAGATACAACAGAAAATTTCTCCTCCCTCATTCGAACCGTTAAGAATCAAATTTCAGATAGAATCGAAACTTTTCGTGTCTATTACACGGAAACATGGGATGAAGAGATTCTGGAAACCTATCCAAATTTGTTAGAAGCCGCCAAAGACATCTCGGGAGGGGAATTTAATCTCGAATTCGAAAAAATACCTTCCAAGAGGTGTGACGACTGCGGTGAATCAGATTTCATCAAAAACGGCAGTGACTGGGTATGTAAGGATTGCAACTCAAAGGAGTACACTCTTCCACTACCTGATAATATAGAAAGCGCAGATTTCACGGTCGCAACATATGTCACACCTTGGGCAATTAATACGGAAACAGAGGACCAATACATAGGCATGCTCAACCTTTTATTGGGTAATGATAATTCGAAATTGATTTCTGTGGATCCTAAAGCGGGTAACAAAAGCGTTCGTTCATGGTGCAGTAAATTCAACCTCTCAGATATTTACAAGAAAAAACTCAAACTCAAGTCAACACCAATTACCAGACCCCAAAACCAAACAGTTGATGCGATCGTGTGGCGAAAGAAGAAGGTGATAAATTGAGTCAGAACTCTTCGGACATTGTTACGAGGTATCTTGAAGATCTTCGTAGTAGTGTAATGTGGGGTAATTGTGCTGGTAATACTACCAGGCTTGATCACCTTCATCATAATCGACTCATTAATAGAGAGCTGATGGTTGATTCTTGCATTTCTTTCTTCAAGATCATTGATGCACTAAACAACGTTCGAGATATTGTTGAATTTGATGACGGTATCAGAGACTTAATCATCAACCTCCATCTTAGTTTGAACGATTCTAAATGGTACGATGCGGTTGATAAAGCCACTTCTGCTATAGGTCAAGATTCCATTAATGCTGATGACTATGAGATGCTCGGGGAACTTGCAGAGACGATTCTGTCGTCGGATTCAGGGTTATCCGACGTTGAAGGCGAAATGGGTGTTCTTGTGAGAAGTACAACATTCTCAGAAGCCATCATTGGAAAAATTGATTCTGCAATCAAAATCTTTTTGAAGCTTATAAAAACATTCATAGAGAAGGCTGAAAGAGGTCAAGATGAATCATTTTCTCAATCCATTCAGAAGATAGCACCTAGCATGGGCATCCTTTCCAAACACAGCAGGGAAATCAAACATTTCCATTCTTGGGATGAAGAAGAGAACACCGATGTTTTTGGAGACACAAAGAGATGTTGGGAGATGTTAAGATATGGAGCGATTGATTTACAACATGAAATAAATTCACTCCGAGACTATTCTGAGAATTCTAAAACCAAAGCAGGGATTGGATTTACTGTTTATGGTGACCCTGGGTGGGGCAAGACCATTCTTCTTCGCCAACATGGATACAATTTAGCAAACGCATTGCTCCATGAAGAACCAGATGAGATTCTGCCAAATGAAGGCCAAGAAGGGTATATCCCAGTATACCTCAAAGGAAAAGTCCTCATCAAGCATGTTGAATCTCTCAGCCCATACGAATGGGAAATTGGAATGCCTGTGGATGATGACTCTCAAGAAACTTTCTTAATGAGCGAACTGAATAACCTACAGAAAATCTGCATTAACGCTATACTTGAATCAGAGAAAGAATTGGACAAAGAAATCGTAACTTCTTTTATTCACGACGCTTTCGAAAAGAAGAGAAACATACTCTTCCTCATTGATGCGTATGACGAAGTACCTAACAGAGAAAGTCGAATAAATTTGATTAATTTCATGCATGAACAATTCAGATTACATGGCAATAGATGCATCTTGACCTCTCGATTTACTCATCGGGAAGAATTGGAGGAATTCAGTGAGATAATATCAGACATTGGGGGATGGGGCGAGATAAGAACACTTGAGATACACTTCACAAATCACGAATGTCAGTATGAAATGCCTATTAAACTCGCAAATGCATGGGGCTCAGACAGCGGCGATATCGAATATTATGTCTCAGAGAGTTGGCAAGAATACCGAGACGTGTTAAACACTCCACTGTTCGTCGGACTCTTTTGCATGTTAATCTCAGAAGGCCATTTGCACGAAATGGGATCGAGCGTTGCAGGAGATGGTCTTCTACGAACTCGCAGCCGTAAATCGGTCATAAACCAATACGGTGAGCGCGTAATATATTCCGAAAAGCCTGTTACAATGCCACATGTTATGTTTTTGAGAAAGGTCATCGATTTTGGGTTGAAGGAAAACATCCAAAATCGGAAACAAATAAACGAAGGAGTCGATCTTGGAAAACTACGAAAAATCGTTCTCTACGTTGCAGCAACTCACAAAATTCTGAACCTTAATTCTGTCAATGTTATTCTGAAATACATTCAGAAGATTCATTCTATCAAACTTACAACAGAAGAACTCAAAATTTTCAAAGAAGATTTAGGGATTATGTTCGTTAATAGCGAGAATGACATTGAATGGACGCACCCAACCTTGCCAGAGGTTGCGCTTGGTATGCTCATTTCAGAAGATACAGATTACAGAAATTATCTCGAATCAATGCATGGATCCATCTTTGGACCTAGGGATGTGTGGTGGAGTGAATGCTTGATTCTCACACTCATAAGTAACAATCAAATTTCCCGTCAAGATTTAGAATTTCATCCCTTATTCGAATTGGTGAAAATGTTTCCTAAAATGGGTGGACGAAGTGTAAGAAACACGCTATACATGTTCAGTCCGTTGTTCAAGAATTTCAAATTCACCATGATTGAACTAAATTTCTATAAGAAGGAGTTTGAATTCAAAGTTGAATGTCGAAGACCAGAGCTACTAGAAACCGCAAAAAGTCTTGGTAAATTGTACTTCGGGGCCATAGTAGAAGGTCGTCCATTTCCCTTGCCACTGAGATCGTTCGACTTGGACGATTATTCTGAAGGCAACTTTTTCTCAAACATATTTGAACGTTCCAATGATGAATTTGCAAGCGAATACTTTACTTCTGCTGCTAAAACGCTTAACATATTCGCCCATTGCAAGTATCAAACAATTGTGAAAAACTTTGGGGGAGATTTCTCTCGTTTAGCAATACATTTTCTCTCGTCATTAGAAAGATATGAATCAGCCGGTCACGTTGAAGAAAATCTTAACGCATTCATCAGGAACATGAGAGCAACGAATTTCCAAATGCGATGGGACACCAAGAATTGGTCAAGATATACTGAAAAAGTACTGGAAATGGTTATTGGTGAAAAGCTAATTAATCCACAATACTTTAGATTATACAATGAGGTCATGATGGCACAGCAGAGATTTTTGGAAGGAGAGAAACTTTCAGACGGAGATAGGATTGATACATTCAGAAATAATCCTTTCACGGAATCTTTGATCCATCGTTTCGATGAATGGGATAGTGATTCAGACCTCTATGTCAAGATGAAAAAAGATATCGCTCGCATCCATCAAATAAACGATTATAGTCCTGAATTGGGCTTCGGAGATACACAACTCTTGGAAGAAGAGTATTTTACTGTTGTTTATTATCAAATTATTTCACTTCTCATTACAGGAAAGTATGATCATAGATCCCATTCAATAATTCATTTGGATTCTATTTTACAGATTGTAGGAGAATGGGGATTTACCCTCAACTCTAGTGCAGGACCAAGCAGACTTCAAGGCAGCAGGTGGCGGATTCGGCGTGATCCCTTACCTCTCCAACCCGCTATGGATTTTAGCACAATCAATGGATTGAATTTAATGGAAACACTCATTGACGGCGCTCCAAATTGGTTTGTCACACTAATGCTGAGTGAAGTTGCTAAAAGCCAATATCGCCGCAGGATTGATGGTCCCCACTCCCGGACTTGAACCGGGGACACCCTGATGTCTGCTGAGACGGTTTGTTTACACAACTACAGTCAGGTGCTCTACCAACTGAGCTAAGTGAGGTAGTCTGTGCGACCTCCTTGTTC
>Ga0233438_10001647_pt1 | contig 24013 bp, 18 predicted proteins | sample SI_123_September_FD_182720 | JGI IMG/M metagenome (GOLD analysis project Ga0233438, IMG submission 182720) | Seawater microbial communities from Saanich Inlet, British Columbia, Canada - SI_123_September2016_10_MG | ecosystem: Environmental > Aquatic > Marine > Inlet | place: Canada: British...
TACGTAAATACGTTTCATCTTCATCCACTGGCACTTGACTTAATTGGCCAGGAAGCCCTGTGGCAATTCTTTTCCCATTTGAAAGTGTAGTATACTCAATGTCATCAATTCCGATTACTGAAATACTGCCATCTTCTCCGATAGCGTTTTTAGTGTAAACATTACCCCTGTAGTATCCAAAGTCATTAAACTCATCATCTACAATGGGCCTGTAAACATCTGCAACCCATTCGGCAACATTACCTGCCATGTCATAAATTCCAAAGTTATTTGGTTCGTAGGACATCACTTCGTTTGTAATATCGGCGCCATCATCTGACCACCCTGCTATTCCGCCATAATCTCCTTTTCCTTGCTTAAAATTTGCTAATTGATCGCCTTTTGTTTTTCGATTTCCAGACCGTGAATATTTACCGTCCCAAGGGTATTTTTTTCGTCCTCTGTAAACATTGTAACTTCTAAGTTCTGAAAGTCCCAAAGCTGCATATTCCCATTCTGCTTCTGTTGGTAATCGGTATTTTAAGGAAATAAAACCAGTTTCTCTTGTGGCATATATATTGGTAGAATCCTTCTCTATTCTGGACCTTCTTTTATTTGGAATCGTAATTGAATCATTACCACCATAAGCTTTGGTTGGTGCATTTATATAGGTATCTATATTAAAATTACTCTCAGCAGAAGTGTGTGTGAGGTGAGAATCTTTTTCAAGATACCCTTCATTTTGCAACCCTATTTCTGCAACGCGATCTGATCTCCAGTTCGCAAACTCAACAGCTTGAATCCAACTAACTCCTACAACTGGATAATCTTTAAAAGCAGGATGACGAAGGTAATTTTCGACCATCATTTCACTAAGTCCTAAACGGTTTCTCCATACGAGTGTGTCTGGAAGTGCTCCATTGTAAATGGATTTGAAATCTGGATTTTTTGGTGGATACACACGCTTGATCCAATCTAAATACTCCAAATACATGACATTGGTAACTTCTGTTTCATCCATGTAAAACGATTTGACATGTTGTTGGTTTGGAGAATTATTCCAATCATGCATGACATCATCTTGAACTTTTCCCATTGTAAAAGTCCCGCCTTCAACAAACACTAAGCCTGGAGCTGTTTCTTGACCCTTAAAATTTGTATTGTACTGAAACCCCCCTTTTTTAGCATTAATTTGCCATCCTGTAGCTCTTGACGAACTTCCAGAACTTGAGGACTTGCTACACCCTGCTAGTGATAATGACAGTACTAACAGAAGTAAAAACCTTAATGTGATGATGTTTTTCATATTCAAATTTTAATTGATAAAACTCAATTGAATTCAGTCCCGCAATATACTAATTATTGATTATTATGCAATAAAATTTCTGAGGGATTTATTCTGGTTTCTAATTTACTTAATTGGATTACTTTGGTTAAAAACGCTAAATTTCAGGATTTATTATTGTAATTTTGAAATTAGCTTTTATTTACAGATACTAATGACCAAAACATTGCGTTTGTTTACTATGAAAAGACTGTTATTCTTTATAGCCTTGTGTTGTTTTTATTTTGGAACCGCTCAAACTCAAAGTTTTGACATCAAATGGAATGGATCGACCACTTTGAGTACAACTGACAGTGCAATCGAAATCCCTTCTTTTAATTCAGAAAATTACAATTTTTCTCACAAAAAAGGGCTAACTTTTACTGCTCAGTGGGATTTGAACGGAAACTTAGATGAACGGTCCGTTGAACTAAAATCTGTTGAAAGCATTGAAGTTTCCAAAATAGACCTAAAACAATTACCCGTTTCAACCATTCCAAACACGCCTCAACTAAAAGTTACGAATGCTGTTTACAGAAATCGTTCTCAGGGTCATCTAGAAATTGCTCCTGTTTTTTATGAAAATGGTGTTTTTAAAAAAATCATTCGCTTTACCATTTCATATCGATTGAACTCACAAAACAGAAGCGCATCAAGAATAACATCCCTCAGTAATTCTAATTTAAAGTCTGGTGATTGGTACCGATTTGCTGTTGACACCACGGGTGTTCATAAACTCAATAAAAACTTTTTGAATAGCTTGGGTATTAATACCAGTGCTATAAACCCTAAAAATATTAAAATCTATGGGCATGGAGGAAAACCGCTCCCTCTATTAAACTCAGAAACCGTTTCTAACGATTTGATTGAAAACACAATTCAAGTAATTGGCGAAGAAGACGGAGTTTTTAATGACGATGATTACATTTTAATGTATGCTATTGGACCAAAAAAATACAATTCTGATTACAATTCGCACATCAACCCATATAGTGACAAAAGTTATTATTATGTAAATACCAGTCTTGGAAATGGCGCCAGAATGTCCACAGCATTAGAACCCTCCGGCAATGCAGATGTCATATACAACTCCTTTCATAACTATAAATTCGTAGAATCCGATACTTATAACATCGCAAAAATGGGAAGGCGCTGGTTTGGACATCGTTTCTATGTGGAAAATGTAAGAGTCTTTAGTTTTGATTTCCCTAATTTAATGACGAGCAGCCCTATCCATTTAAAAGTTTACACGGCTGCAGCATCCGAGTCGGACAGTTCGATGCAGCTCAAACTCAATGGTTCTAATGTTAGTAATTTCAACTATTCTGCAATTGACAATGACATTCTAGCAAGTTCCAGGTTTTTTAGCGGAACTATTTCCAGTAACTCAGAAACAATTGATATAGAACTATCTTACAACAACAATGGCAATCCGTCCGCTAGGGGTTATTTAGATTATATTTCTATAGAAGCCGAGTGCGCTTTAACGAGCCTCGGAACTCAATTTGAATTTAAAAATAACAACTCCTCAACACAGTTTGGTATAGGCCAGTTTGAAATTTCTAATGCTGCTTCCATAGCTCAAGTTTGGGACATTAGCAACCCCTATCAAATTCAAATTTATAACAATGCAGATGCCGCATCAGAATTTAGTTTCAAAACAAATTTAGGAATCCTAAAAACCTATCAAGCTGTGGGGCCTGATTTTTATGTCCCTAGAAAAACCAACAACACGATTGTTTCAAATCAAGACATCAAAGGAACTGTGTTTTTAGATGCTCAAGGCGAATTTAAAGATGTTGATTATTTAATCATTACTCCTGGTTATTTACGAACGCAAGCAGAACGCCTAGCGCAAATTAATCGGACTCAGAATAATTTGAACGTCAAAGTATATACTTTAGAATCCATTTATCAAGAGTTTAGCTCTGGAATGCAAGATATTGGAGGTATTCGGAATTTTGTAAAGTATGTGTATGACAATGCCAGCACACCTTCCAAAAAACTAAAATACTTATGTTTATTTGGCGATGCCTCTTTGACTATAAAGACCGTATTTCGAACAACACCAACATTGTTCCATCTTGGTATTCTACAGAAAGTTTTAGCTTGATAACTTCTTTTGTGTCTGACGACTATTTTGGCATGATGGACTCCAATGAAGGCACCATGTCCAACAACAACAAACTAGACATTGCTGTGGGACGTATTTTAGTTGAAAACACCCAACGGGCCAAAGAAATGGTGGATAAGATAGAATCTTATTATTTGCCCGAAAACTATGGAAGTTGGCGCAATAATTTCTTGCTCATCTCGGACGATGTAGATAAAGAATCGGACCAGATCATTCAGTCCACAACCGAAGAAATTGCCGAAGATGTAAAAGCAGAAAAACCTTTTTTAAACGTTCAAAAAATTCATGCAGACTCCTATGTTCAAGAAACCTCGTCAGGTGGTGCGCGATACACCCTAGTTAATAAAGCTATTTTTGATGCACTAGAAGTTGGCGCCATTGTGGTTAATTATTTTGGACATGGTGGCGAAGATGGATTGGCTGTAGAGCGCATTTTTGATAAAATAAATGCACAAGAACTAAACAACCCTAGTAAACTTAATTGTTTTGTAACCGTTACTTGTGAATACACTAAGTTTGACAACCCTTTTAGAGAAACTGCGGGTGAATACTTATTTTGGAACAAAAACGGAGGTGCTATTAACCTAATCACTACCACAAGAAAAATTTATGTAAACGTTGGAACTAGTTTTAATAAAACGTTAAGTCAATATTTATTTTCATACGGAAGTGACGAAACAATGAGTATTGGTGAGGCACTGAGGCGCACTAAAAATGACCCCGCAATTTCCAACCAAACACAACGCCGATTGGTTTTTAATATTGGAGACCCGGCTATTAAACTCCCTATTGCCAAGCCAGACATTAGAATAACAAAAATAAATAACGAAGATGCGAATGCCAATACACAAGTTCTAAAAGCTTTAGGACCCGCCAAAATCGAAGGGACTGTCACCGATGCACAAGGAAGTATTTTAAGCAACTACAACGGAGTACTAACCGCAACTATATACGATAAAGACCTTCAACGTACAACACTTGGAAATGATGGGACGAAAAATTCAAATGAGGAATTAATTCTAATGGATTTTGATGCTTTGGGGGAAGTGATTTTTAGAGGACAAGCGAGTGTAACCAATGGACAATTTGCGTTCGAATTTATTGTCCCTAGAGACATTAGAGTCACAGAAGGGAATGGAAAAATAAGCCTCTATTCTAAATCCGAAGCACCCTTATCTGACAACCGTGGATATAATTATGATGTTAAAATTGGAGGCGTTAACCTCAATGCTCCCGAAGACAATACTGGACCAAATATTAAATTATACATGAATGATGAAAATTTTGTTTCTGGGGGCATCACCAATGAAAACCCAACGCTTTTAGCGAATTTATACGACGAAAACGGCATTAACACCGCCAGTGGAATTGGACATGATATTACCGCCATTTTAGATGGAGACGAAACCAATGTTTACAAATTAAACCCTTATTATGTAGCTGCTGTAGATGATTACCAAAGAGGAACTCTGAGTTATCCACTGCGTGATTTAACTCCAGGCTTACACACCCTAACACTCAAAGCATGGGATGTCTACAACAATGCGTCAACTCAAGACATTCAATTTGTAGTCTTTGATAAAGACGTCAGTCTAGAGCTCACCAATGTATTGAATTACCCCAATCCATTTGTGAATTATACAGAATTTTGGTTCAACCACAATAGTTCGGACCTATTAGACGTTTCTATTCAGATATTCACCATTTCAGGGAAATTAATAAAAACCATTAATGGGCAAACTAACATAGGATCCAATACAAGCGTTGTGTCCAGAAATTTAACCTGGGATGGTACCGACGATTTTGGTAGCAAAATTGGAAAAGGCGTTTATGTCTATAAATTAAAAGTACGTTCATCCATCACTGGAATGAAAGCAGAAAAAATTGAAAAACTTGTCATCCTTTAATATTACATTATATTTGTCAATTCATAATACCAAAATTTAAAATGATTCCAACCAAAAAAACCCAAAAAATAACATCCATATGTGTGTTGTTTTTAATCGCTTTATTGTCAACCAAAGTAGCAGCTCAAACTACCACTGTCATAACGGAGAATCCAAACGACTCTAGAGTCATTACCACAGGAGTTCCGTTTATATTGATTGCTTCGGATGCTCGCGCCGCAGCAATGGGGGACATGGGAGTTGCCACCTCTGTGGATACTTATTCTCAACAATGGAACCCTTCAAAATATGCCTTTTCAGAAGCAAAATCTGGATTTGGGATTAGCTATACACCCTATTTAAGCAAATTAGTCAATGACATCTTTTTAGGAAATGTCACCTATTTCAACAGGCTTAACGAACGGAGTGCCTTTGCCGTTAGCCTTAAGTATTTTTCTTTGGGGGAAATTGAATTAAGAGCCGATGAGTTTTCGCAAGAATTAATTGAAAAACCAAACGAATTGACATTCGACGCCTCTTACTCTCTTAGACTTTCGGATCAGTTTTCGATGGCAGTAGCCTTGCGTTACCTGCGTTCAGACTTAAAAATTCAAGCCATTGATGTTAATGCTAAAGCAGCCAGTTCGTTTGGAGTGGACATTTCTGGGTATTACCAAAGTGAAGAAGAAGCCTACAACGATTTTAACGGCCGTTGGAGAGGTGGTTTTGCCATTCAAAACTTAGGTCCAAAAATCAAATACGACGAAGGTGGAACAGAAAATTTCTTGCCAACCAACCTAAGGTTGGGGGGTGGATTTGATTTCATCTTTGACCAATACAACAGAGTGAATGTGACTGCTGAAGTTACTAAACTTTTGGTGCCAACACCTCCAATTTTAGGAACCGAAACCGTATTTGAAGACCTCAATGGAAATGGAACTTACGAACAAGAAGAAGATACATTGATTAGCAAAACTGACGATGTCATTATTGAAGGTCAAGATCCAGATGTTGGATTTATGGCAGGTGTGTTTCAATCGTTTAACGATGCACCAGGTGGATTTAGTGAAGAACTAGATGAATTTACTTGGGCCCTAGGAGTAGAATACCTGTACCAAGACTCCTTTGCTTTGAGACTCGGATATTTCAATGAAAATGAATTCAAAGGCGCCCGTAAATTTTTCGCTATGGGTGCAGGTTTCAAATACAGTACAATTGATATCGATTTATCGTATTTATTTTCCGCTTCTAAAGTTCAAAGCCCTTTAGAAAACACCTTGCGTTTTTCTTTATCTTTCAATATTGGAGATGGAGAGTACAGTGAATATTAAGCAATGGCTAAAATAAAACATTAATAAAAACTATTGCACACTGCAATAGTTTTTGTGTCTATAATGCCTATGAAAGAAATAAAAATGGAGTCCACTTTTGAAGTCTATGATTCGGTTGAAGAATTAGAACCCTCCGCACAAGCGCTATTACAAAAAGCAGCAGAAGCCCGTAAAAAAGCCTATGCACCCTACTCAGAATTTTTAGTCGGAGCAACCTTAGAATTGGAAAATGGAGAACTAATATCTGGAAACAACCAAGAGAATGCTTCCTATCCTTCTGGACTCTGTGCCGAACGCACCGCTGTTTATTATGCAGGTGCAGAATTTCCGAATCAAAAAATAATTCGCATGGCCATTGTCGCAGGATCGACCATCAGCCCAACCACCAAACCTATCCCCCCTTGTGGTGCTTGCAGACAAGCGTTATCAGAGTACGAAGTGAAACAAAAATCTCCTATGGAACTCTATTTTATGGGAACTTCTGGACAAATAGCCGTCTCAAAATCCGTTGAAAACATCCTTCCTTGGATCTTTGACAAATCCGTACTATAACGTTTTTTTAAAAAATTAACTCCTACTCTTTTTAGGTTATCAATCAAAGTATTACTTTTGTGTTTACATTAAAAAAAAATTACTGTAAACGCATGCAGAAGATAACTAAAGAAGTCTACCTAAATTGGTATGAAAACATGATGCTCTGGCGAAAGTTTGAAGACAAACTTGCAGCCGTATACATCCAACAAAAAGTAAGAGGGTTTCTCCACTTGTACAACGGTCAAGAAGCCGTACTTGCCGGCGCTTTACATGCGATGGATTTATCCAAAGACAAAATGATAACAGCCTATCGAAATCACGTGCAACCCATTGGGATGGGCGTTGATCCACGCAGAGTTATGGCTGAACTTTTTGGAAAAGCAACAGGAACATCTCAAGGATTGGGAGGCTCCATGCATATTTTTTCAAAAGAAAAAGGATTTTATGGGGGTCATGGAATCGTTGGAGGACAAATCCCTTTAGGAGCTGGAATGGCGTTTGGAGACAAATACAACGAAACTGGTGCTGTAACACTTTGCTATTTTGGCGATGGTGCTGCCCGTCAAGGATCCTTACACGAAACCTTTAACATGGCCATGAACTGGAAATTGCCAGTCGTTTTTGTGTGTGAAAACAATGGGTATGCCATGGGAACTTCTGTCGACCGAACCGCCAACCATTCTGATATTTGGAAATTAGGCTTAGGCTATGAAATGCCATGTGGCCCTGTAGATGGGATGAATCCCATCAAAGTCGCTGAAGCATTTGACGAGGCTATTCAACGAGCTCGACGCGGAGATGGCCCAACATTCTTAGAAATGAAAACCTACCGTTACAGAGGTCATTCTATGAGTGATGCACAGCACTACCGAACGAAAGACGAAGTCAAAGAATACAAGAAAATTGATCCAATAACACAAGTTTTGGATGTTATTCTTCGAGAAGAATATGCAACAGAGGACGATATTAAAGTCATCGACAAGCGTGTGAAAGAGCTTGTTGCGGAATGTGAGAAATTCGCTGACGAATCGCCCTATCCAGAAAAAAGTGTCATGTACGACGTCGTATACGAACAAGAAGATTATCCATTTTTACAACATAAATTATAAGTTATGGCAATCATAGTTAATATGCCCCGACTAAGCGACACCATGGAAGAAGGAACCGTGGCAAGCTGGTTGAAAAAAGTAGGAGACAAAATTGAAGAAGGTGACATACTAGCGGAAATCGAAACCGATAAAGCAACCATGGAATTTGAATCTTTTAACGAAGGAACTTTACTTCATATAGGGGTTCAAGAAGGTGAAACGACCATGGTTGATGAACTTTTGGCAATTATTGGAGAGGAAGGCGAGGATATTTCGGCGCTATTAGCAAACCCATCTGCAGCCGTAGAACCCACTACAACTGAAGAAACTACTGAAGCCGTTGTAGAAGCGGAAGCGGATCCAGTCGCTGAAACAAGTTCTGCAGATATTCCAGAAGGCGTCATTGTCGTAACTATGCCACGCTTAAGCGATACGATGGAAGAAGGGACCGTCGCAAGTTGGTTGAAAAATGTAGGAGATACCGTAGAAGAAGGCGACATTTTAGCGGAAATCGAAACCGATAAAGCAACCATGGAATTTGAATCCTTCAATGAAGGAACCTTATTATACATTGGTTTAAAAGAAGGAGAGTCTGCAAATGTAGATGACCTTTTAGCGATTATTGGCCCGGCAGGAACCGATGTTTCAGGCGTTGCCGCTAACTTTTCTACCCGCACAAAAACCGATGCAGAAGCAGCACCACAAGAAACACCAAAAGCAGCTCCTACAGAAATAAAAGACACTCCTAATGTTGAAGCGGCACCTGTAGCAACACCCGTTGCCACTGCGACAGTGTCTCACACAACAGGACGCTTGCACATTTCGCCACTCGCACGAAAAATGGCAGATGATAAAGGCATTGCCTTGAACCAATTGGTTGGAAGCGGCGAAAACGGACGCATCATCAAACGCGATGTAGAAAACTTTACCCCTGCTGTAGCAAATTCTGTTAGTGTAGCAAAATTTGTACCCACTGGTCAAGAAGATTTTGAAGAAATTAAGAATTCGCAAATGCGTAAAACCATTGCGAAACGCTTGGGCGAATCTAAATTCTCGGCACCTCATTATTACTTGAATGTAGAGTTTGACATGGACAATGCCATAGCTTTTAGAACGCAATACAATACGGTTCCTGACACAAAAATATCATTTAACGACATCATTGTCAAAGCTTGTGCGTTGGCATTACGTCAGCATCCACAAGTAAACTCACAGTGGTTTGCAGACCGTATGAAACTGAACAATCACGTACACGTTGGTGTGGCGGTGGCAGTAGAAGATGGCTTGGTCGTTCCTGTGGTGCGTTTTGCCAATGAGCAAAGCTTGCCACAAATTGGTGCTGCCGTTAGAGATTTTGCAGGTCGAGCACGAAACAAAAAACTAACCCCTCAAGAAATGGACGGCAGTACGTTTACGGTGTCTAACTTAGGGATGTTTGGAATAGAAAGCTTTACCTCAATTATCAATCAACCCAACTCAGCGATTCTATCGGTGGGGGCGATTGTTCAAAAACCAGTGGTTAAAAACGGACAGGTTGTTGCTGGAAATACCATCAAACTCACTCTTGCTTGCGATCACCGAACGGTGGATGGCGCAACGGGAGCTCAGTTTTTACAAACCCTTAAAGGCTATGTAGAGAACCCTGTGACGATGCTGGTTTAAGAAAGTTTTTTGAATACTATATTGGAAAAGGCTGTCTGAAAAGGCTGTCTTTTTTTTTGCGCTTATAAACAGAAGACTAAACTCTTTTTTAACCCCACTTTTTAGCACAGCATCAAGAATAGCATATAAAGAAACTGCCCGAAAAGGCAGTTTTTTTGTTTATTGAAACCACGAAATGATTTTGATTTTCTTCAAACAAAAAATCCTGATGAAAGATCATCAGGATTGTAAGTGATGTGGGCGCGAAGGGATTCGAACCCCTGACCCCCTGGGTGTAAACCAGGTGCTCTGAACCAACTGAGCTACGCGCCCTATTTCTAGGACTGCAAATATAGTCTAGTTTTTCAATTCACAAAAGATTTTTTATAAAAAGTTAAATTATTTCCGCCACCACAAAAGTGCTACCTCCAATATAGATCAAATCGTCGTGGAAAGCGCTTCGTTTGGCGGCATTTAGAGCATCTACAACTGAGGGATAGACCAATCCTTCAAACCCGTTTTGGATAAAAATATGTGCGAGATCAGAAGCCTCAAGCCCTCTAGGAACATTGGGCTTGCAGAAATAATACTGTGCCTGTTTTGGAAATAGCTCTAAAAGTGAAAGAATATCTTTATCATTCACCATGCCCAACACCACATGCAAGTGTTGAAATTTCTCGGACTGTAATTGTTTAAACACATAACTCAGACCTTCCCTATTGTGTGCCGTATCGCAAATAGTTTTTGGCGAACTCCCCAAAACCTCCCAACGCCCCCGAAGTCCGGTATTTTCAGTCACTTTTAAAAGTCCTTGTTGCACTGCTTTTATGGGGATTGTAAACGCCTCACTATTTAAAATTTTAACAGTCTGAAGTACCGTCTGCACATTATGAACTTGATAGTCGCCTTTTAAACTTGTGGGATAACTAACTTCAACCAACTGATCTGCAAAATAAATTGGTGCTTGCTCTTTAATGGCTTTGGTTCTAAAAATAGTTTCTGTTTCTGGCTGGGTTTCGCCAATTACTGCAGGGGTATTGGGCTTTATAATGCCTGCCTTCTCCCCTGCAATAGCCTCTAGAGTCGTGCCTAGAAATTGGGTATGATCCAAACCAATGTTGGTAATTACCGATACTTCAGGATTTAGTATGTTGGTAGAGTCTAAGCGTCCGCCAAGCCCTACCTCAACAACGGCAATATCGACTTGCTCTTGTGCGAAATACTCAAATGCCATGCCGACTGACATTTCAAAAAATGACAATGAATTTGATTCAAAAAAGGATTTGTTATGAGCGACAAAATCCACCACAAATGTTTCGCTAATCATTTCTCCATTTATACGGATGCGTTCGCGGTAATCTTTTAAATGGGGCGAGGTATACAGACCCACTTTGCAACCTGCTTCTTGCAATACCGATGCGAGCATATGCGCCGTAGAGCCTTTGCCATTGGTACCTCCAACATGGATGGACTTAAATTTATGTTCAGGATGATTGAGATGTTTGGCAAGTTTGAGAGTTTGGCTTAAATCTGCTTTATAGGCTGATTTTCCCACGTTTTGATAGAGTGGTAGTTGAGAAAAAAGCCAGTTGGTGGTTTCTGAATAATTCATTTACTGTCGGACACTAAAATCAACAATCACAAAACCAATTTGTTTGGCAGGTGCTTTGGAATCTGCAGGCCATTTATGGGTGAGGGCTGTTTTTTTGGCAGCATTATACAAACAGATATCACCAGTAGTACCTCGTTTTCCGGGGATGGCTTTGACCACATTTCCATTTTGATTCACATGAATTTCTACCACCACTTTACCTTCTTCGTCACAGTCGGGAATAACTTTTGATTTGGAAGGACGACCCCGACCGTTCAGTCCATAGCCTACGCCTCCGTTTCCACTTCCCGGAGATCCAAAATAACTTGGTGCATAAGGATCGCCGTTCAACTGACCTTTATCTCCTGGGGTATCATCATCGCCTTCAGAGCCTGTATCGGTACCGTCATCAGCTCCAATTCCACCCATCAAGGCATCTAATTGTTGTTTCTTTTTGGCTTTTAAGTCGGCTTCTTTTTTGAGGCGTTCGGCCTTGGCTTTAGCTTCAGCATCCGCTTTTGCTTTTGCGTCTGCCAATACTTTGGCTGCAATCTCGTCCTCTGCCTTCTTTTTTGCTTCTGCATCCGCTTGACGCTTGGCAGCTTTAGCTTCTGCTTTTTTGATGGCAATGGATTCTAAATCTTCCGCAGTCAAAACCTCTTCTGACGCAGCAGCTTTTGTGGACTGCACAGGTGGTGCCGCTTTTATGGGTTCTACTACAGGTTCGGAAACCGGAGTAGATTCAGAAGCAAGTGGTTTTTTAGGTTGCACAGCTCCACTGCCAGTATTGGTGGTTCCAAAATTAACGGCAACCCCATACTCTAAAGGTGGATCCATGTAACCAGGCCCTACCACAAACAACAATAAAAGCAATAACAGCATGATAACGGTAGTCAATCGTGCCGAATATTTTTGATGTTTGGTTTCAAAGTAGCGCATCTCAGTTAGGATTTACGGCTAATATGATTTTGAATTTATTGCGATTAGCAATGTCCATCACTTTGACAACATAATCTACAGGGACCGATTTTTCAGCTCTCAGCACAAGGGTTGGTTCGGCTTCTTGTTGAAGTAATTGTAGTAATTCTGTTTCTAAATTTTGAATCTCAACTTTACTTTGATCGATGTAGAACGATAAGTCTTTTTGAATACTTACAGAAACCGATTTTTTATTTTCTGTTTTTCCACTAGCTTTTGGCAGTAAAATATCGATTGCGTTGGTAGTGACCAATGTGGAAGCAATCATGAAAAAAATCAATAATAGAAATACAATATCCGTCATGGACGACATATTAAATTCTGGAGTAATTTTATTTCGACCTCTAATATTCATCTTAAATAGGTTCGTTGAGTAAGTCTAAAAACTCTACCGAATTGGCTTCCATTTGATAAACGACTTTATTGGTGCGTCCGACTAAATGATTAAAAGCAATGTAGGCCACAATCCCGACCACTAAACCAGCTACAGTGGTAGTCATTGCTGTATACAACCCATCGGCTAATAATTTAATATCGATTTGACCGCCTGAATTGGCAATTTCAAAGATGGATAAGATCATTCCAATAACGGTTCCTAAAAACCCAATCATGGGGGCTGCTCCAGAAATAGTAGCAAGAATACTGACGTTTTTTTCTAAGCTATAGACTTCTAGTTTTCCAGCATTTTCGATGGCTGAATTGATATCGGCAAGTGGACGTCCAATACGGGAAATTCCTTTGTCAATCAGTCGAGATACGGGTGAATTGACTTGTATACAAACTGCTTTGGCAGCCTCAATTTTTCCATTAACAACATGGTCTTTTATTTGGTTCATAAAATTTGGATCGACTTTAGACGCTGCTTTTATGGTAAACAAGCGTTCAAAATAAATATATAAAGCGACTACTAGTAGTACAGTTAGTAAGGCTATAATAAGCTGACCAGCTAAGCCTCCACTTTTAATAAGCTCGATAATAGATAATGTTTTTTCGACAGATTCTGCATCCAATTGGATAGCCATTTCATCTTGAATACTGGTATTAATCATATATGTTTAAGTATTACTTTTGAATATAAAAACGCAAAAAAATGCAATAAAGTATTTTTAAAGGAGCGTCCTTGTAAAGAAAAATGTTAGTGCTCCTGCTAAAAACCCTATTAGAGCCAACCAAGAGATTTTTTTTAGGTACCAGAAAAAATTAATTTTCTCCATCCCCATTGCTACTACACCAGCAGCAGATCCAATAATGAGCATGCTTCCACCCGTTCCTGCTGAATAGGCGATAAAGTGCCAAAGTTGATGATCCTGTGGTTCAGAAAACATTCCTAATGACGCTGCAACCAAGGGTACGTTATCAATCACAGCAGATCCAACTCCTAGAAGCAGTACTACTAAATCAGAAATTCCAGCCACATCAATTTCGGTTCCTAAAGTAGGTGTTGACTCTTTGAGCCAATCTGCAAAACCAAATAAAACACCTAAAGACTCAAGTGCTGCTACTGCCATTAGAATCCCTAGAAAAAATAAGATACTAGGCAATTCTATTTTTGACAAGGAATGATGTACAGGACTCACATGTACATGACTTTCTGAGCCTTCTTTATCTAGCTCAGTCATACTAAATTTTGAAGAACTGTATATTTCTGCAAATATTGCTACGACTCCTAATGAAAGCATCATTCCCACATAGGGGGGTAAATGGGTTGCCATTTTAAAAATAGGTACAAAAACGATGGCAGCTAATCCTAAATAAAGCATGGTGCCACTGAAGCGTCCTGTGGGTTCTGAAGTACTAGTGTCCAGTTCCAAAGAACCTTTAAAAACAGGCAATCTAGAGGCTATGAAGGTGGGTACTACCATACATACAATGGATGGCAAAAGCAAGTATCCGAATAGGTGTCCTGTAGTGACTTTGTTAGCTATCCACAACATGGTAGTGGTCACATCACCAATTGGTGAAAAAGCGCCACCTGCATTGGCAGCAACTACAATAAGTCCTGCAAACCAGAGTCGCATTTTTCGATCATGAATGATTTTTTGAAGTAAAGAAATTAAGACAATTGTTGCCGTTAAATTATCAATAATAGCGGAAAGTACAAAAGCAAGAAGGGCAAAAATCCAAAGTAACTTTGTTTTCTTTTTAGTTTTGATGAAATTTTTTATAGTTGAAAATCCATTAAAATAAGCAATGATTTCAACAATGGTCATCGCACCTATTAAAAAGACAAGAATTTCAGCTGTTTTCCCTAGGTGGTGTAATAAGGTTTCTTCAAGAATGTGCATTTTTTCGACATGACCAAACGCTTCGAAATTACTAAGAAGAGCATGTTTACCCGAATCAAACCATGTTGTAAAATCATCAATTCCAAAAGAAATGAGTGCCCAACTAAAGGCCATCATGACCAAGGCGGGAATTAATTTGTCAATTTTTAAACTGTGTTCAAGTGTGATGGCTAAATAACCAAATACAAATACAATAATTATTACTGCTTCCATAAATTAAGTTCTTCAAGTTTTAGGCACAGTTTTAATTTATTTAAGACTGCGTAACAAATATAAAAAACTAAAATACGCTTTCTTTAAAATTATTGTTTTTTTTCGGGGAAATAAATAGCGCCACTACTGTGGTCGTGTTTTGCTCCCGTTACCGATTGAAGACAATTCGGTTCATTTCGCAATTTTAGGATGCCTAAAAACCCAAATATTAAAGCTTCTTTAAATTCGATTATTTGGGGGTCGGCCTTGGGCAAATCATATCCATACAGGTCAGATATACGTTGTATGAGAAAGGTGTTAAATACGCCGCCACCTGTTATCAAGCCTTTAATCAAATGGTTTTTTTTCAACACTTTAGAAAGCTGTAATGCACAGTGTTCAATCATTGTTCTTAAGACCGTTGGCACTTCTAATTGATAGGTTTCTATGAGTGGTAAAATTTCGCTTTGTACCCACTCTAATCCCAAAGATTTTGGCGGCTCCAAAGTGTAGAATTTCAACGCGTTCAACTCTTTTAATAAGGGTTTACAAACCGTTCCTTTGGCCGCTATCTGACCTTCTGAATCATACGCCATTCCCATGGATGACACATAGTGGTTTAAAACAATATTGACCGGGCAAATATCAAACGCTATGCGTTTGTTGTTTTGATCAAAAGAAATATTAGCAAAACCTCCTAAATTGAGACAATAATCATAGTCAGAAAATAAGAGTGCATCGCCGATAGGTACCAAAGGGGCGCCTTGCCCTCCTAAAGCCACATCTTGGGTTCGGAAATCACATACAATTGTTTGTTTCAAATAGGTTGATAAGGTGGGTAAATTTCCTATTTGAAAGGCTTTTCCTTGGTCCGGTTGATGAATTATCGTGTGCCCATGACTGCAAATAGCATCTATGGCTGTATGGCTATGTACCTCCACAAAAGGTTGAATCAAGTCAGCTAAAAGTCGGGTATAATCTTCATTTAGTTCCTTTAATTCTTTTGAATTTAAATCGATGGCGGTTCTTAGACGTGATTTCCATTGTTCCGAATATTTCACTGTTTGAGCAGCGTTGATTTGAAACTTCCATTTGGTTTCGAATTGAAAACTTGAAAGACATAAATCGACCCCATCAAGCGAGGTTCCCGACATCACTCCTATGACATTGTAATGTGATTGTTTTTTAAAATTTGAATTGGTCATAGCTATTATTTACGCTTATTTACTATGCACGCATAGTAAATTTTTATATATTTGGAAAACAAACATGAAACTTATGAATTTTTCCTTTTCTGAAGAACACCTTATGGTTCGACAAGCCGCTCGTGATTTTGCACAGACAGAATTACGTCCCGGCGTTATCAAACGTGATGAACTCCAAGAATTTCCCGACAATTTAGTAAAAAAAATGGGAGCACTAGGATTTATGGGAATTATGGTAGATCCTAAGTATGGTGGCAGTGGTATGGATACCATTTCGTATGCGTTGATTATGGAAGAACTTTCAAAAGTAGATGCATCGGCATCTGTGATTGTATCTGTCAATAATTCATTGGTATGCTATGGAATTGAGTCTTATGGTTCGGAAGCTCAGAAAGAAAAATACCTTCCAAAATTGGCAACTGGCGAACATGTGGGTGCCTTTTGTTTGAGTGAACCCGAAGCTGGCAGTGATGCCACTTCTCAGCAAACTACCGCTATTGATCAGGGCGATCATTATCTAATTAATGGCACAAAAAATTGGATTACCAATGGTGGACGATCTGATGTATATATTGTAATTGCACAAACGGACCGCAACAAAGGTTCTAAAGGAATTAATGCTTTTATTATCGAAAAAGGACTGGCTGGTTTTGAAATTGGGCCTAAGGAAGATAAACTCGGAATTCGCGGGAGTGATACCCATACGTTGCAGTTTAACGATGTAAAGGTACCCAAAGAAAACCGTATTGGAGAAGATGGGTTTGGATTTAAATTTGCGATGAAAACATTGTCTGGTGGACGTATAGGAATTGCATCTCAAGCTTTAGGCATTGCTTCTGGCGCTTATGAATTGGCGTTGGCCTACTCCAAACAGCGCAAAGCCTTTGGTACGGAAATCTGCAACCACCAAGCAATTGCCTTTAAGTTGGCAGATATGGCGACAGACATTGAAGCGGCGCGTCACATGGTAATGAAAGCAGCATGGGAAAAAGACCAAGGGGTGTCATATGACACGTCCAGTGCGATGGCAAAACTTTTTGCATCTAGGGTCGCTATGGAACACACCGTGGAAGCCGTCCAAATTCATGGAGGTAATGGATTTGTAAAAGACTACCACGTAGAACGTTTGATGCGCGATGCCAAAATCACTCAAATCTATGAAGGTACTTCCGAAATTCAAAAAATGGTGATATCAAGAGCAGTTCTTAAAGATTAGTTTTATTGAAATCATTGGCTTTTTTTTATTATATTTATTAATGAATTAAACCCATGAACCGAACATGCAGAAAATCATATCCTACAAGAAAATGACTAAAAGCCAACTGCATGTGTTCTTTTAAAAATAATAAATATACACATGAAATTAAATTTACTGTCTTGCGATGCTCAAAGACCTGACCGAAGAGCCATAGCCAAATGTATGGCAGAAATTTCTTCTAATATTGGTGGTTCCTTGGCAAATGAACTTACAGAAATACTTTTAGAAGGAGATGCTGTAGATATTGAAGTCGATGACAAAAACACTGCCTCTGCTTTAAGATCTTTACGGAAATTAAATATAGATTACGAAATTTTAGAGTAGGGGGTGTTCATTTTTTATTTTGTTTTAGACTTCACTTTTTTTAGAGAAAAAACTTCAACTATTTTTTGACGTAAAAAATTTAGAGTTAAGACCATAAATCCTATGACAAGCCTTTCAAAAATAAATTGGATTGATGTATCTTGCTCCTCTATTTTGAAGGTAAAAATTATGGAAGGAAATAAAATGTTAACCTATATAAAAGAAGTTTTAGAAAACCTCCCAACAGACTGGTTGAATTTAACCACCCATCGGTTGGATATTTATGATGAAAAAGCGGCTAAAACTCAATTTTTAGAACAGTTTGAAATCTTATGTAAAACGCATAATTCTGACCCATCGGCACTACAGTCGCTACCCACCGCTTACGACTACATTCGTTTGGGGCATCCTTTGTCCTGTGTACTAGAATGGACACTTGCCAATCTGAACCAACTCAATCCAGAAAATGTCATCAGTTTTTCATCACAGACTGCAGCTATTTTGGCCATTTTAAGAACCCATTTATTAAACGGTAAAAACACACAAATTGTTTATACAGGAGCATTACCCGATGCTTTTGATACTGAAACTCTAAAGCAGGTTTATGGCTATCATTTTGAATTAAAACAGGTTGAAAACACTGCAGCCATCACCAAATTTGACGGCAGTACTATTTATATCTCACAACAAAAAGAACTTTGGACGGTTGAGCAATCGTCAAACATCGATTTTTACGTCCAAACCAATCCAGCACTCGGAAGTGTATTGCTCGTAAATGGGCACCAAAATAAAGGCTATATCTCCGATATTCAACATGTACGACGAAGAGAAACCATTGCCATGACACCTGTCAATTGCTTGAAAACTTTATCCGTTTTAACAAACACATCTTCACCAACAGCACACACTATTTTAGAAGCCAACAAAACACAGGTTTTAGAGGCTATTTCAGCCATTACTCACAGCCCTACAAAGCCTCTCGTAGGCTCTAGTGGTCTTTCGATTCAATATGCGATAATGATGGGGTTGATTCACGATGCTCAAGAAAATCACCCTAAAAAAGACATCAAATTTATTGTGCCCCCCAACTGTTATGGCGGCACTAATGACCAAGCACGACGGGTGGCAGCCTGTATTAAAAATGTGGAAGTGGTGGATTTGCACGTCGATGGCGACAACGATATGGTGCAAAGTATGAATACCATTTTAGATCAGATTGCTGCCCAGGATGCCATCCCCTACATCATTGCTGAAATTCCTACCAACCCCAGAGTAGAAGTTCCTGATCTAGTTGAATTAAAAAACGCATTAAGCACTGTCCGAAACACCAAAACAGGTGAAATAGCAATAGACCCTGTCTTTATTTTGGACCAAACCTTTTGTCCAAATGTGCTGTTTTTAGATAAAAACAACTTGCTTTCCTCCGTTCGAACCCTGTCCTATGCGAGTGGCTCCAAATTTCCGAGTGGTGGAACATGTACGGCAGGTTACGTTGTTGGCAATAAAAAATCCGAAGCCTTGATGGCAAAAATTGAACGGCACCTCCTTCTTTGTGATAATGAGGCAACCGCACATCAATATGAAATTTTGAGCTCACAATTGCCGTCCATGAATCAACGCATACAAGATGCCTATCAAAATACAAAAGACTTTGTGGATTTTATTAAGGACACCCTTCCAGGGGCTAAACTCAATTTTGTGTCGGAAGATTTGGCGGCACAAGGCTTTACACCTTCTGTATTTTCATTAGACTTGCCTACCAAAGGCGCTGACGATGCAGAACGAGAAACTTATAAAAGAGCCTTAAATCTTAAATTAATTAATTTAATGATCGCTAAAATTCCCAACGAAAGCAAATTTTGTGTGAGTTATGGGCAGTTGCAAGGCTGCTATTGGACCATTCCTGCAACGTCTACACAAGGTACCACCAAGGAAGGCGACAAAGATTATATTGTGCGAGTCTCACTGTCTCCAAAAATGGATTTAGAGCTGCATAAAAAAGTGTTTTTAGAGTTTGTGGCTTCCATTTAATAGCACGTCATTGCGAGCACTACTTAGATCAAAATATATTTTGATCGAAAGTATCTTGCGGAGCAAGCGTGGCAATCTGTATAATTTTTACTTCACATCAAAAGATTACTTCGGTCATACTTCCCTCGTAATGACGGTAAGTGATTAAATTTAGGAGACGTAACAAACCGCTTTTGCACTATAAACCAACGTATTAACCCCCTTTGCGGTGGAAATTTTCCACCGCAAATTTGAACATCTTAAGGGGCCTAGAATTTCCTTTAAAATTAACTCAACTATTTTTACTACATTTAACACAGTCTTAGAACCCAAATCTGATACTACAAAAACCAATAAACGCATAAAGTAACGGTATTGATTACTATATAACAATAGTAACTCAACAACCCGTCTATGCCCAAAACTGCCCTAAATCGAAACCTACACCAAGCCAAAAATGCCAAAAAAGACGAATTCTATACCCAATTAACGGATATAGAAAACGAACTCAAACATTACAAAGCACACTTTAAAAATAAGGTCGTGTATTGCAATTGTGATGATCCCAGAATGAGTAATTTCTTTCATTATTTCTCTTACAATTTTGAAGATTTAGGCTTAAAAAAACTCATTACTACTTGCTACCAAAACCAAAATAGGGATTTGTTCAGCAAACATACTTCTGAACAGGCGATTTACTTAGAATACTATGGTGACAAAAACAACAACAAAACACCAGACGTTGAGGAGATTGGTGTCCAATATCTTAAAGGCGATGGTGATTTTAGAAGTGCCGAGAGTATAGCTCTTTTACAACAAGCCGACATTGTGGTCACCAACCCGCCCTTCTCACTCTTTAGAGAATATGTGGCACAACTGATCCAATACGACAAAAAATTTATCATACTAGGGAATTTAAATGCAATTACCTACAAAGAAATTTTTCCATTAATTAAGAAAAATAAACTCTGGTTTGGCCCTAGTATTCATAGTGGAGATAGAGAGTTTGGGGTACCAGATAATTATCCATTAAAAGCCGCAGGATACCGTATTGATGAAAATGGCAGAAAATTTATTAGAGTAAAAGGCGTAAGATGGTTCACCAATTTAGACCATAACAAACGCCACGAAGACCTCATTTTATACAAAACCTACTCTGAAGAAGACTACCCCAAATACGACAATTACGATGCCATCAACGTGGATAAAACTAAGGAAATCCCCATGGACTACAAAGGAGCTATGGGCGTCCCCATTACCTTTTTGGATAAATACAATCCTGAGCAGTTTGAGATTTTGGGGATAACTTCTGGAAGAAATGAATTAGAATGTGTTCCAATAAAACGCTATAAAAATCCAAAACAAATAAATAAAAATGGTTCTGTTACTAATGGAAGTAAAGCTAATACAAGAGCTACAATATTAATGAAAAATGAACCATCTGAAATTTATTACACAGCTGATAATGTTGATGGATTTTTAAAAATACTTTACGCCAGAATCTTAATCAAAAACAAACGCTTATGAATATAGAATTGAAAGAAATTACCATTAGGGAATTAACTGAGGGTTATATAGACAACCAAGAAAGCGGTGTACGTGGCTATGGCGGAACATTGGACATACGTCCCCCCTACCAACGCGAGTTTGTGTATAAAGATAAACAACGTGATGCCGTGATCCATACCGTTATAAAAAGTTTTCCACTCAATGTCATGTACTGGGCAGTGCGTGAGGACGGCAATTATGAAATCATAGACGGACAACAACGAACGGTGTCCATTTGTCAATATGTTCAAGGCGATTTTTCCGTGGACATGCGCTATTTTCATAACCTCCAAGACGATGAACAGGCACAAATCCTAAGCTATAAACTGATGGTGTATTTCTGTGAAGGCGCAGCCAGTGAAAAACTAGAATGGTTTAGAACTATTAATATCGCTGGCGAAGAACTCACCCACCAAGAACTCCGCAATGCGGTCTATTCGGGGTCTTGGGTCACAGATGCCAAACGGCATTTTAGTAAAAACGGTTGCCCTGCCTACGGCGTGGGAAGTAAGTATTTGAGTGGGTCGCCCATTCGCCAAGATTATCTAGAAACCACTATTGATTGGCATTCAGAAGGTGCTATTGAAGCCTATATGGCAGAACGTCAAAACCAACCCAACGCCAACGAACTGTGGCTGTATTTTCTGGCAGTGATCAATTGGGTAGAAACCGTGTTTCCTAATTACCGCCGAGAAATGAAAGGCATCCCTTGGGGAGAACTGTATAATTCGCATAAAGACAACGCTTGGGATTCTGCAAAGCTAGAAAAAGAAATTGCGCGCTTGATGCAAGATGATGATGTGACCAAAAAGAAAGGAATATATGCCTATGTGCTGACAGGCAAAGAAAAGCACCTTAATATTCGGGCGTTTTCCCAAAGCCAAAAACGGACGCACTACGAACAACAAAAAGGAGTGTGTCTTGCTTGTGACGACCATTTTGAAATTGGACAAATGGAAGCCGACCACATCAAACCTTGGCACAAAGGCGGAAAAACTGAACTCAACAACGGACAAATGCTCTGTAAAGCGTGTAATAGAGAGAAAGGTGGGAAATGAGAAAAAATAATTTAATAATGAATAAAATGGAAATAGAACGAAAGTCAATTGACGAGCTTGTTAAAGAAAGTGAAAGAGATTTAGAATCTGTTGTAGAACAAGAAGAATTAGAAATCGACAATAAAGAAAGTAGAAAAATTGTTTGGCAAGCCAAAGACTTTTCGATTCGTGAATTTGCCTCAATGCTTAACGATGGTGATCTTGACTTACAGCCAGAATATCAGCGTAAATATGTCGCTACAAAAAATATTGCAAGCAAGTTAATTGAGTCCATTTTAATGGACGTCCCTATTCCTGTCATTTATCTTGCAGAAGAACAGGATAGCACCTACAGCGTTATTGATGGACAACAACGATTAACCTCATTTTTATCTTTTCTGTCTGGAAAATACCCAAACAGAGAGATATTTAAACTAACGGGATTAAAGGTATTAAAAGAGTTGAATCGAAAAACATTTGCAGGTTTAGAAGGGGAAGAAAAAAATAAAATACGAAAAACAACACTTCATACAATTGTCATAAAAAAGGAGTCTAATGAGGATGAAATAAGAAACACAGTCTACCGTGGAAATTATATTAATTTACTTAAAGAACTTGAAGAAAATAAAATATTTCATGAGGTTGTTCAAAAAGAAAACTTCAAAAAAAAAATGATTTACAGAGGAATGATTTTACGGTTTCTTGCACTAAGTGAAAAATCCTATTTGAATTATCAGCCAAGTATGAAGCAATTCTGTAATAAAGAATTGAGAGACAATAGACACCTCACTGATGAGAAATCTGATGAATATAGAAAGCGGTTTTTGCATTGTATCGATTTGGTTAAGGTTGTGTTTGGGAGTACTGCTTTTAGACGTTATACCCCAATGACCAGAGAAAAGGAGAAAGGAAATTGGACAGCAACCAGAATCAATATGGCTTTATTCGACATTCAAATGTGCGGTTTTGTGAATTACAGTAAAAATGCAATTCTCTCAAAAGCAGACTACATAAGAGAAGCCATTTTAGAATTGATGACAAATAATCAAGATTTTATTGATAGTATATTAATACAAACGTCCAATAAAGAGGTTCTAAAAAAACGATTCAAGATTTGGATAGAAAAATTAGATGAAATTATTGGAGATAACAGTTATCAAAAAAGAACGTTCCCGTTTTCTGTAAAACAAGAATTGTTTAACCGAAATCCGTTTTGTGCGATATCAAATCAAAGAATCTTGGCAATCGAAGATGCGGAAGTTGATCATATACTACCTTACTCTAAAGGAGGGAAAACAGAAATTGAAAACGCACAATTGGTACTAAGATACTTTAATAGAGCCAAACAAAATAATGAGAATTATAAAAATTGACTAAAACAACTCGCTAGCGCACGCATCATGCTCGTGCTAATTTACCCAATCTATGATCAAGAAAAAAAACAACCTAATCCATGTGGGTATTTGATATTCTAATCGGTTTTTTCATACTTTGGATCATATATAAAAATATGACCGATTACTAACTGTAAGAGTTTGGAGGCGTTGATTATATATAGGTCAAAAAAAAATCCCTAACCATACAGTTAGGGATTCTCAAAAAAGGCGGTGACCTACTCTTCCACAAGTGTAGTACCATCGGCGCTAATGGGCTTAACTTCTCTGTTCGGGATGGAAAGAGGTGAGCCCC
>Ga0233438_10001649_pt1 | contig 23971 bp, 23 predicted proteins | sample SI_123_September_FD_182720 | JGI IMG/M metagenome (GOLD analysis project Ga0233438, IMG submission 182720) | Seawater microbial communities from Saanich Inlet, British Columbia, Canada - SI_123_September2016_10_MG | ecosystem: Environmental > Aquatic > Marine > Inlet | place: Canada: British...
TCTTTATAGAAAATGACTTAAATATAAAAGATAGTAAAAAAATACAAATTAACAAAGATGAAGCTGCGGAGTTTTACAAAGATCATCAATCTAAACCTTTTTATAATGATTTATGTGGTTATCTTTCCTCAGGACCAATAGTGGTTATGATTTTAGAAGGTAATGATGCAATTCTCAAAAATAGAAAACTAATGGGTGCAACAAACCCTAAAGATGCAGATAGCAACACAATAAGAAAATTGTATGGGATTTCAATAGACAAGAACTCTGTACATGGTTCTGACTCTTCAGATAGCGCAAGAAAAGAAATAGAATTCTTTTTCAAAACCTAGCTGTTTCTAAAAATTTTTACAATACCTTCAGGAAAAGCTTTATGTTCAAGCCTTTGAGTTTTTGTTTTTAAAACTTTTTCATTATCTTTGATAGTAATAAAAAAAGACTTTTGTATGATTATGCTCCCACCATCTAATTTTTCATTTACATAATGTACCGTGCAACCTGCTTTGACCTCTTTATTTTTAATCATTCTAGAGAAAGTATTTAGCCCTTTAAATTTTGGCAGTAGAGAAGGATGTATATTAATGATTTGTTTTTGGTAATATTTTAATAAATTTTTTGAAATGATTTTCATGTAACCAGCAAGACAAATAAAAGAAATTTTATATTTTTTTAAATACCTTAAAATTCTATTTTCATAAAGCCGGTAATTAGTATTAACAAATATATACGGTATATTATATTTTTTTGCATAATCGATCCCATTAGCTTTTTTATTATTGCTTATTATCAAACTTATTTTAATAGGAAAATTGTTATCTCTAGATCTAATTATGAGATTTTTAAGATTTGAACCTTGACCTGATATAAAAACACAGGTTTTTCTTTTTACCATTGCAAAGACTTTGATAAATTTATTTTTACTTTTTCTTTAGAAACAAAACCAATTTCATAAGGAGTAAATTTTTTAGGAAATATTTTTTTAATTTTTTGAATATTTTTTTTAGGTGCAATTATACAAAAACCAATTCCACAATTAAAAGTTTTTATCATTTCTTTATCTGAAATATTTTTATTTTTTAACCATTTAAAGATTTTTATTATTTTAATTTTAGAAAGATTAATATTTAATGTTAAATTTTCTGGAATAGATCTCATTAAATTTTCAATTAAACCTCCACCTGTTATATGTGCTGCAGCATTAATAAGATCTCTGCTAGTTAATTTTAGAACTTCTTTTGTATAAATTTTAGTAGGTTTTAAAATTTCTTTTTTAAGATTGTTTGGTAATTTATTTTTCTTCAAAATTGACCGTACCAATGAAAAGCCATTTGAGTGTAAACCATTAGATGGTATAGCTAATATTACATCATTTTTTTTAACTTTACTTTTATCTAGCATTTTTCTTTTTGAGACTATACCAACACTAAAACCTGCTAAATCAAATTTATCTTTGGAATAAATTCCTGGCATCTCCGCAGTTTCTCCGCCGATTAATTTACAGCCAGATTTTTTACATCCTATAAAAATACCTTTAAGAATCTTTTTTGCTTTAATTAAATCAAGCTTGCCAACTGCAATATAATCTAAAAAGAACAATGGTTTTGCTCCTTGAACAATCAAATCATTAACGCACATAGCTACCAAATCGATTCCGATAGTATCAAATTTTTTATATTTATTGGCTAAGTCAATTTTGGTTCCAACCCCATCAGTGCAAGAAACTAATACGGGATCTTTAATTTTAATATTACTAATATCAAACAATGAGCCAAACCCACCTATAATATCTTTTTTTGAAGAACCTTTCGCTTTTTTGACATCTTTTTTAGATATATTAGATATATGTTTAACCAATTCATTAGCTAACGATATGTTAACACCGCTTTTTTTATAACTATTTTCATTTTTTTTCATTTATAAATTGATTATTAATTTTATGAAATTACCCAAACTATTATTTATTTTAATTGTTTTTTTTAAAACTGAAACTCTTTTCTCAGAAAATGACTTATTTAATGTTAATAATATTCAAATAGAAAAAAACGAAAAAATAACAAATAAAGCTCTTTCAGAACTAGCAATAAAAAAAGGATTTAATCAATTAATCACTAAAATCCTGTTAGAGGAAGATAGCAATAAGCTTTTAGATTTAAACGTTTCAACAATTAAACAATTAGTGAAATATTACCAAGTAACAAATATTCTTGATGAAAAAAAAAATATTGAATTAGCTAGGTTCAACATCTTATTTGATAAAGATAAAATACATGAATTATTTTACAAAAGAGGAATTTTGTACTCCGAGTTTTATGATAAAGAATTATATATTTTACCAATTTTAATTAAAGAAAATGAAATTTTTATTTTTAATAGTAATTATTTTTATGAAAATTGGAATCAAGTTCAAAAAGATGATTTAATTGATTTTATTCTTCCTCTAGAAAATATTGAAATCATAAAAAAAATAAATGAAAATAAGAGCAACCTAATAAATTTAAGTATTATTGAAGTATTTCAGGAATATTCAAATAAAAATTTGGCCTTAATCTTAATTGAAGATAGTAAAACAAATAGTGGGAAAATTTATATTAAAACAATTATACAAGAAAAGGAAATATCTAAAAGTTTAGAATTAAAAAAACAAAACTTAGATACATTTAAATTTTATGAGCAAATAATTACTGAAACCAAAAAAGAACTTGCTAACTTAATTAAATTTACCAATTTAATTGATATTAGGACGCCTTCATTTGTGAATATTAAGTTATATCTAAATAAAAAAAGTAATTTAGTTGAGTTTAATTCTAAAATTAAAAACATTGAATCAATTGAAGATATTTATATTCAAGAATTTAATAAAGATTATATAAACTTGAGAATAAAATACTTAGGAAAATTAGATAAGTTAATAAATCAATTAAAAAGAGAAAGTATTAATCTACAATTTATTAATGATAAATGGGTTATTAAAACTTTATAAACAATGGATCAACTTATTTTTAAATTTCCTTTTTCAAAAAAATATTATGAACAGGATTTTTTTGTATCTAGTAATAATTTCTCTGCTTATAAGTTAATAGAAAGCTGGCCTAATTGGGCCGGTAAGTGGTTAAATATTTTTGGTCACAAAGGATCAGGTAAAACTCATCTTGCAAAAATACTAGAAAAAAAAATAGATAAAATTAAATTAGTTGATGCTAAAGATGTTACTGATAAAATTATTCAAGATTTGAATAATTTAGACTGTTTAATAATTGATAGTTATAATGATAATATAGATGAAAAATTATTTTATTCAATTTTAAATCAATCTAAACAATTGGATAATTATATTTTAATTAACTCTATTCCCACAATGAAAAATATAAATTTTAATTTAGAAGACCTTAAATCAAGAGTAAGAAGTTTTTTATTTATTGGTATTGAATTGCCCACTGATGATTTATTAAAAGTAATTATTTCAAAAACACTTTCAGATAAGCAAATAAGTATAAATCCAAAATTATCAGACTTTATCATTAATAATGTGGAAAGGTCATACGAAAAAATGTTTAAATTTCTTAAGGATGTAGATGAATTGTCTTTATCCACTGGAAAATCAATCAATATTAATTTAATAAAAAAAGTATTAAACCAATGAATAAATATAGATCTCATAACTGCTCAGAATTGGGTGAAGAAGAAATTAACAAAAATGTTATTCTTTCTGGCTGGTTACACAGAAAAAGAGATCATGGAAATTTATTATTCATTGATCTACGCGATCATTATGGAATAACTCAATGTGTAATTGAAAATGATAATGATTACTTTCCAGTTTTGGAAAAATCAAAACCGGAGTCCGTTCTTAAAATTATTGGTAAGGTAATTAAAAGATCAGGTGAAACTGAAAATTTAGATTTAAAAACTGGTAAAATTGAAATTTCAGTAGAGTCAGCAGAGGTGCTATCAGAGGCAAAAGAATTACCCTTGCCAGTTTTTGGTGAGCAAGATTATCCTGAAGAAATAAGATTAAAATATAGATTTTTAGATTTAAGAAGAGAAGAGATACATAGAAATATAATTTTAAGATCAAATGTAATTTCGTTTATTAGGTCTGAAATGTTAAAATTAGGTTTTCTTGAATATCAAACCCCAATTTTAACATCTTCAAGCCCAGAAGGTGCTAGAGACTTTTTAGTTCCAAGTAGATTAAATCCTGGAAAATTTTATGCATTACCTCAAGCCCCACAACAATTTAAACAATTAATTATGGTTTCTGGTTTTGATAAATATTTTCAGATTGCACCATGTTTTAGAGATGAAGATGCTAGAGCAGATAGAAGCCCAGGTGAATTTTATCAATTAGATTTAGAAATGTCATTTGTTGAACAGGAGGATGTTTTTAATGTTGTAGAAAAACTGATGATGAATTTGTTCAAAAATTTTTCTTCAAAAAAAATGTTAAATACTAAATTTCCAAAAATTCCTTATAAAGAGTCTATGAAAAAATATGGAACTGATAAACCTGATTTGAGAAATCCATTAATCATTCAAGAAATTACTAGTTTATTTAAAAGAGAAGATGTTAAGTTTGATTTATTTAAAAAACTAGTAAAAACTGGATCAATTGTAAGAGCAATAGTAACTAAAAATACTAAAGATAAACCAAGAAGCTTTTTTGAAAACATAGATAAATGGGCAAAGGAACAAGGAGCATCAGGTTTAGCATATTTTACTTTAGAGAAACAAGAGAAAATTAAAGGCAAGGGCCCAGTAGGTAAATTTTTTAGTGAGGACTCCCTTAGAGAATTAATGAAGAATTGTAACGCTGAAATTGGAGATAGTATTTTTCTTGCATGTGCAAATGAAAAAGAAATAGAGAAAATTTTATCCTTAGCTAGAGACAAAATTGCAAATGATTTAGATATTATTGATAAAGACAAATTTGCTTTTTGTTGGATTACTGATTACCCAATGTTTGAATTTGACGAAAATTCTAAAAAGATTATATTTAGTCACAACCCATTTTCAATGCCACAAGGTAATATTGATAAATTAAATTTTGATAAACCACTAGATATAAAAGCATACCAATATGATATTGTTTGCAATGGAATAGAATTGTCTTCTGGTGCAATAAGAAACCATATACCGGAATTAATGTACAAATTATTTTCTGTAGCAGGTTATAGTAAAAAGCAAGTTAATGAAAAATTTAGCGGTATGATAAATGCATTTAGTTATGGTGCACCACCACATGGCGGTATAGCCCCCGGCATTGATAGAATTGTTATGTTGCTTGCCGGTAAAGAAAATATAAGAGAAGTAACTTTATTTCCAATGAATCAAAATGCCCAAGATTTAATGATGCTAGCTCCCTCAGAAGTGGATGAAAACCAATTGAAAGAGCTTAGTCTAAAAATGGATGTTAAAAAAAATTAGTTTTTGGTTTTAAGATTGATCCTAACATCTGATAAGTCAACTAGTTTTTCTTCGTAATTGCTTCTAATAAATCCCTTGGAAGTTATATTTTTAACAATTTTAAGAAATTTATCTTCTCCATTTTCTGTATTCATATTTTTTTCATTTGCGATGGAAGGAGTGTGAGCTAGTTCTTCTTTACCCAAATAGGATATTGCTAACTCTCTAAAAACATAATCAAGTATTGAAGAGGCACTTAGTATCCTGTCGTTACCAATTACATTACCAGAAGGTTCAAACTTAGTATCAATAAAAGCGTCCACATATTCCTCAAGCGGAACTCCATATTGCAAACCTAATGAAATTGCTATCGCAAAGTTATTCATCATAGCTTTAACAAGTTCACCCTCTTTATTTGTGTCAATAAATATTTCACCAATTTTTCCATCATCATATTCTCCAGTGTGAAGATAAACTTTGTGATCGCCGATTTGCGCTTTTTGAATGTATCCTTTACGTCTATCTGGCATCTTAAATCGCGCATTGTTTTTTGTTTTTAAATTTAAAGAATTAATTTCTTGATCTTTTTTAGTGCTTTTTATTATTTGATTTGAAAAACTATCAGATAAATTTTTATCCAACTGTGTATTTTTTTTTTTATCTTCTTTTTTAATGCCTAATTTTTTTGTTTTTCGGTTATTCAGCTTAACATCAATAACTTCTACGTCACCATCGGTCCTTTGATCAATTTTAGATAGTTCTTTATCGTCTAAATTGCTTAAAGTATGCACGGTTTTAAAAGTGCAGGTATAGTAAGTTTCAACAACGTATTTTTTCATAAAATTATTGGAATCTCTTTCTTTAGATATATATTAATTGTATAAGGTGTCTATTATTTAATAATACAATTAGTAATTGTGTGGATTTAAAACTTTTTTTATGAATTTAAAAATAATTTTTACTTGGTGGAATAGGCAAACTTTTGGAACTTTTTTAAAAACTGTATTTTTCGGAAAATTTATAGGTTCTGATCATTTTGGAAATAAATACTACCAAAGTAAAAGAAATGATCGTTGGGTAGTCTACGCTAATATCATTGAAGCAACTAAAATTACTTCAGAATGGTATTTATGGATTCACCATACTATAGACAAGGCCCCAAACCCTAAGGATATTAAATATTCGTGGCAAAAAAAACATTTAGAGAATCAAACAGGTACTCCTAGAAGTTTTAAACCTGTGAAAATAATAAAAAGTGGAATTAAAAAAAAATATGAGACTTGGAAATAAAAAAGTTTTAGTAATTCTTTTATTTTATTTTATTTTTAATTTTTTGAATGCAGAAGAAAAGATAACAACGACGCCTTTAATTAATGTTGAAGAAATAATACCAAGTTTCGAAGAATTAGAAGAAGAAAATGAAAGTATTTCTTCAAGTCAAAACCTTAAGGAAAAAAAAACCACCATACCAATAACAGCATCTCAAGCAATATTAATCGGTCTCGATAAAATTACTGCAAAGACGTCAAAATTAATTGTTAATTTAGATGAAGTTAAACAATTTGGTCCATTGGAAATTAAAATACTTAAATGCGGGAAAGCAAAAATTAATAATAAAATTGATAGCGTTGCGTACCTACAAGTTAAAGATTTAACAAAAAACGATAATGAACAAGTATTTATATTTAATGGCTGGACATTCGCTTCAGACCCAAGCCTAACCCCGTTTGACCACGCAATTTATGATCTACAATTACTTAGTTGTAGCAATGCTTAATAAAACTTTTCTTTACCCAGCCAATTTGTATCAAAATCGGATTCTATAAATTTTTTATGATTTAATATTTTTTTATGTAAATCAATTGTTGTAGTAATTCCTTCCAACACAAACTCATCAAGAGACCTTAGTGTTCTTTGAATAGCTTCAGTTCTATTTCTTCCCTTACAAATCACCTTAGCAATTAAACTGTCATAATAAGGAGTGATTTTACAACCTTGAAATATAGAACCATCTACTCTTGTTCTAAAACCAGATGGTTGATGACAAACGCTAATTGTTCCTGGACTAGGTTGAAAATCTAAAGCTGGATTTTCAGCATTAATCCTGCATTCAATAGTGTGACCTCTTGGATTTATATCACTTTGTTTAAGAGCTGTGTTTCCTGTAAAAGCAACCCAAAGCTGTTCTTTTACAATATCAATTCCTGTTTGCATTTCTGTGACAGGATGTTCAACTTGAACCCTTGTGTTCATCTCCAGAAAATAAAATTTTCCATTTTCATAAATAAATTCGACAGTGCCAGCTCCCTCATAATTTATTTGTTCAACCATTTTAACTGTTTTTTCAAAAAGATCTTTTCTAATCTCATCAGTTAAGACTGGACTAGGTGTTTCTTCAATTAATTTTTGATGTCTTCTTTGGACAGAACAATCTCTTTCAGCCAAATGTACAGTTTTATTTTTACCTGAAATAACTTGAACTTCGATATGTCTTGGGTTTTTAAAATATTTTTCTATATATAATTCGTCATTATTAAAAAATTTTTTTGCTTCAGATTTAGCTGTAAGAAATAAGTTTTCTAATTGATTTTCTTCAGTCACAATCTTCATTCCTTTTCCTCCCCCACCTCCAGCTGCTTTTATCAAAACTGGATAACCAATATCTTTACATATCGATTTAGCCTCAGAAAAAGATTTTACTCCACCCTCAGACCCTTCAATTATGGGTAAGCCAAATTTTTTTGCGATTTTTTTTGCCTCAATTTTATCTCCCATTTTTGAAATTATCTCTGCACTCGGACCTATAAATTTTATACCGTGTTTATTTACAATTTCAGAAAATTTTGCATTCTCAGATAAAAAACCATAACCAGGATGAATTGCTTCCGCTCCAGTTAAATCTACAGCTGACATTATGGATGAAATATTTAAGTAACTATTTTGAGGCTGGTGAGATCCGATACAAACACTTTCATCAGCTAATCTTACATGCATGGACTCCGCATCAACATCTGAGTGAACAGCTACAGTTTTAATTCCCCATTCTTTACAAGCTCTAATAACTCTAACAGCTATTTCTCCTCTGTTAGCTATTAAAACTTTTTTAAACATTTTTTACTTAAGAATTACTAGAGTTTGACCAAACTCAACAGGCTGTCCATCTTCTATTAAAATTTTTTTTACTTCACCGGCAGCCGTTGAAGGCACATGATTCATTGTTTTCATTGCTTCAACAATCATTACAGTTTGACCTTTTTTAATTTTATCGCCAACTTCAACAAATTTTTTTGCTCCCGGCTCTGCGGCCAAATATGCTGTTCCAATTATTGGGGATTTAATTCTTATTCCTACACTATCATCAGAAGATTTTAATACTGCTTTATTTTGAGAAACTATTGCACTTGTTTTTACATGCTCAATTCCTTTAGTAGCTTTTGAAACTTTTATTTTTGTTTGACCTTCTTGATATTCTAATTCTGTTAATTCGAATTCTTTAAGATTGTCTACTAACTCTTTAATTAGTTTTTTATCAATTTTCATTTTTTAAAAATTTATTCATTGCATTTAAAGACATTATGTATCCATTGGCACCAAAACCACAAATAACTCCATTAGCAACTTTACTAATTAGAGATTTACGTCTGAATTCTTCTCTATTATAAATATTACTAATATGCAATTCAATAATTGGGATTTTTAATATTTTTAAAGCATCATGAATTGCTACAGATGTATGAGTGTACCCTCCAGCATTAATAATTAAACCGTCTTGATTAATTCTTGAAGTTTGAATTTTATCAACTAATTCTCCTTCGATATTTGATTGAAAAAAAGATAGGTTAATATCATTTTTTGCTGAATATTCATTACAATTTTTTTCAATATCTTTTAAAGTAAAACTTCCATATTGTTTTTTTTCTCTTTCACCTAAAAGGTTGAGATTTGGTCCATTAAGAATTATAATTTTACTCATAAATTTCTTAACACTGAATAACTTAATTATGGCAAAAATACAATTGAATGGAAAGAAAGTAACTATTAAAACAAACTGCTCATTGTTCGATATTTTAGTGAAATATAAATTAATTCACAAAAAAGTTGCAATAGAGCATAACGGAAATATCGTGCCAAAAGTCAATTATAAGAAAAAAAACTTAAAAAATAATGATAGAGTGGAAATAGTTCACTTTATAGGCGGAGGATAAACTGAAAAAAGATGTTTTAAAAGTTGCCGACAAAACTCTCAAGTCTCGACTTATAGTAGGTACAGGAAAATATAAAAGCTTTTCTGAGACGGCTAAAGCAGTTAGGGCTTCTGGCGCAGATATGGTTACGGTAGCAGTTAGAAGAGTTAATATTTTAGATAAAAAAAAATCAATATTATCAGATTATCTAGATCCAAAAAAAATAATTTTTTTACCAAATACAGCTGGATGTTTTAATTCCGAAGAAGCTTTAAGGACTTTAAGATTGGCTCGTGAGATAGGAGGATGGAAATTAGTTAAACTAGAAGTATTGGGAGATAAAAAAACTCTTTATCCTAATATGATTGAAACGATTAAGTCTACAAAAGTGTTGGTTAAGGAAGGTTTTAAAGTAATGGTTTACTGTACTGACGATCCTTTATTGGCAAAGAAATTAGAGGACAATGGAGCATCTGCGATTATGCCATTAGCTTCTCCCATTGGTTCTGGGTTAGGTTTACAAAATAAAGTAAATATTTCTATGATAATTAAACAATCAAAAGTGCCAGTCATAGTTGACGCTGGAATTGGAACAGCTTCTGACGCGACAATTTCCATGGAATTAGGTTGCGATGGTGTTTTGATCAATAGCGCAATAGCTAACGCAAAAAAACCAATTTTGATGGCTAAAGCATTTAAGGATGCTGTAATTTCTGGGAGAAATTCATATTTAGCTGGAAGAATGAAAAAAAATTATTTCGCTTCAGCAAGCACACCTACTAAAGGATTGATCTAGAGTTTCTTTTTTCTTCTAATCCAAAGAGTTCTTACATTTTTTTTGGATTTATTTTTTTTTATCTTTTCTTTTGTTTTAATATTTTTTTTCTTTTTAGTGTTGCTACTTTTTATTTTTTTAATTTGAATTATGGGATTAGTGTTTTCAACGATATTAATTATTTTTTTTGATTTATTGAATAAATCAATTTTATATTCAGGAATAATTAAATCATTACTAGATAATATTTTTACTTCCAAAGAATATTTTTTTTGAAAATATTTTAATTCTTCTAATAAATTTTTTTCAATAAAATTTTTTACTTTCTCAGGTACATAAGAATTTATAATCTTAACTTTGCTAGTAAAAGCTAAGAGTTGTATTTTTTTTAAAATTTTTTGTGAAAAAGAAGAAAGAGATAATTGTGTTTCCCATTTGATCGATCCTTCTCGTAATCTCTGTCTAGTCATTTCAAGAAGCCCAAAATTACTTATTCTACCTATTTGTATTCTAGCTCTATCTTTTCTTATACTTTCTCTCATTTTTCTTTCTACAATTCTTCTATTGTAAAAATTCATCATATCAATAAAATCGATTACAATAAGACCAGATAAATCTCTTAATTTTATCTGGTGAGCAATTTCTTCAGCAGCTTCAAGATTTGTATTAAGAGCTGTTTTCTCAATGTTTATTTGTTTTGTTGATTGTCCAGAATTAATATCAATAGAGACCAATGCTTCTGTTGGATTAATTACCAAATAGCCACCAGATTTTAATTTTACAGTAGGCTCATAAATATTGTTTAATTCTTTCTCTATATTTGCGTCATGAAAAAGCGGTATTTTACCTCTGTACTTCTTTATATTTTTAACATTCTTTGGCATTAGTTCTTTCATAAATTTTTTTGCTTTTTGGTACGCTTCATTTCCTTCAACATAAACATATTTTGTTTCATTATCGTAAGTATCTCTTAGCGTTCTTTTAATTATATCTCCTTCTTCATAAACAAGAGAAGGCGCGTTAGAGTCCAAAGTTTTTTCTTTAATCTGCTCCCAGGTTTTTAACGTGTTTTGAAAATCTTTTTCTATTTCATTTTTTGTTTTATTTGCTCCGGCAGTTCTTACTATCACCCCCATACTTTTTGGAATATCTATATTATTAAGAATGTCTCTAATTTTTTGTCGGTCAGATGAATTATAAATTTTTCTTGAAATACCTCCACCTTTAGGAGTGTTAGGCATTAAGACCATATACTTGCCAGCTAAAGATATAAAAGTAGTAAGAGCAGCCCCTTTTTGACCTCTTTCTTCTTTTATCACTTGTATTAGGATTACTTGTCCAGGCTTAACAACTTCTTGTATTTTGTATCTTTTAATACCGAATGACGACTTAACTTTATCTCTATATTCTTGTTTTTCACTTTCCTTTTCAACTTGAATTTCATTTTCATCACTTTTTTCATCTTTATTTTCTGAGTGAAAATTTTCTTGATTACTTTCTATTGTTTTGTCTTTTAGTTCTTCTCTGATTTTTTCTTCAGCTACTCTTATTTTTTCTTTGTCTTCAGAGGGTAATTGATAATAATCTGATTGAATGTCATTAAATGCGAGAAAACCATGGCGTTCTCTTCCAAAATTTACAAAGGCCGCCTGCAGAGAAGGTTCTACTCTGCTCACTGTTGCAAGATAAATATTATTTTTAAAGTTTAAATTATTTTTATCTTCGAATTCATATTCCTCAATAGAATTTTCTGATTTAAGAACAATACGAGTTTCATTTGGATGCGAGGCATCGATATATAAGTTTTTTTCCATTTTATGAGAATTTCCTTTAATTTTTTAAAATTTGATGTTTTTAATTTTGTCATTGGTCATATTTTATACGATTTTGTGCATAAATATACATTTAATTGTTCTATGCCTAAAGATAGTCAAAATTTCTGTGGTAAATTGACTCAATGTTAAAATTCCTTAATTTTTCACTTAAATTTATAATCATATTTTTTTTCATCCTTATTTTTTTTGTTTTTTCAACATTGTGGTATTTTTCTGTCGGTTTGCCTGATTACAAAAAACTATCCAACTATCAACCACCGATTTCAAGTAGGGTTTATTCCGAAGATAATAAGTTAATTGCAGAGTATGCTATAGAAAAAAGGCTATTCATTCCTTTCGAGTTTGTACCAGATAAGGTTGTGAACGCATTTCTTTCAGCGGAAGATAAAAATTTTTTTAGACATTCTGGGATTGACGCTAAAGGAATATTAAGAGCAATAATCAAAAATATAGAAAATATTTCACAAGGTAAAAGACTAGAGGGAGCCTCAACTATTACGCAACAAGTAGCAAAAAATTTTTTACTCACAAACGAAGTTTCTTTAAAAAGAAAAGTTAAAGAGGCAATTTTAGCTTTTCGAATTGAAAGAGCTTATACAAAAGAAAGAATATTAGAACTTTATTTGAATCAAATTTATTTAGGACAAGGAACTTACGGTATAGCGGCTGCTAGCTTAGAATATTTCGATAAATCAATTAAAGATTTAAATTATCCAGAAGCAGCATTGTTAGCGGCTTTACCGAAAGCACCTAGCAAATATAACCCTTATAAATATCCAGAGGTCGCAAAATTTAGAAGGAATTTAGTTCTTGCAAATCTTCAAGAAAATAAGTTTATAAAAAAAAAAGAATTAATTTTATTTAAACAATCAGAATTAAAGCTCAAAAAGAGAAAAATTGAAATAGTTAATGAGGCCAATTCTTACACAGAAGAAGTAAGAAGAACAGTAAAAGATATTTACGGTTTTGAAAAACTTTATTCACAGGGGTTGAGTATAAGCACGCCACTAAAAATTAATTATCAAATTCAGGCTTTAGAGTCTCTTAGAAAAGGAATTGAAAATTATGATCGCAGACAAGGTTGGAGAGGACCAGTGGCAAATAAGATTAATAATAAAAATTGGAAAAACAAAACTTCTCAATACAAACTTGATCCTACTCTGAACTGGAATTTAGCTGAAATTATTTCTTTAGAAAATAATGAGATTAAATTTAAGACAATTGATGAAAAAAAAACAAAAGTTGAAGGGACGATAACCTTAAAAAATTTTAAATGGTCAATTCCAAAAAATAAATCAGCACAAGACGTTCATAAAATTGGCGATATTATTTTTATTAAAAAAGATAAAAGATTTTGGTTGTTAAAACAATATCCAAAAGTTAATGGATCAGTTGTGGTTTTAGATCCTTTTACGGGTAACGTATCAGCTTTAGTTGGAGGGTTTAATTTTAAGGATAGTGAGTTTAATAGAGCAACTCAAGCAAAAAGACAACCTGGGTCTGCATTTAAACCGATTGTGTATGCCGCAGCATTAGAAAAAGGTTTTGCTCCTAATTCCATAATTCTCGATGCACCATTTGTTGAAAGTCAGGGTGTTGGCTTAAAAAATTGGAAACCAGAAAATTACGGAAAAAAATTCTATGGTCCTTCGACTTTTAGAAAAGGTATAGAATATTCAAGAAATTTAATGACCGTTAGAATTGCCAAAATTTTAGGTTTAGAAGAAATTCTCAACTTATCAAAAAAATTAAATATCTATGAAGAAATACCAGAATTACTCTCAGTATCATTAGGAGCTGCAGAAACAACATTAATAAGTTTAACATCTGCTTATGCACCGTTTGTGAACGGAGGTTTCAAAATTGAACCTACATTAATTTCAAGAATACAAGATAGAAGAGGTAAAACTATATTACAAAAAAAAAACAGAGAATGTATTAGTTGTGACAAATTTATAAATGAAGAAAACGAACTTCCCGGTATTCAAAATAATAGTGAGAGAGTAATTAGCGAAGAAACTGCTTATCAAATGACCTCTATTTTACAAGGAGCTGTTGAAAGAGGAACTGCAAAAAAATTAAGATCTTTAAAAGTGCCTTTAGCAGGAAAAACAGGAACTACAAATGACAATTATGATGCTTGGTTTATTGGGTTTTCATCTAATCTAGTAATTGGGGTTTATATAGGCTTTGATAACCCAAAAACTTTGGGTAAATTTGAAACTGGCTCAAAAGCAGCGCTACCTATTTTTAAAGATTTTGTTGAACAAGCGCTTTACAAAGATGATTTTAAAGAATTTAAAATACCTGAAAATATATATTTAACATCGTTAAATTATGATACTGGTATAAAATCAGTAGTTGGCGATAAAAATATAATTACTGAAGCTCTTAGACTCAAAGATATTAACAATATAGACAATAATAACTTAATCTTTACTAATGCTAATGATAGAACAGTTATATTTAGGCAATTTTATTAATGGAAAACTTTTATACTAAATTAACAATAGCTGAAAAATCCTTAAAAAATATTAGGGGGTATCTTTGATAATAAGAATATTGAAAATAAGCTTAAAGATTTAGAGCAAATTTCTTTTAAAGAGAATTTTTGGAAAGATAAAAACTTAGTAAAAAAAACTTTAAAACAAAAAAAAATTTTTGAAGAAATTTTAAATTCTTATAAAAACTCTATAAATAATTTCAATAATTTAAGAGACTTATATTCATTAGCTGCACAAGAAAAAAATGATGAAATCATTGAAGAATGTAATCAAAAAATTCAACAAATTTTTAAAGATACAAAAAAAATTGAAATTAACTGTTTTTTATCGGGTGAAAATGATGATTACAATATTTACTTAGAAATTCATGCAGGTGCCGGCGGCACAGAAAGCCAAGACTGGGCAGAAATGCTTAGAAGAATGTACATGAGGTGGTTTGATAAAAAAAAATTTAAATACGAAATTATTAGTGAACACAAAGGAGAAGAAGCAGGTATAAAATCTTCTACTATTAAAGTTGAAGGCGATTATTTATATGGATTAATGAAATCAGAATCTGGAGTTCATAGACTAGTTCGAATATCTCCGTTTGATAGTGGAGCTAGAAGACACACTAGTTTTGCTAGTATATGGGTCTATCCCGCTATAGAGGATGACGTAAATATAAAGTTCGACGAGAAAGATTTAAGAATCGATACTTACAGATCAAGCGGAGCAGGGGGGCAACACGTAAATACAACTGATAGCGCTGTAAGGATAACTCACATGCCAACTAAAATTGTAGTTCAGTGCCAAAATGAAAGGTCACAACATAAAAATAAAGAAACATGTTACAAAATGTTAAAAGCAAGATTATACGAATATCAAATGCAAAAAAAGGAAGAAGAAAATCAGAAGGTATTAACAACCAAAACTGATATAGGTTGGGGTCACCAAATTAGATCCTATGTATTACAGCCCTATCAATTAGTAAAGGACCTAAGAAATAAAATAGAAAATACAAACCCTATAAGTGTTTTAGATGGCAACATTGATCAATTTATTGAAGAAGGAATAAAACACAATAAATGAAAAAAATAATTTTTAATTTAGTTGGAACAATATTAATTTTTTTATTTTTATTAATTTTAATTTTATCAACAATAGGAATTGAAACTGATAAATTTAATAAATTAATATCTAACAAATTATCTCAATCTAAAAATATTTATTTAGATTTAAATAAAATAAAATTTAAAATTGATTTAAAAGAATTAAGTTTATTTTTAGAAACAAGTAATCCTAAAATATCCTATAAGAAAATATCTATTCCTGTAAAAAATATTAGAGTGTACATCGATTTTTTATCCTTAATAAGAACAGATCCTAAAATTCAAAAAACAAACTTAATTTTAGAAGAAATAGATATCACTCAATTAAATCAGCTATCGAATATTATAAAGCCTTCAAATTTTAAAAGTATTTTAAATAATAAGATTAAAAAAGGAAAACTTTTCTCTGAAATTGAAATTTTTTTAACAGATCAAGGCGAAATAAAAAATTTTATAACTAAAGGTACAGTAAAAAACCTAGAAGCTCAATTATTAGGTGATTTATATTTAAAAAAAACAAAACTAAATTTTTTTGCGGATAAAAATGATATTTTAATAAAAAATATTTTTGGCCATTTAGAAGAAACAAAGATATCAGATGGAGACATTCAATTGAATTTAGAAAATGGCATTAAATTAAAATCCAATTTCAACTCTATAATAAATTTGAATGAAAAACTTTTTAATAAATATTCAAAATTTTTAAGTAATTTTGAATTTTCAAAAAATATAAAGACATTATATGCAAATTTAAATAATAATATATCTATTGATTTAGACAGCACATATAAAATTAAAAGCTATAATTACAGCATTTCAGGTATAGTCAATAAAAGTAAGTTAGATCTAATAAAACCAATAAAAAACAATTTAATAACAAATGAATTAAAGACAATTTATTTGTCTGATTTGCAAATAAAATCAGTTTTTACACCAAAAAATAAAAGCTTTAAAGGCAACGGAAAATACTCATTTAATGATTTAGATTTTTTAAAACTAAATTTTGAAAATAATTTTGCGAAAGATTTAATGAATATAAAATTAAATTTTGATTATAAAAAAAATGTAGAATTAGATTTAATTAACTATAAAAAACCAACAAAATCTATATCTAATTTAGATATTGATTTTGAAAAAAAAAAAAATTTAATTAAAATAAATAAATTATACTTTATAGAAGGAAAAAACTTAATTAAAATCAATGATTTAAAATTTAAAGATAATAAATTTTTATCATTCAAAGATGTAGAAGTTAAAACTACTAATAATAATTTTACTATTCAAAACAAAAATAAGATTATCATAAAAGGTGAAAAATTTGATGCAACTAATTTAGTTAAATTTTTAGGAAAGCAAAGTGATAAAAAAAAATTTCAACAAATAAATAGTGAAATCGAAATTGATTTTAAAAAGATCAAAGCCCCAATGTCAGAAGTGCTTCAAAATTTTAGGTTGATTGGTGAAATACAAAAAGGAGAATTTATAAAGATTTCATCCAAAGGTGATTTTGGAGGGAATAATTTTTTGGATATTTCAATGAAAAATGAAAAAGATACAAATAAAAAATACTTAGAAATATATTCTGATTTAACTCGTCCGTTATTAACTGAGTATAGTTTTTTTAATGGACTCTCAGGTGGAAAATTACTTTTTACGTCTATAATTGACAATATAAATTCTAGATCAAAACTTAGAATCGAAGACTTTAAATTAGTAAATGCGCCAGGAGTAATTAGATTATTGTCTTTAGCTGATTTAGGCGGTTTGGCTGATTTGGCAGAGGGAGAAGGTTTGTCTTTTGATTGGTTGGAAATTGATATGGAAAAAAATAAAAATTTTTTAAAATTAAATGAAATACTCGCCGTTGGTCCTAGTGTATCTGTTTTAATGGATGGTTACGAAGATGAAAATGGCCAAACAAGCTTAAGAGGAACTTTGGTCCCAGCAAAAACACTAAATAAAATAATATCCAAAATACCAGTAATTGGAAATATTGTAATACCACAAGAAGTTGGTGAAGGCTTATTTGGCATCAGTTTTAAAATGAAAGGTCCCAAAGGCAATATCAAAACAACTGTAAATCCTTTAAGAACATTGACACCAAGATTTTTACAAAAAATTATTGATAGAGGTAACAAGATTAAATAATTTTAATTAGATAATGCTTTTTCTTTCCGTATGAAAGTTTTATAATTTTATTTTTGAAGTCTTGTAATGAAAGAATTTTTTTTTCATTATCAACTATAACTCCATCGATTTTAAATCCCTTATTAATAACAGCTCTTCGAGCCTCACTTTTTGAGGATAAAATTTTGTTATTAGCTATAAGTTCTAAAAAATTAATTCCTTTTTCAATTTCATTAAACTTTATTTTTATTTCAGGAAGATATGATCCTAAACCACCTTTTTCAAATGTTTCCTTAGCTGTTTGCTCAGCTTTGATCGAAGCTTTTTTACCGTGCAATATTCTAGTAGCTTCATTGGCTAATAAAATTTTTAAATTATTTATGTTTTTTTCTTTTTCAAAAATATCATCTATTTTATTTGGTTCAATTTCTGTAAAAAAATTAAGAAATCTTTTTACATCTTTGTCATCGGTATTTCTCCAAAATTGCCAATAATCATAAGGAGACAATTGATCCTCGTTTAACCAAATTGCTCCTTTTTCAGTTTTACCCATTTTTGCACCAGAGGCTAAAGTAATTAAAGGAGAGGTCAATCCATATGCTTCTTTTTTTAATTTTCTTCTAATTAAATCAACGCCATTAATAATATTTCCCCACTGATCTGATCCTCCAATTTGCAAAATACAGTTATTCTTTTTAAATAATTGATAAAAGTCATAAGCCTGCAGGATCATATAATTAAACTCCATATAACTAAGAGACTGTTCTCTATCTAATCTTAATTTTACACTATCAAATGTAAGCATTTTATTTATTGTAAAATGACTACCGATATTTCTAAGGAATTGAGTATAATTTAATTTGGTTAACCAATTAGCATTATCTACAAATACTGGGGCATTTTTTTTGTTTGCAGTATTTAAAATTTTTTTAAATATTTTTTTTATACTTTTAACGTTATTACTAATATCTTTTTGTTCTAATATTTTTCTTGTTGAGTCTTTTCCAGATGGATCACCAATTAGTGTTGTTCCGCCACCTAAAAGCACTATAGGTTGATGGCCATGTTTTTGCATTAACTTAAAAATCATGATTTGCAATAAACTCCCAACATGCAAACTACTTGCGGTACAATCAAAACCTATATACCCAGATATTGATTTTTTATTACAAATTTCTTTTAATTTATCTAAATCAGTACACTGATTAAGATATCCACGATCTTGCATTTCTTGTAAAAAGTTATTTTTCATAGTGCTATTTGTTTACGCAACTATTATACAAAAATTATTATAAATAAATAAAAATATGCAAAAAAAATGGATCTCTTTAGGTTTAATGAGTGGCACTTCAGGGGATGGGGTTGATGCATCCGTTATCATCACAAATGGAATAAACAAATATGAATTAATTAAAGATAAATATTTCGAATATAACTCTGTTATCTATAAAGATATTCACAATTTAAAAGAAAAAATTCATAATATAGAAGATTTAAAAATCTATAATAAAGAATTAAATAATTTAGAGAGAAAAATAACTATTTTTCACGCTTCAATAATTAAAGAATTTAATATAAGTGATGAAACAATAATAGGGTTTCACGGTCAAACTATTTACCATAATCCAAAACAAAAAATATCAAAACAATTAGGAAATGGGAAATTATTAAATCAACTTGTAAATAAAAGAATAGTTTTTAATTTTAGAAGCAATGATATTTTAAACGGTGGACAAGGTGCGCCTTTAGCGCCAATTTTCCACCACTTACTTAGCGTACAAAATAAGATTGAACTGCCAGTTTGCTTTTTAAATATAGGTGGAATATCAAATATTACAATAGTTAAAGATATAAAAAAAATATCAGAATTGACCAGTAAAGATTTAGGACCAGGAAACTGCCTTATTGACTCATGGATAAGAAAAAATTCAAAAAAAAAATTTGATAAAGACGGAAATCTAGCTTCAACCGGTAAAAAAAATCAAATTATTTTTGAACAAGCCCAAGAATTACATATGAATAGCAGGCGTAAAAAAAAATTATCATTTGATACAAATGATTTTGATGTATCGTTTGTGAGAGGTTTAACCATAGAAGATGGCGCAGCTACTTTGACAGATTTTACAGCAAGTATTATCAGTGAAGAATTGTCTTTATGTTTAAAAAATTCCCAAGAGAAAATTCAAGATGTATTAATTTGCGGAGGAGGTAGAAAAAATAAAATTTTAATTAAAAAGATTAAAGAAAATTTGTCAATAAAAGTAAACCTCAAATTAATTGATAGTTATAAAATTGATGGAGACTTTATAGAGTCTCAAGCATTTGCTTATCTAGCTATCAGATCAATTCTAAAATTACCAATTACATTTCCTAATACTACTGGATGTGAAACACCTTGCACAGGAGGAGAATTAATTGAGAATTAAATTAGTGCAGTTTTTTCCTTTAAGTATTTTTCAATTTCTATTGTAAGTTCTTTTTCTTTATCTTTAAAGAAGTGATTAGAATTTTTTATTTTTGAAAAAATTACCTCAACACCTTTTTGATTTTTTATTCTGTTATCTAATTCATCAATACTTTCTTTAGTGACTAATTCGTCATTTTCACTATAAATTACTTGGCCTGATGTTGGGCAAGGGGCTAAAAAAGAAAAATCATATACATTTGGTTGAGGTGATACTGCAATAAAGTTATTTACCTCAGGTCTTCTCATGATTAATTGCATGCAGATTAAAGAACCAAAAGAAAAACCAGAAACCCAACATTGGCTGTAATCTAAATTTTGTCTTTCAATCCAATCTAATGCTGCCGCTGCATCCGACAATTCTCCTTGTCCATTATCAAAAACTCCATCGCTTTTTCCAACGCCTCTAAAATTTACCTTTATTACTGAAAAACCGTTTTTTAAAAAAATACTATACATAAGCTGAACTATTTTATTACTCATTGTTCCACCGTATTGTGGATGAGGGTGCAAAACGATTGCAATCGGTGAACCAAATTTTGGATTTTTATAATATTTAGCTTCAAGTCTCCCAGCAGGACCCGGTATAAAAATTTCTAAGCTTTTCGGTTTCATAGTTGATAACGGTTATTATTTTTAAAAAAAAAGTATTATTTTATACCATGTTTTTATGCGGCAAATAATTCTTTTTAATTCATACTAAATTAGTAGGAATTAAAAGAAAATTACTGTATTACAACAATAATTATGAAATTAACTACTAAAGGCAGATACGCAGTAATGGCCATGGCTGATCTAGCTTTATTTAAAGATAAAGGGCCTACCAGCCTAACTGATATTTCCTTAAGGCAAAATATCTCTCTAGCCTATTTAGAGCAAATATTTATAAAACTTAAAAATAATAATTTAGTCAAAAGTGTAAGGGGATCTAAAGGAGGGTACATATTAGAAACTTCACCTGAAGAAATTAGAATATCTAATATTATTTCAGCAGTAAATGAAGAGGTAAAAACACTTAATTGCAAGAAGGAATCAAAAAAAGGTTGCAATAACAAAAATACAAAATGTATTACACACAATTTATGGGATCAACTTGACAATCATATAAATAATTTTTTTGAAAAAGTAAAATTAAACGATCTTGTAAAAAAAAATCAAATATTAAATAAATGAAAACAGAAGATTTAAAAAATACTCAGGATTATAAATACGGTTTTACAACTGACATAGAAAATATTAGAGCTCCAAAAGGCCTTAACGAAGATACAATAAAATTTATTTCAAATATTAAAAAAGAACCAAAATGGATGTTAGAATGGAGGATGAAAGCTTACAACAGATTAAAAGTCTTAAAGGAACCTAATTGGCAAAAGCCAAAATATCCAAAAATAAATTATCAAGACCTATACTATTATTCCGCGCCTAAAAGTGCATCCGACAAACCTAAAAGTTTAGAAGAAATCGATCCCAAAATTTTAGATACTTATAAAAAACTGGGAATACCTTTAGTTGAACAAAAAAGATTAAACGGGATAGCTGTCGATGCTGTATTCGACTCAGTTTCAGTTGCCACTACCTTTAAGGATGAGTTAACAAAACAGGGAATAATTTTTTGTTCTATTTCAGAAGCAATTCAGAAACATTCGGAACTAGTTAAAAAATATCTAGGTTCTGTAATTCCTTTAAGTGATCATTATTTTGCAACTTTAAACTCTGCTGTGTTTACAGATGGGTCATTTGTTTATATTCCTCCAAACACTAAGTGTCCAATGGAGCTATCAACTTATTTTAGAATTAACGCTTCCGAAACTGGACAATTTGAAAGGACTTTAATCATAGCTGATAAAGGAAGTTATGTGAGTTATTTAGAAGGATGTACAGCCCCAATGAGAGATGAAAATCAACTTCATGCAGCAAATGTAGAATTAATTGCTTTAGATGATGCGGAGATAAAATACTCAACGGTGCAAAACTGGTATCCAGGAGATGAGAAGGGTGTAGGTGGAATATATAATTTTGTTACAAAAAGAGGAGCATGTAGAGGAAAAAATTCTAAAATTTCTTGGACACAAGTAGAAACAGGTTCTGCTATTACCTGGAAATATCCAAGTTGTATTTTACAAGGAGATAATTCTGTTGGTGAATTTTATTCTATAGCAATCACAAATAACTTCCAAAAAGCTGACACTGGAACCAAAATGATTCATCTTGGAAAAAACACTAAAAGCAAAATAATCTCAAAAGGAATATCAGCCGGTAATGCAGACAATATGTATAGAGGTCTTGTTGACATTAAAGATAATGCAACAAATTCAAGAAATTACACACAATGTGACTCGTTATTAATGGGCAATAAATGTGGAGCTCATACAATTCCTTACATAAAAAATAGCAATGCAACTTCAACAATAGAACACGAAGCAACAACCACTAAAATAAATGAGGAACAACTCTATTATTGCAATCAAAGGGGGTTAGATCAAGAAGAAGCTGTAAGCCTTATAGTTAATGGATTTTGCAAAGAGGTTTTACAACAGTTGCCCATGGAGTTTGCTGTTGAAGCTCAAAAACTTGTAGCTATTAGCTTAGAAGGAAGTGTTGGGTAATATGTTAAATATTAAAAATTTAGAGGCCACAATTGACAGCAAACATATACTAAAAGGTTTGAATTTAGATATAGAACCAGGAGAAGTTCACGCAATCATGGGTCCTAATGGGTCAGGAAAAAGTACATTGGCAAATGTTTTATCAGGTAAAAACGGTTATGAAATCAAAGGAAAAATTCAATTTAATAGAGAGGACATTAATGAATTATCAACAGAAGAAAGAGCGCAAAAGGGAATATTTCTAGCTTTTCAATACCCTCTTGAAATACCAGGAGTTAATACAAATATCTTTTTAAAAACCTCATTAAACGCAATTAGAAAAGCAAAAGGTGAAAAAGAATTAGACACTCTTACTTTTTTAAAATTAATAAAAGAAAAAGCTTCAGAACTTGGAATTGATGAGAAATTCTTGTCTCGCCAACTCAATGTAGGTTTTTCAGGAGGTGAAAAAAAAAAGAACGAAATACTACAGATGAAATTATTAGAACCAAAGTTATCAATTTTAGATGAGACAGACTCAGGATTAGACATAGACGCTTTAAGAATAGTAGCCGATGGAGTTAATTCATACAAAAGTAAAGATAATGCTTTTTTGATAATCACTCATTATCAAAGACTTTTAGATTACATCAAACCAGATTTTATTCATGTTTTATCAAATGGTAAAATTATTAAAACTGGTGATGCAGCTCTTGGAGTCCAACTAGAGAAAACAGGTTATATGGGTTTAAGGTAAATGCAGCAGTTTTATGATTTCAAAGTTGAGAAAATTAAAAACCTCTCGTCAGAAGAAAAGAAATTAAGAAAAAAGAATCTTGAACTTTTTTATCTTAACGGTTTTCCTAGCAAAAAAGATGAGGACTGGAAATTTACAGATCTAAATTCTATATTAGGCCAAAACTTCAGCAATATTGTTAACACAGATCTAATACCTGAAGAAAGACCATACAAACCAATTACTGAATTTGAGCATAATTTTATT
>Ga0233438_10001653_pt1 | contig 23917 bp, 12 predicted proteins | sample SI_123_September_FD_182720 | JGI IMG/M metagenome (GOLD analysis project Ga0233438, IMG submission 182720) | Seawater microbial communities from Saanich Inlet, British Columbia, Canada - SI_123_September2016_10_MG | ecosystem: Environmental > Aquatic > Marine > Inlet | place: Canada: British...
AAGAAGCAGAAGAAGCAGGAGCAATCGATGAAGTCGTCGAAGAAGATGAACTCATCAACAGATCACTCGAAATAGCAACCGACTGGAGTCAATGGGGCAATCACTTCAGTGAAGCAACAAAGCATCTTCTTCATGTACAAACACTCAACGATTTTGAAACACATCTCAAGCACGAACAAACTCTGATCGAGGCTGCTGGGACGACGATGGAATTCAAAGATGGCGTTTCTAAGTTTCTTTCATAAATGGACTAAGAGTTCTCTTGCTAAGAAAAGTGAGCCATGTATTGTTGTTCTGCCTCATTATCAATAATTTCGATTACTATGTAGGGAATAGAGAAACTTTCCTTGATTTCTTCAAGCAAGGAAAGTAAAGCCTCTGAATTTGCTCTGTTGCCATTACTGGTTCTGCCGCCCTTTCTAACCTTTGAATGGTTTTCCATCTGCCACACATTTTGCTGACTATGACAAACAAAAATCATTTCAGAAATCGTTTGGATGTTGAAGTAATGAGATGCTGCGATAATTCGCCGGCTGATTGTGGCAGTGGTGCCCATAGCACTTACCATCCCAATCTCATGGTCCTCTTGGATTGAATCTATACGCAGAGCAACATGATTATTTGTTGGGTGGAAAGTCCCTCTTTTGATCGATTGAATTGCATCTTTCACATGTTTGTCTTTGATTTGCTCTTGGACTTGAAATAGGTTCATGACAATGAGTTTAGCGAATTCAATGCACTCAGAGGAGGGGTTGTTACGAAGAATTTTTTCAAACCGACGCAAATTATCCCCTCAAACAATTTATTGGGAATCTCTTGATCAACTTGTCTGTTAGAACTCTTGTTCGAGCGATAACCATACTAAGATTCCAAGGCGTACCCAAAAGTGATTGATAATATGATTCTGTGAACATTTTTCCGTTGGAATTAATCTGAGAGGATCGGCTGCTTTTGTTGAGTTTGAACTTACCAACATCTCCTATTGTCAATAATTCTTTTACTAAAAATTGGTTGCCGAGATAATTTGGGCATTGTTCCTTCTCTACCCATGTTTTCGGGTATGTGAAGTCATGTTCCACTCCCTCAAATTTGGGCATGAATCGGACAATCTTTGGATTTCGCTGTGTACTGCTAAATTGCCAATTCCCATACTTGTTGGTCTCGATACTCGTTAGAATAGCGATTAACTTATTTTTCTCACTCGTTGTTTCCACCGAAAACTGTTGTTTGAGAAGAATTGATTTGATTTCCTCATCCGTTGGGTTTTCCTTTGCCATCTCGAATTGCTTGGCAATCTTGTAAACAACTTTCTCTTGCTCTTCATCAGAATCTGGGTCGCATTCTCGAATTAATTTGAAGTGTTTAGGAGCAAGCTGATAGAAGAGGGCCGAAATACGTCCGTTGGCTAGGATGAGTTTACGAGTAACGATGATTTCTAAAGTGTCCATAAGTTTCTCAACTGCCGGCGCCTTTCTACCCCACGTAACTCTAGCAGCAGCATAGTACTGAATTTGTTGAGAAAATCCATAATATCTCATTCGTAGATTTTGTGTTCTTCCAATCTTACCTTCTTGGTTTTCGATTGCTTGAAGTTCGGTAAAGTAATTATTGAAAAAATTGACCAACTTATCTAACTCTTCTCGAGAATTGAATTTACTGATGAGGTGTTCAAGTCTCGACATGACATGGTTTGTAGATACCTTTTCTCCTTGGAGAATCGTAACGGCATCACTCATCACTTTGTCGATTGCCTTCCCAATATCCTTCGATTTAGAAAATAATTCTTGTAAAATGCCATCAGCATCATCTAGATTCCATTGCAATTCGAGTTCTTCGCCATAACCATTGATACGATTATTGGCCATAACAAGCCCGCGGAACACGTCAAAGTTGTTGAGTGGCGTTCCTCGACTATTTGCTGTGACGAACATTTTGTATGCCAACGATGGTGAGTGGGTGTGTGAATAATTGATGTAAACATACTCAGAAATCACATTGTAAAAATCAACCAATTTCTCTAGGTCAGAATTTGTGCCTTTGATGCCAAATTCACGGCATAAACGGTCTTGGAAATATTCCATCACACAGTTGATGCTAGTTCCGTCGTACCTGATGTTTTCTCGCTTAAAGTTGAAATTGTTCTTCTTCGATTTAGGGGCTGTTTTAACTGATTGATAGGATTCAATTTCGATTAGAAATTTAATCGACCTTTGATCCGTTTTCTTCTTACTCATAAGAAGAGGTTCACCGTCTCTCAATGTGAGAAAAGCCCGCTCTATTTCTGAAACCTTTTCAGAATAGTCTGCGATTTTGTTTTTCGTAAGAAGGTGTCTTACGACGCCCATTAAAGTGGTTATTGTCGTCAATCTCTGTTGACCATCCATCACCTGCGTACGTTCTTGTCCGTCCTCCTCAAAAACAATCATTGTTCCAGTAAAATAGATGTCATCCTCAGATCGGAGTCGATAAAAATCAATCATATCTTCCAAAAAGACGTAAGCTGCAGAATTGAGATTATCGTCGGAATCGTGTCCTGGGCCCCATTTGTAATCGCGTTGAATCGATGGAATCATCAGGCCAGAGTGGTTTTCAGAAACAATGTCACAAATTGGCATAACCTCGGTGCGAATCTTCTTCGTCTTGATCATATGGCTTCTAAAATCCAACGTATTATAATAGTTTCACCAGTTTAACTTGGAGGTTGTGGCGGCGAATCAATAAAATACTCTCGTCATTGATTTGGGACTATGAGGAATGCTTTGATTTCGGAATTTTCCAGTGACGTGCTTGGACCTTTAGCAGGAGCGAGTGAAATTCTTGAAACACGGCCTACAGATCGTTACATCGTTGGCATTCTTTCGCCAAGAGACGCGAAACTTGCTGAAGATGATATTTCTGAAGATGAGGCAATTGATACCATCGGAAACGATGGGAACTCCTTGTCGGTACGCGAGGATAACGTCGATACAGGAGTTTCTCTCTCAGCAGGCGATGAATTGTCTCCTGTCATCGATTCGAGATCATTCCCAAAGAACATGGGAATCAGTTTTAATTGCATACATCAAGGTACTTCGCCGTCTTTTGAACTCGTTATAACGTACGCAAGGTACCGAATGCAACCGGGTAAAAAGTGGAAACGTATGCCAAGAGCAATACATCTGAAGTCTGAAGACTTGATAAGTGCCAAGAATTATTTTGCAATAAAAGATGTACAAACTGGAGAACTCGAAACAGTTGGCTCCAACGGCGAATCATATCTTTACCGTTCAATTCGCTCTGCCCACGATGCTAAACACGGAACAATCGTTACATTGATGTTGGTGAACAACGAAGAGCAATCTGGATTGCGGAACAGCGATGAAAAATTCATTGAAAAGCTCATTTTCCAGCCAGAAATACGAGTGAATTTTTCCGACGGGACCTCATTTAAGAGGGAAGGTGAGGAGCCTGCAATTGAAGACGAATCTTACGAAGAGTTCAGGTACAGAGGTCGAGAACAACGTGCTCGAGGTCATTTATGCTCTGCGACGTGGGGTGACTTTGACCCCCAGTGCTTGGATGATGGCGATAAAAGAGACCTGATGGTTCAACTCGCAGGAGAAGATTCACGTGAGCCTGAGATTGATGATTTCTCAACAAAACCCCCATTTTATTGGGTTGATGGTAATCACCCCGCTCTTGCAAATGTCAACACATCTTTTCGGCAACCGACTCTACGGTCCGAGTATCTTCCCATGATTGTCTTGCCAGCACCAGATATGGACCCAACTGGTCGTTCGTGGAAAAGATGCCCATCTGCAAAGGAAATTTCAGAGGCTTCGGAAAGTGCGGAAATGAAGGAGTTGCTTCAACCGCTTGCTGAAGGTTACGATGACTGGATAAGTGGTACCTTGTCGGGAGCCCCTCAAGAAGTCCAAGACAAAGCCAAAGACGCACTCAAACGCATTGAGGAAGGTATCGATTTACTTTGCAGTGATCAGACTGCTCGTCTCGCCTTCAATATTGCAAATCGAGCCATCTATCAATCCAACAAATGGGCCAATGAAATCAAATCAAAGAACAATCCGAATCATGTGCCACGAGAATTTGTGTGGAGGAAATTCCAATTAGCATTCGCTCTATCAACGCTTGAGTCTGTCTCAAATCCACAATCCAAACGTCGAAATGAATTGGACTTGCTTTGGGTTGCAACCGGTGGTGGAAAGACCGAAGCATATCTCTTAACCATGGCTTATAGCATTGTCATGAGGCGCTTGCAGGCGAAAAATGATCAGTCTCTACCGCAATGGCATGGTGTCGATGTTATCACTCGATACACATTGAGGCTGCTTACGATACAACAGTCGAGGAGAACGTTAGGTATTGTTTCTGCCCTTGAATGGCTTCGAAACACCTCCTGGGTTCCTCAAGGAATCGGGGGTTCAAAATTTTCAGAACAACCGGTCAGCCTAGGTATTTGGGTTGGAGGATCACTGACCCCCAATCGGCTGCTTAATGAAAACAAATACAAGAATTTGCAGAAGCAGCACGATGTGAGGTTCTTACCAGCAATTCCATTGCTGAAATTTGGACACCAACTTAAACCAAGTCAGAAGAGGGTTGCTCCAGAACCAGCTCAGATATTGACCTGTCCTGCTTGCGATGAACGACTGTCTTTGCCAATGACTTCCAACTCAGATTTAGGGATAACAGAAATCAAATGGGTTTGCGAAAGTACACTGTCCGATTCGGACATCAAACAAATTTCTCTTCATGTGAATGCTATTTCGTCAATTGATATCACGCACCATGATAACAACATCAAGACCCTTTCAGTTTCGTTCAAAGATAAACTCCAATCAGAAAGCGAAGTCCAACAGGCGTGGCAGGATTTACTCGCAGCTGCCATTAACACACGCGGTGGTAATCTATTCTTGAAATGCTTCAGAGCAGGTCGACCGGGATACTTCCCTAAGTTGAAAGATAATAGATCAAATGAAGCCTATGATTTCGAAATCCACTGCCCTAATCCGAAATGTGATCTGAACCAACATACGTGGACCGGCGAATTGCCTTCTGGTGTTCAGGATGGAAATCCAAGGAAAAACGACTCGAAAATCTATCTCTCCCAAGGATGGCGAAATTCACAAGGCGATCATTACGGCCGTGGTATGCCAATCCCTGCATACACCGTCGATGAGCAAGTGTATTCTCGAGCACCGAGCATTATTGTTGCAACGGTAGACAAGTTCGCTCAATTACCGAAAAATCCCCGTTCTGGAATCCTGTTTGGCTCAATACAATCGCACTCGCACAATGCAGGGTATTCCCGTAATCCCGCAGACCTCTCGATAGGACTTGAATCTGCGATCGAGAAAAGAGCAGGCTTACTGCCTCCAAATCTCATCGTTCAGGACGAGTTGCACCTTATTGAGGGCCCATTGGGGAGCATGGTCGGCTTCTATGAGACCGCTATTGAAAAACTAGCAAATGAACATGCATTCGTTGATGATTATCAGGTAAAGTACATAGCTTCATCAGCAACAATCAACAAGGGTGAAGAACAGGTCCAGTGTTTGTTTGACAGGACGATGAATCTGTTTCCTCCCAAAGGCAGAGACTGGAAAGATCGTGGCCTTATTCTTGAGAAAGACGATGAGAAACCGAGTTCGAAAGGAGACCGAAAAGGCCGATTATTCATGGGTATCTGTCCAATTGGAGTGACTGGTCTTTCGACACAAAGAGAAATCTTCTCTTCGATGCTTTATCACCCAATCAAGCACGTTGAAGCCAACGGCATTCCATCCGATCGATATTGGACCGTCGTTGGTTACTACAACGCAGTTCGAGAATTAGCAGGTGCGCGCACACTACTTTCGTTCGAAGTTCAAGAAGCCATATCGCGTTTGTGCAGACACAGGAATCAACCCCAACCGATTGATGCCCGGCCGGATCAAGGCAGGATTATTGAGTTATCAGGTAGAATGGAATCGTCACATCTTCCACAAATGCTGTCAAATCTCGAGTCGAGGAACCGCCAATCAACGAATTCAACCGATGTGTTACTCTCAACCTCGATGTTTGGAACCGGTGTCGACGTTGACCGACTAAATTTGATGATTGTCTCAGGTCAACCGAAAACAACGGCACAGTACATCCAAGCAGCAGGACGTGTAGGTCGCGACAAAGGTGGACTTGTTCTCACATATCTACGATGCTCACGTCCGAGAGATTTAGATCACTACGAGCGATTCATTGGCTATCACGCGCAAATCAATCGTCATGTCGAGGCAGTCACAGTTAGGCCATTTGCTGAGCCAGTCATTGACAAAGCAGGAGGGCCAGTTCAACTTGCTTGGTTGAGAAATTCGCGAGATGCAATAGGAACTCCGGGTGGAGATCCATGGAGTGGTTATGAAGCAGCCCATGCTTTCCCAAATATGACAAGTAAAAACTCAGACATAGATTTAGCAATCCGAATGATCGAAGACAGGCACAGTATACAATCACCAGAGCGACAAATCATCCAGTCCCCGCCAAACTATCTTAATGGGTTACTCGAGATAGGCTATGACCGGTGGATGTGCTATTGCCGTTCGGCTGAGAAACATGTTCCTACGAATATGATTCAATGGGACTATGGTCGGAAGAAACTGCAAAATCCTCCCGGAATTCGGTGGTCTATTTTTGCAGGTGAGCCTCAAGTTGGTAGCAAAAGTGACATTGCGGTTTACTCTAGCGAATATCAAACACCAAACTCTCTCAGGACAACGGATGGAGAAATCCAAGTTCGTTCAAGAGGTGATAAATTATGACAAGTCAAGGGATCCGACTAACAAATATGTTGTATAATCACGGCCCGGGATCAATTCTTGAAACCATCCAGGGGCCGGTTGTTGTCCAAGGGTGGGACAAAATGATAGATCTCATCACTAGTAATCAAGACAAATCAAGTGGACTACAACTTTCCAAAGGAGAATGGCTCAATAAGTTGCAAATTACAGAACCACGTCTTTCCTATCAATTGTTACAACAAAACTCCTCTGGGTTGGTTAAATTACATGCCATCCCGTCAAACCAAAGTTTAGAAATCAACACCAGAACGCCTCTTATTAGTACGGTTGACTTCCCGGAGTATCATCTTTGTAGGAAAGGCAAAAAGCATCCGAAAAATTCGATTCTGTTCAAGTGGACAGACGAAAAAAATGCACCTCGGTGCCCTGTATGTTCGACATCGGACAGAATCTCTCCAATTCGGTTTGCATCGGCTTGTAATGCGGGCCATCTCGATGACTTGCCTTGGCATTTCATGGTGCACAAAAAAGGAGACAATTGCAAAGGTTATGTCTACAACTGGCGGGAAGAAAACACAAGTACGAGTGGTATCAAAATCGAATGTCGGGATTGTAAGAAAAGCATCCAACTCAACCAAGGGGTCGGGAAGCTTGGATTGATTCCGTGCAGTCGTAATGACCCCAGTGGAGTTATGGGAAAGGTTGACACATGCGATCGCTCAGTGAATCTTGTCTTACGCTCCTCCACAAGTGTTTGGCAATCAGAGAGCCTTACTGCGATTACAATACCCGATGATGAAATTAAACTCTGCCTAGCAAAGATGGAAAAGTGCCATCCTCCTGGCAAATTCAACAGGATTGAAGTTATTCAAACCATCAACCCTCCCAAACAATTGCCTGCTGCAGGTGATCCTTGCGTTTATCCTATTTGGAATGATGATAAAATGGACGATGAACTCGTGCCATGTCTATTTGCAGAACAATCTCATCAAAGACAAGATCGTAAGTCTTGGATATTTGTTCACGTCTTACAGTGGCATTCTGGACGACTTAATCAACCTGATTTCGATCGTTACGTGGACCCGATACGAAAAAAAATCGACGACGGTACCTTATCTCCCGATAAGTTCAGAGAGGAGTGGGACAAATACAACCAACCCACTCGAATTTCTGTCGTTGATGCCCTTGAGGCTGAGTACAGGTCTCTCTTTGAAACAGAAACAAAAGTTTGGCCAGAAAAGAAACCTCATCTTTTCGTTCGAAAGAAAATCCTCGATACAAATCAAAATGTAATGCGATTTGGTTTCGGAAGCGGCTCGAGTAAAGTACACCTCAGAGTGGATAGAATTACCAAATTACGAACTGTAACTGCACTCAAAGGATTCAGAAGACCTGTGCGTGATGCCAATGGGAACCCAGCGAACTTGGTGCCACTCAGTCATAGAGATGAGTCGGGAACGGATTGGTTTGCAGCAGTGGAGGCCCAAGGTGAAGGTATTTTGTTAACTTTTGATGCTGATTCGACCTTATTTGGGTCGGGAGATCGGTGGAAGAAATGGGCGTCGAAATTCAAAAGCAATCTCAATTTAGAACCAGAAAAGAGACATATGTTTCGGGGATTGCGTGGCGAACCATTGGATATTCCAATTGAGGAAAAACACATTGCGGAATCGCATCCAATGTTTGTCTGGTGGCACACACTTTCCCACCATCTCATTCGGACAATCCAACAGGATACTGGCTATTCTTCATCCGCCATCACTGAGCGAATTTATGCTCACGAAATCGATGGGAAATGGACAGGCGGAATTTTGCTTTACGTCACTGAAGGTGGTATGGATGGGACTCTCGGTGGATTGACTTCACTTGCACCAAATCTGCAACGTTACCTAGACACAATTGCGGACGAGAGCGATAATTGCTCCAACGATCCTTTGTGTCGCGATACCACGTCTTCCTCGCTTGAACATGACAGGGCTTGCTACGCTTGTACATACAACTCTGAAACCTCCTGTGGGCACAGGAATATGTTCCTTGATAGACTTCTGCTTCGTGAATGTGTGGGATTGTGATGCGCGGACAAGAAGATGAGGTGACGTTGTTTGCGAGCCCACCCAAGTTTGCTCGTGAGATGGGACTTCAATCTTCATTTTCTGTGATTACAGAAATCATCAATTCTGCAAAAGAAACTCTATTCATAACATGCTACGAATTTAGTTCGAAAGACCTAACGAAATTACTTCTGCGCGCAGTGAAACGAGGCGTATACATCGATTTGTACATCGATGATTCCAGCGATAGCAGGATTCAACGTTCCGTCAATAATTTGCAGACATTGAGTGAGAATGGTGTCAGAGTCGTTCGTAGAGATAGTTCAAGATCTGACAATCACACCAAAGCGATCATCGCTGATTCAAGGACTGGGATTATTGGCTCTGCTAATTTTACGAAATCTGGCATGGAGAGGAACATCGAAATTGGCCTAAAGTTAACTGGCCCAACATGTCGAATCTTCGTTGACAAATTCATTCTCGGACTGGAGGGTATGAGCGACCATGATTAGCAACAATCTTGTTGAGCACAATGGATATCTCCGTTTCGTTTTTGGGAGAAGTTCCAATCATCTCCGCATCGAAGGTCACTGGGTACCTGAAGCGGATGTGAACAATCCTTCCGAACAAAGCGGCATTCTCTTCAACCTACTAAGAGCATTACCGAACTGGCCACTTGTTGATGGAATCAACATGAACAAAAGATCAAACGGATTTGTTCCTGATGCACATCAATTCTTGCCGATGGATATGTTGGAATCAGGCTGGCTTGCTGGCTTTGGCGTTCGTGGAGGACTAGGCTTACCACGTAGTCGAATTCTCATTGCGGATGAAGGTGGAACCGGAAAGACACTCTCTGCTTCGCTTGCAGTCCGATATGCTAGTTTGATATCGCCAATGGATGGTCCGATTGTTTGTCTTGTCCCTCCTCTCTTGATCGATCACTGGGTCAATCATCTCAAGCAGGTGTTTAACGATGAGCCAGAGCGTGTTGTAGGGCTCAATTCTGCATCACATTTTGGTGAACATCATCACAATCGAATTGTTGTGGTCTCAAAATGGTCTTGGGCGTTTCATTTCCAAAAAATCAAATCTTCTCTGACTGCACCCATTTGTGTTGTCGTTGATGAAGTTCATCAGGGGCGAACTGGTCAAATCAACGATGTCAAAGGCGATGAAGAGTATGCCGGTATGGCTGGTCAAGAAGAAGATTCGAAATCCTACACAACTGAGATGGCGAAAAAAGACTCTGACAATTTGCGAACTGTGGTTCGAGAGACATGTTGCAATGCCGCATTCGTCATCGGTGTTTCAGCAACACCAATCAATCTCGATTTATCTGAATTAAACACCATTTTGACTGATTTGGGCGAGGTTGGGTTTGAGGAAGATGAACTCTACAAGAATGTGAAGGACTACACTTCTGAACTTGGGACATTAACTCTCAAAGCAAAAGAAATGGATTCTCCAATATCAAGGAAGGAGTTCTTCCAACCAATCCTTGATAAATTTCCCACAACCATTTGGGAGAATCACAATCTGTCCGAAGAGGACATAAGCAGTATCATCAAGTGGTGCAGTTCTGAGGAATTGATTGATGGATATGAGGCACTTCGTAGTCTACGTGAATTGCACCCTTACGGAAAGAGTCTTTCCATTGTGTTGCGAAATTATCTTAGCGATCAAAACGTCGCAAATTTCCGGAAGAGAAACACTGTACTCCTTCCAGTCGAATCTGGAGAGATGGAGTATGTATGGGAGAACGTCAAAGCGCGAACCGATGATCCTGATGGTGTCCAAGTGTTGCCCTCGGATTTGGATTCGCTCCGTAAATCAGCACTTATTCTGCATTCGCACAGGACAAATTTGTGGCGGCTAAATCCAGAAAACAACAACATGCCCTATTACAAAGGAGAGTTTGCACGAGGACAACACTATGAAAAAATCAAACAAATCGAAGATCCTCGTTTAAGGAAATTGATTCAACGTTTCTCAAAGGAAATGGACGAATTAGACGCGAAGGGTCACGGAGACATCCGTGAACACAAGATTGGATGCGTGTTGTTTACAGAATGGAATGGTACCATCGACGGAGACGGATTGATGGTTGACATCAAACATATAGCGGAAACACATCATCAGGGAAAACACTTCAGAATCTTCACTCTAAGAGGCGGGCAAGGCGTACGTGACATGAAGGCGACAATGCAACAATGCCATCGTCTTTCATTGATGAAGGGTTTTTTTCCAATCTTGATTACATCACCTGCTGGTGAAGTCGGAGTCGAAATGGCATGGGCGTCGAACCTTGTTCATTGGGATATGCACACCAATCCACAACGTATGGAGCAACGCACTTGGCGAGTCGATCGAAGAATTGAGGAGGGGGGAAAGATTGGTGCAAACTACAATGTGTTCTTTCCAATGTTTGAGAACAATCCTCTAAACCAGCTCCTTGAAAGAAAAATCCAACCACGCTGGGAGACAGCTTGTAATGAATTAGGTAAGCCAGTGACGGAATATCTCTCTGATAGCCTCCAAGAAGTCACTGGAATCAACAAGACCATTCAAGTTCTTGGGAAAGAAATTTCAAAATTCAAGGATTTTGTTCTTCAGGGCGATGAAAAAAACGAAAATTATCACACTCTCAAGCATCGGTGGAAAGCACTCGTTGCGCTATCAACACTCGGGTTTGAATTTGATAATAAATCTGAAGTGGCCTTATTGACTGAAGGCAAATTTACCATTCAATGGCCTCAGGACAAAACAACATTGTTTGATGATGAGAATTCACGTTTGGTTCGAGATATTGAATTGATTTCATTGGGGTTGTCTGATAACCTTGCTATGCGATTCGATGATCCGGATGCTGTCAACTTTTCAGCACCGATGAGTCGTTTGCAGAGCAAGGATAGGTCAATGCCATTGTTTGACAAACTTCTTTCGAAACTCTCCGGAGACGTTGGGATATCTACTTATTCATACAAGGGTACAGAAATCGAAGCAATTGCATTGAGTACAGAGATTATGGCTCTACATGAAGACGAACATGTTGATGAAACTGGAATCATGATTCAGGTGGATGGCCAATGGAAGATTTGGAGTCAATTCACAGATGAACAAAGAGATGCCTATGGTATTCAACTTCTGGAAATCGTCAACCAGGTTTGGAAGAGTGAGGTTGCATCAACCGAAGGCGAACCTGAAGTCTTGCCCTCTCCAGAACATCCTTCAATCAACGAGAGAATTCAATTTTTGGAACAGTTTTGTACTGAACAACAAATTAAGATTGATATTCATCAAAAAGTCATAGATTCTGATGATTTTGATGAAGAAGAAGATGACTGGAGAAAAGAAGCATTGAAAACGTGTAAGGCACTACGAGAGAAAGCTCAATTCAGAATAAATATAGTTTCAACAACAGATGGACAATCAAAATACAACCGATTCTTGATTCGAGAGTGATAAAATGGATTTAAATGAACAGCTCCGACAATACTTCAACGATGATGCATTGGATCGATATATTGATGCGACAGCGAATGATATTGCGGAGTACAACTTTCATCAAGAGCCGTATGGAGGATTTTATCTCGCTTGCATTGACGCCGCAAAATGGCTACTGAGAAATGGTAACAAAAATGAGGAAAATCGCTACTATCAAACCGTTCGTCAGGCATTGAAATTAGATTCAGATTCAAGTGAAAAAGACCATGAATTGTTTGGTTTGTCTTTCTTCATCCAAGAAATGTTTCAGAATTCTCTCGACCACTGCTCAGATGAATCAGATGTCGATATTGAATGTTCGATATCACCTGAGAGACTTCATTATAAGCACAACGGAAAGCCATTTGGTTTTGAGGAAAATCACATATCATCAACAATGAAAGGCCTATTTTTACCAAATACAAGTTTAAAATCCTATGATTTTAGAATTGGAAGATTCGGAATAGGGTTCAAGTCTTGGGTAATCCATTTTGGCAGATTTAAATTGACAGCGACTGCTAATGGAGACACCTTTACTTCGACGATTACTGTTCAGAAAGACGGCAAAGGACGAGAAATCTTTCTAGAGAATATCAATTTCTCACAAACAGGTGATGATGACGGTATCGAATTCGAGTTCACAAATCCAAACACGAAAATAGATATAAGTAGGGCTGTTGTCGAAATCTCAGAAAAAATCCAGTTCACATTATCCACTTGGATAAACAAATCTGTTCAAATGACATTGGTCTCTCAACCCGAAGAATCTGAAAGGGCAAGCATAGTCTTCAGCACAGAAGTTTCTGAGGAACAGATTGGCGATCGTGAATTCAATTGTGTGACATTGACAAAGAATGGGGAGGTTATGCAGTCTTCGCTGGTGGTTAATCTAGATATCTCTTCTATATCAGATTCGTCACTTGTTTACTGGTCGGGCCAAAAAGACCCGAGATGTGTTCAGGCTTTTATTGAGGACCGATTTACAGATGTTGATGACAATGTAACGGTAGATTTTGGCGATTGGTTTACTCAATTACACAAATTGGTTGTGAATAAAGAAATACCTGATTCTGAACAGTACATTCTATCAAGTTTGACGCCAATAGATACGCCTAAGCATCAATCCAACAATATCCTATTCGATTCACAATACATGCTATCTTCTAACAGAAAAAGCGTTATCTCTAACGGTGAAGGAGGGGTTTTGAATCAACTAATCATAAAAGAGATGTTGAGCCAGTATTATCAATTAGGGGCATCTTTTTCAGAGGATGCTGAGTTTTACAAATTGATGTTCTCAGAACCAAGTTCGACGATAAGAGAAGAATTAGTTAAGGAAGATGCACATTGGTCGGATGTAACAAATTCGTACGAGACGGTCAAACCGATTTACGAAAAAGCGATGAGAAATGTATCTGCAAATAAGATATCTGAACTAGAGTTAACTCCGTTGAAGCTCCCATTTGGTGATAAATTTGTTTCTTGGTGCAACGAGAACATTCCACTCGAGGACAAGCAGAAACTTTTTATCGACGTTCCTGCAATTGGCAATCAGTTCATACTGTCAAAGAATTCTATGGCTGTGAGGGAACTAAAGGAAATGTTTGAGTCTGATTTGGTTAGCAGGATTCAAGAGTCAAAGTTGTATTCGAAGATGTACCGATTTTTCTTAGATAATAATGAGTTAAAGCAACAAATCGCAACCTTGCCACTTCCAGGAGGATATGAGTGTGTCATCTTACAGGAAAAAGAAATTGAGGATGTGGAATTGAGAAACGTGATTTCTGAAATTATGAAAGCAAGAAAATGTATCAAACTCGTTGATTACAAGGAGATGAAAGATTTTGCAGATTATGATAGTATTCTCCAACAACAGATCGAGACTAATTTGCCTAAATCACGACATTCAATTCTAAAGATTCAACAGGCAACTAAAGTCACAGATGTTCTTCAATTCATCTTGAATAATCTTGGCGGAAAACACATCGATGACAAGGATTGGGAACTCTTAAGAAAAATTTTGAGTTCCTGCAATCAAGATTTGTTGGTTGAAGCAGAAGTTTCCCGCTGGGATGAAGAGGAGTTTACAGACAAAATATCAGCTCTGATGGAAATCCCATCATTTGATCGAGAACATCAACGTTCAATCTTTGTTGATGATGTGTTACCCTCAGGGTGGCTTGGCTGGCCTAAATGGGACGAAACCAGTTTCAAAACAGACAAGGCTTGGTGGCATCCTAAGGCTTTACCACGAAGGGCTTCAGACGGCAGATTACTTATTCTAAAACAGTCGGATGTTGAGAAATCAAACTGGATAAAGAAAGATGATTTGTGTGTTTTTCTTGGGTCACCAATTAACAAAGAGGCGATTTGCAACGCTTTCGGAAAGGTGATTTTAGGCAAATCTACAAATTTCCTCAAAGTAGACGTGACTCCTGAATTTAATCAGCTAGCGTTGAAGAGGTGGAGATCTCCTTTCCCGAAAGTGATGAGAATCTCATCGTTTTTGGATCACGAACTGCAAGAATACAACCCTACAAATTTGATTAAAAAATACAAACATCGAGTAACGGATTCGAAGGGGCATGTCTCAAAGGCTGTGGAATTGAGTGAAAACGTGGGCTCTGCAAACATAAAGATTCCTAAAGATCAAGATAATGTTTATGGCCGAGCGTTGTACTATATCAACCGAGACAAGGCTGATATTCTTTCTAAATTTAGTAATCCTACGGAAAGATTACAACAAAATAATGATTTCATGCATAGTGTTGTTTGGCCTAAATTATGCAACAAGAAAAAGACTCATTTGAACTCCTCAGGGTTCTTCCTTGAGTTTGTGCATATTTTTGAGCATTTGATTGAAATAGATGATAATATAGAATATAATAAACTGAAGATGTACTCATTAGTTGCTTGGTTTGTAACTGGAAACAAAGCAGTTCTGAATAAGAATTACCCCAGAATTCGTAGAACATTCGCAGGTCGATTTGGTAGTTATTCTAATAATGGAAACTACCTCTCCTTTGCAATGTCATGGTTTTGCCAGAAAGGCTTAGACGCAAATCCTGCACCTGGAAAGATGCCTCAAGAGAGCGGAAATTATCTCTTTGAGAGATCATATCGTATCTTTTTGAATGAAAAAAGAACTTTAGATCCGATAATTGGAAGAGAAATGAGCAGGCAACGTCCCAATGAGATTTCGATTAGTAATTTCTCAGATTACGCGTTAAAATGTAGTAATTTCGAGAATGGGCTGACACAATTCTTACTCGATTCAGATTTAGATGATATTCGGGACTGGTGGACGAATTCCATTGACACAAGATATCAAATGCTTGATTTTTCATCGTACAAACTGAAACTTTCACAAGAAAGGGTTGGTGAATTATCCAATCTGGATATTGGCCAAAACTGGAAGGAGTTTGTTTCAGAGGTTTTGGATAGCGAGAGTAGGGAGGAACTTCTATCCGAGTTCGAGAATTTAATGAATGACAGTCGCCTCAAGGCATTGGAACAGCTCCGAAAACCTAAGTCGAAGTACCATGCAGCATTTGTGGCGTACAAAGCTGGGGGAGTTTGCGAGGTGGAGGTGGGGACAAAAAATTACAGATTTATTTCTGACGCTTTTTTCAACAAGTATTTGGAGTCGACTAAGATTGGAGATTTTGAACGTTATTTGAGGTGGCACCCCGCTGAGTCTTTCAGGGTATTACCATCACATATTGCGAATAGATTAATTGTACAAGGTAACCAAAGCGAAACACTAGCAGAAAAAGATCTTCTCATTCGAAACTCAGGCGATGTGAATGTTAATGACATTGAAGATATGGAGTTGGATGGATTTGAATTAGAAATTCCTGAAAAATGGGCTCAATCGCTGAAAATTTTCTTTGAATTCGTCAGAAGTTTAAATCGAGATCATTTGCAATTGGAAGATTACAAATTCAAGTCTATGGAATCAGGTGAAACTGCCAAGTTGTTCAACAATAAACTAGAATTGGGACGGAATGGGTGGGATATTCGGCACAAAGATGGAGTAATGGTATTCCTCAAAGGTGTTCAAGGAGAAGTAAGAAATCAAGCTAAGTGCCTTGCAATAGCTTGTGAAAAGTATTTGCGCGTAGTCCACTCAAAATTTCACCCCGATATTGTTGATCGATGGATAAAACATTTGCATGAATCGACTGAATTGTCAGTATTTGGATCTGGAATTTTCGCATGGTTCGATGAATACTCTGGAATCGATGTTCAAGCATATCAAAGCATGTGTAATCCTGATAATATCGAGAACCTCTATCAAAAATTACTCAGAGGTTTGAGGGACATTTGGGAAAATAAAGGCGCAGTTGCACCTGATTCTGAGGGTGAACAACTCATGACTATGAGGCTTAACCTTCGAGAAGAGGAGAGAAGTACCGACGGGTTTAGAGAGACTAAATTTGAACAGATGTTTGAACAATGGTATAGCGATAAATCAATGGCTGGTGATGAACCCAAGGTGATAGGTGATCTTCGTTGTTTGAGGAAGAACGTGTTCGCATCACACCCTGTTGCAAGGAGGCGTGTTGCGGGGAAAAACCGAAATGAGGGCGTTATGAAACATCATCAGATAAACACTTTTTTTGGTGCACAAATTCAAGTTGATACAATTCTTGGTCGTTGGCTAGATAACCCTTCGAAAGAATTGGTAATGCTCAACAACAGTAATGGGAAATCGTTGAGGAATTCAGCGATTGAAGAAATAATTAATGGCAATTTGGTCATTCCTGCAGATGGTATTCTTGTCATTGATGGCGGTCTTCTCATACAAGGACGACCAAGTACGCTGAGGATTCATGTGTTCCATATGGTGGCTATGGCTGCTGTCGAATCACTCCTTGATGAAGTTGAATGAGGCCGTTTGGTGAATTCAGGAACCTGGTATTCAAGTACTGAATCAGTTTGTAAGTATCATGGGCCCAAAAGCCATCGATCTCTTTGCAGGTGCGGGGGGCTTGAGTTTAGGTTTTGGATTTGCTGGAATTGAAGTTGTCGGGGCTGTAGAGCATGATGAAAATGCAGTAAAGAGCTATAACTATAACATTGGAAATCACGCGTTTGAGAAAGACATTACCAAATTCACGCCTCAAATGATGCTTAAAGAAATGAAGAAGCACAACCTAATCCGCCGTAAATCACAAATAGAGATCATCTGCGGTGGCCCACCATGTCCTGGTTTTTCACTCATGGGCCGTTCAAAAATATCGAGCCTCATCAAATCAGGTGAATGGGAGGGTTCTGATGCCCGACACAAATTCATTGATGATAAAAGAAACAAATTGTTTCTTGAATTTGTGAAGTATGTTGAATTCTTCAAACCAAAGGTGTTTGTCATGGAGAATGTCAAAGGGATGGAATCATTCGAATCAGAAGAAGGTGCACCAATTATTGACATCATAGTAGATGAATTCAAATCAATAGGTTATGAAAATATTCAAGTCAAGATTCTTGATTCGTCAGAATATTTTGTACCTCAGAAGAGGAAACGAATTATTTTCATCGGTTCCAAATCTAAGAAACAAATTGTTCATCCAGTCGCTTATGATTCAAATCTCACGCTCCAAGATGCGTTTATCGACTTACCAGAAATTGATATTTTAACAGGGATATCAGCGATTCAAAAGTTGAAACCAATGTCGGAAATTCATGGTAAAAAAAGGAAAGGTCTTCTTAGATATTTCCGTAATCAGAAGGTCTTACAGCATGAAATCATACATGGTTCTAATTCAAGTTTACATAAGACTAGGAAGGTGAATCCAAGAGATCGCGGGATATTCCCTCTCCTTACAAGCGGTCAAGATGGTCCAAGGATTCTTTACAAGGATGTTTATCCTGCTATGCTCAAACAAGTGAAAAAGGGCCTTCCTGAAGGGTACAAAATGTTGCCTAAGTCTAAAGGTCACCTAATTGTCTCGTTGGACAAGAAAAAGAAACGCAAGTGGAAATGGTACGATCGAGAAAAGTTTGGCGATAAAATGCGAAGGATGCGATGGGATGAACCAGGGCCTACGGTCGTTGCTCATTTGGAAAAAGATGGTTACATGTTTGTTCATCCCCGCGAAGATCGAACAATATCTGTTCGCGAAGCAGCACGAATGCAGTCTTTTCCTGATTCATTTGATTTTTCAGCAGGCGGGGAAGTATCATTTACGCGACAGTACCGACAGATTGGAAATGCAGTTCCTCCTTTGCTAGGGTTGGCAATTGGGCAGATGGTCATGCACTATCTTGGCAATGAGCCTAAGATGACTTTAGAGGCAACCTTTGGAGTAAAACCTCGTGTCCTAATTGGCGAATGAGGTGTTCACAGTCCTCTGAGAAAATCGTGATATCAATCGTTGAGCCATCTCTTTTGAATAGTAAATGACTCTCAATATCAACATAGTGAGAAACACTTCGCTTTGGAACTGCGACAAGTCGAAGTTCGTTCTTAGAATGATATTTGATAATCTGTGAATTCGATGAATCTATCAGAGAACCATCGGAAGTATACCAATTTACAGTAAAGTCGAGTCTTGGAGCATTATCTGAAGAATCATCGTAGATATCTCGGAAAATATCCTTGAACGATTTTAAGGGAAGATTAATTCCGGACTGGTGACTATTTGACTTTGGAGAAAACCAAGAGATGTCATTGATTGTTAAACGTTTGATAGCAAGCAATATTATTCCTCCTCTTGGAATACTGAAGGATCCAAATAGGGGCCTGCCTCGACTCGTTCCCGACTAAATTTGACGTACTCTTCAGAGATGTCGAATCCGATGTATTGACGTTCTAGGGCTTTTGCAATCACTGCTGTAGTCCCTGTTCCTGAGAATGGGTCGAGAACAATATCTCCCTTGTCCGTTGCGCCTTTAATGAAGTACGTCATCAATCGTTCAGGATAAACTGCGACGTGATTCCCAAGGATTCGCCGACTTTCTGAACCGATGGTAATGATGGTTGATGGATGAGGAGTAGAACCTTCTGTAGGTTGAACAATTTCAAATGTTTCTCCATCGAAGTTTTCCAAGACCAAGGTTGTTCCTTCAGGTAAATCCTCAACTATTTGAGGGACATGAACCATTGCACCTTCTTCGATCATCGTAGAGGGAAGAGCGCCTTCAGGATTTACCTTCCAGGAACCTTCACCACCCTGCTTGTACTCAGTTACTTCTTCGCCGGATTCTCTGCGGAAGCGCTTGATGAGCGGTCGTTTCATTCGAGCAACGCTCTTTTTGTCGTATTTCATACGCATGGCATCCATGTTGATTTTTCTCTTACCGTCCGATTTAGAGAACCAAAAGAGGTACTCCATTTTATCTCCAAATCGGTGAGGGTTTGCCAAGAACTTTCCTTTGTTCCAAAACAATCGCTCGAACATTTTCATGTTGTGCATGCTTAATTTCTTCATTCCTTTGAGCTTGCAATAATCTTCGACATTGTGAATCGCAAAAATAAGTTCGAAAACGAAGGGATGTCGAAAGGTATCAACAACTTTGTCGTTGATGTTGAGAATAAATGAACCCGTTGGCTTCAGTATACGAGCAATCTCTGAAACATATGGCAGAAACCATTTCACATACTCATCGGGATGAAATCCAGCGAATCCTCCTTCATATTCTCTCATATCAGCGTATGGCGGTGATGTGATGACAAGATCGATGCTACCAGCAGGGATGTTCTTCATCCCTTCGAGTGAATTCATGTGATGAATATCGTCCAAGAAGGACTCTAGAGACGAATTCTTCTTTGCCATGCGTTGCCGTTTATGTCGAAGGTTGATAAAGACGATCATCTATAACTCTGAAAAACCAATTAGGAAATTCTTCTGTAGATCCCATTATCGTTAACAAACTCCAATTTGTCATGGTCACGCATGACTTGCAGTTGTTGTCGAATTTTTGATTTTATTAAGCTATTTGTTGGATAGATTCGTCCAAGGACCTCTTCGGCTTTGTAGATTTCTTCTAAAGTGAATGTATATCCGACAGAGATACCCATCAATTCAATACAAGACCAAACTGCATCCGTCCAAGAAGTCCATCCACCAGCAGACATGATAATACCACTCCGCAATAGATCTTAACGTGATCGGTTATACATCCACGATCCTAAATCTACTAAAATAGAGTGGAGATACGTTCAATGAGATTTTGGAATTGAAATTGTATACCTTGAGGGGGCTTCTTTAGAATTACTCTTCTTCTACTACAGGAGGTTGGTTATTCACAGGCTCTACTGCGCCATCTACTAATTCATTAGGCTCTTCTTGTTGGGTGTGTGCAGCTTCTAATCTTTCTACTATTTCGTTTAGATCCCCTCTCAAGGAGTCAATAGCCTCAGTGTTTTCCCGAGTCAGTCTCTCATGATTTGGTACTACTATTCCTGCTGCTCTCGCCGTCTCAATGGCAGTATTCGCAGTTTCACAAGATCCAATTTTTAACTCTATTTCCCGAATCCTTTCAGAGAGGATATGACTTTCTGTTATTTCGGATTCCATTTCGCTTAATTTTTCAAACTCTTCCTTGAGATGTAACGCTCGTGCTTTGTTTAATGCTGCGATATCAAGCTCTATTTTTATTTCCTCGAGTTGTCTATGAGCAATTTCCAGAGTATTTTCCTCTTCATTTTCTCCTTCAGCCTCTTCTGTGTTTTCTAAATTAATCAAAAGAGTTCTGTGCTCTTCAAGCTGTGTTTCTATTTCTATTACGTCTTGAGTAAGTTCATCTAAATGTTCATCGATATTTTGCATTTTTTCGTCAGTGTATTCTCCTCGCATTTGCAAAATTGTTTGCCTTTTCAATTCTAATGAATTAATTGTTATACCTAAAAGGTGGGCCTCAAATTTCTTTGAATTGGCTTCTGATATAGAATTACGATAGTTGAGTCTATTTTCTAGGTCATTGATCTGCGTATTCAACTCCTCCAATTCTTGCTCATCTTGCTCATTATTTATCTCGAAGGAATCTCGTATGTTTATTTTCTCTTCCAATATTCTTCTGACCCTTTGGGCCTGTATCGCCTTGTGGCCAAAACGGGGATCTTCCATATCCCGTATGGCATTCTCATGCCAGTATAACTTTGTTAGTGGAATTAGGGGAGGCATTATGTCCAAATTGCAGTCTAATTGCCATTCTCCCAACGCCCAATTAATCAGACGCTTTTTCCTATCCTCTATGCATTGCCATCTCCAATCCTTGTATTGTGTTGGTATGTCTCTGACCATCGCATAGTCCTGATAACCCCCCTCTGGAGCATCTGAACTTTGGGGGTGGACTATTACGTTGGGGTCTGAATACAATATTTTTTTTGTTCCGATAGGTATGCCATCTATATCTGGTCTTTTTGTAATGTATTGCCTATCTCGGTAAACCTTCCGATTTGTCTCTGAACGGGTAAGAACAATATTTCCAAGGTCATGAATTCTTTGTTCTGGATGGTTTTCACTTTCAAGATCAACTTCAAATCTTGAAAAGCCATTGGTTTGGTTCGTGATCCAGTATTTTTTATTTTTATTTTTTAGGACACTTTGTGGCATAATGTGTTCAACATCTTTATCGCCGAAGATTCCTTTTTTGAAACTCTCAACCAACGTACCTTCGATTCCCCCAATTGATCTATTGTATTTGAAAAAGAAGTATCTGACCCAATGAGAATTCGCGGCCGTTTTTCCAAGTTCTCCCATAAGAGATTCCTTGAAACTTCGCAATGTTAATGCAGTATTTGCTCGGCTCAGAACTCTCCAAAAATAGCCAATCATGGCCTCATATAGTGTTGCTTCTCTTGGAAATTCTGCAGGTGTTCCTGCTAATAAAGTGTTTTTCAAACTCTCGTAAGTTTCCTCAGGGACTGCTTTATCTAGTTTCAAAGTTACTTTCTCAAGTTTGTCTCTGAAAATCTTGTGCGAGAAGCGTGGGTCTTCTTGATAATTATATCTCTGAGTATTCCTTCCAATACGATAGGTCCTATACAACGTCTTTTCCGCTTCCTTCAGTATCTTCGAAATTTCCTTTACATTCTTTGCTTTGTCCATGCAAGCAATAATGGTTGATTGCATAGATCCAACTTGATCCATGCTCCGGATATCTGATAGGTACTTTTTGGCATCCAACCTATAATTCTCAGCATTATCGCCTGTTGGTGTGCGGAATAATTCCCTATACCCCCCAAACAATGATCGTTGTTCTTCTTCTGGACCAGTCGTGACATCCTTTGTGAAATATTCACAAAAAGCCATCGTAACTCGATAAAATCGAGAGATGAATTGATTGAGTTCTTCTAAAGCATTCTTTGAATCATCGTCTTCTAGATGATCCCAATCACGGATTTGCTCATGAGTAAATCCTTTTAGCAAAATCTTGAATTCAGCATTAATTTTCTCATAGGCAACATTTTCCTCAACTCTTCCCTTTCCTTTGAATAACTGCCAGTATAATGCGAGTAATTTCTTTTCTTGATCAATACTGCTAAGTCCATATTTATCCAGCAATGAAACAATCTTGAACCAAGTTTCTTCGAAGTTAATCGCATTCACTCCCATTTCTTGTAAATGTGGATTGATTCTTAACTGTATCAACATGATTAGATTCTTTAGTAAATCTAGTGTAGATAATGGACGCCCGCGATTGTTCATCACTTCGAAAACCGCAGGCGCTTCCATGTCATCTGGCAGTGTTACTTTTACTGTTGTGAATTTCTGTGAAAACCTATCATGTATCTCTTTTAGGTAATTCAAATTTGCCAAGGATTCATTTTCTTGGAAAACAGATTTTAATTTACTTTTCAGTACATTGAGTGCATTTTTCATTCTTTTTTCCGATCCTGAATTAAAATTGTGGTTATTATTATCGTCTAGTAAGGCGTGAATACTGGCATTAAATTCGTCTCTCTTGTTATTGATAACGTGTGTCCAAGTTGGGATGCCTTGTTGCAAGGCTCCAGCAGGAGTGAAGCGAAGCTTATTCTCGCAATCTTGTTTAAGCGATTCACGAATTTGATCATCAATTCCGTCCGGTATTTCATCTGCTAGCAGTTGAATTGCTTTGATAAAAAGAACAGATGTTGTGAGCCTTTGTTGTCCATCAATAACGATTAAACCTTGGCGGGCGGGACCGCCTTGGCAGGGTATAGCCTCTGCGTTCGATTCAGCAACAATTAATCCAAAATAATGTGATTTCTCTCTAGTAAAAATCTCATTCAAGTCATCCCAGAATTCAATCAATTCTTGCTCCTCCCAAGAGTATCCTCTCTGGAATTCGGGCACCTCAATGTAATACTCCATTAAAAGTCCTCCAATGAGGACAGTGGTTGTATTTTGCATCCCTGCAGCATCGACAATTGGAGGTTGCATGATTATCCTAAGTAAACGAATGTAATTATTCCTTTGTAACGACTCGTTTGAACCTATCCTGTCCCTCAGAATGAAATCAAGTTATTATGAAAATTACAGAGCCCTCCTGGAATCGAACCAGATCCTCTGCAATTGCAGTGTGCACCGTACACCAAGGGAATTCTGTGGGCAGTAATTCAATCTCCACCACTCCGAAATGAATCGTTTAGCTATTGATGTGCGAAAGTCACTCGGA
>Ga0233438_10001662_pt1 | contig 23813 bp, 26 predicted proteins | sample SI_123_September_FD_182720 | JGI IMG/M metagenome (GOLD analysis project Ga0233438, IMG submission 182720) | Seawater microbial communities from Saanich Inlet, British Columbia, Canada - SI_123_September2016_10_MG | ecosystem: Environmental > Aquatic > Marine > Inlet | place: Canada: British...
ATCATAGCCTCCTAATAACGTTAGAAAAGTAGAAACTTCATTAAAAGTAACATTTTGATTTTTATCAGTGTGATATTTACATTGTATTGCGTGATACTCCTTCCCTTTTTTTGCAATTAAATCAATTCCTAAATCCCTAGATTCAAGACCAATTATTTCTAACTCTTTTTTTGGAACATCAGACAACAACCAGATGTTATCATAATTATCGTACTTATGGTCTATTAAAAAGTAAAGTTTAGAAAGAAGTTCAAAGGCATCGCCTTTCTCTTTATTATTGAGTGGCATTAATGCACTATTAAAATCGTTCCAATTATTTATTTTAGAAAATAAAGAAGTCATAATAATGTACTATTTTATGTAATAACAACGTGATTTTGTGCTTAAATTACTTGACTAACTGTAAATGCTAAATTACTAAAAATAGTAATAACAACTTCAAACATTAAGTGTCTCAAAAACACTTTAAAAAAGAGTTTAAATGAAATGGGTTCTATAACTACTGTGTATGTCTTTAAAGGAAGCGTAAAGGGTTACAATACACTCAGTAGTTTCTGTTTTTTATATGTATTTGTAAACTCTCTAAGCCTATCAAGGTCTTGCAGAAATAAGTTCGATAATTGGAGTACGTTGTATGTCTTTATAGGGAGCCTAAAGGGTTATGATAAGCTCAGTAGTTTGTGTTTTTTATAGGTTTCTGTAAACTTCCTAAAGGCTATTTTTGTAGTTGGTTTAAACTCCATTTTATAGAATAAATCAAATATCTTAATCCAAAAAATAAAATAAAAATAATATAACCTATATATAAATCTTTTGGGTAGTCTGAAAAAATAGAATTATGGCTATTATCATACCTTGCCTTTAATTTTTGATATTTTTTTGACTGTTCACTAAATGTTGTATCATCTTTAATTTTACTTCTAAAGTAGTTAATATCAAATTGAACTAATCCCCTCTCATCAAGTTTATTATACCAAAACTCTGAAACTTCATCCTTTGAAATACTAAAAACAAAATCATTTATGTTTTTATACTTTTCTTTAAATTCAGGGTAATCTTGATTTAAATAGTGGAAAACTTTTACTCTATATGAAACATCATCAGTTTCAATCATTTCAGTGAGTATATTTTCTGTATCCCCATATTTATCTTTGATAGCTGAGTATTTCCAACTCCATATTCCGTAAATAATTAGAAAAAGAATTATTGAACCTAAAAGGTATAAAAATTCTCTTGCTAATATTTTTTTATGATTCATATGGAAATTAATAAAATCGTATTAAAATTTTTATTATCTATAATTGTATTAATTGCTAAATTACTAAAAATAGTAATAACAACTTCAAACATTAAGTATCTCAAAAACACTTTAAAAAAGAGTTTAAATGGAATGGGTTCTATAACTACTGTGTATTTCTTTAAAGGAGGCCTAAAGGGTTATGATAAGCTCAGTAGTTTGTGGTTTTTATATGTTTCTGTAAACTCTCTAAGTTTATCAAGGTCTTTCAAGAATAAGTTCGATAATTGGAGTACGTTGTGTACAATAAATCGAAAAGCAAGCTTTATGTTTTAGCTTGCTTTTTTGTTTTTGCAAAGTTTTAATTTTCAAAGCGACCTTACAACAGTCCACAAAAAAAAGCCTCCAAATGGAGGCTTTTTAAAAATTAAATTGGTTGGTTAATCCCTTATTTAACTAATAATTTCTTAGTAGAAACATTAGTTCCTTGAGTCATATTAACAAAATACATTCCAGGGTTTAAGTTAGAAATATTAAGTTGAGACTGTACTGCGTTTGCACGTAATACTTCTTTTCCTAACATATCATAAACCGCTACATCTAAAGCTTCGTTTGAAGCTGAAGAAAAGTTTACAAATCCTTTCGCTGGGTTTGGATACATTTTTACTGAATTTGTTGTGAAATCATCCACACCTGCAGTATCAGAGTTTTTAGTCATTTTAAAAATCCATTCTGCAGTTGCAACACCAGCATTGAATCCTTGGATTGTGAAATCTACTGAATTCCCATCGGCTGACATTACGTAGCTATAAACTGTAGTGTCATTGGCAGGTGCTCCGTCTTCTCCTTGGTTTGTAACCTTATTAAGACCTAAATAAGCTCCTGATCCAACAATTGTTACTGTTCCTGCAGCTGCATCAACTGTGTAAGTCGCAGCATTTGAACCATTGTGTGGCGCAACTGCAGCCCCACAACCTTCTGCTGTAACACCTGTTTGCCAAGTCTCTAACCATGTATCAGCTCCATGTACATTTGTAAATGAACCGTCAGCATTGAATACATATTCATCATCAAAAAGACATGAACGTGTCGTAACATCACCAGCACCATTTGACCACCAAGAGTAATCTCCTGGATTTGGACCAACGCCCATCGCTCCAGCAACTGGTGTAAAGCTCCAAGAACCTTCTAAAGAAGGAGCGTCAGGAATATTTTTGGTCATTTTAAAAATCCATTCTGCAGTTGCAACTCCAGCATTGAATCCTTGGATTGTGAAATCTACTGAATTCCCATCGGCTGACATTACGTAGCTATAAACTGTAGTGTCATTGGCAGGTGCTCCGTCTTCTCCTTGGTTTGTAACCTTATTAAGACCTAAATAAGCTCCTGATCCAACAATTGTTACTGTTCCTGCAGCTGCATCAACTGTGTAAGTCGCAGCATTTGAACCATTGTGTGGCGCAACTGCAGCCCCACAACCTTCTGCTGTAACACCTGTTTGCCAAGTCTCTAACCATGTATCAGCTCCATGTACATTTGTAAATGAACCGTCAGCATTGAATACATATTCATCATCAAAAAGACATGAACGTGTCGTAACATCACCAGCACCATTTGACCACCAAGAGTAATCTCCTGGATTTGGACCAACGCCCATCGCTCCAGCAACTGGTGTAAAGCTCCAAGAACCTTCTAATTGTGCAAAAAGTGATGAACTCACTAAAAGCAATAGTAAAGTAATTTTTTTCATATTAAATATTTTTAAGTTAAATTATAATCAAATATAGTTTAATCTTAATCCATTATCCATAAACAAAACAATACAAAATATATACACTGATATTTTTACAGCACATAAATGATAATATTCGTAATTATTACCTGTAAATATTAGTAATTCCAAAATCATAAACTTGTGTTAAGAATTCATTTCAAATGAAAATGTATAGGGTTTGTATGGTTTGTTATGCTTAATGTTGTGTTGTAATAACTAAACAATAAGTCGTTAAAACGCTCTATTTATATCACCTCCATGAAAAAAGGGGGGCAATACAACCTCTTCAGGATTGGATAGATTTGTTATTATATAATTCACTATGAACATATTAAGGAGTTCATAGAACTGCACAACGAAAAAGAAAACAATAACATTATAAAAAAAAGAAGCCTTCATTGCTGAAAGCTTCTTTGAAATTAAAGTTGAGTTGGTTAGTTACAACTTAATTTACTTTACGATTAATTTTTTGGTAAGAGAACTTGCGCCTTGATCCATTCTTATAAAGTACATACCAGGGTTTAAGCTAGAAATGTTCAGTTCTGACTGTATGGTTTGAGCTGGCATGACTTGTTTTCCTAATAGATCGTACACAGAAACATTTAACAGTTCAGTTGTTGCTCTTGTAAATTTCAAGACACCATTGGCAGGGTTAGGGTGCATTTTTATGGAGCTTAAGGAAGGAGCATCTATGCCTGCGGTAGGGGCATTTGCAGTAATCTTGGCTTCCGAAATAACGACATCTACATCTCTTGTAACAACGTACATGAGTGCAGAGTTGTAAGTGTTAGTAGCATGTGCAGGAATATCTACTGTGTATGCTGTTTCAGCTGTATTAGAAGCCAATAACATAACGTTGGAAGTAACCACGGCTGGATCAACATTTGGATATGGGTTTGCTTCAAATCTGAAGTAAACTTCCGCATCTGCAGCTACGGTAGCCTTGAATGATATTGTTCCAGCGTCAGGAAATGATAATGGATAGATTCCTGAGTTGTTGTTTGCAAATCCTGCCCAATCCTGTGCTCCTGTGGGGAAACTAAACGTTTGTGTGTAGACTGTACCATCAAAAGTTCCGTCGTAAACAGGATAGTAATCTGTTTGTGCCATTGCGTAGTTTAGAGACACAAGAGCAACTAATAATAAAGTAATTTTTTTCATGATAATATAGATTTAAGGGTTATACCTCCAATATTAAGAAACACACCTCTTGAAGCACTAATTTTTGACCACAACAAAAAATATACATTCATTAATGATTTAACTAATTACTAAAATAATTCTCATTTTAACCTGTTATAAATGTGAATTATTTAATTTAATTGTTTTTTGAAATAAAAATTCGTAAATAAAAAGACAAGACAGTGTTGAAGTTTTGTATAGTTCATTAGAAGTCTTTAAAAGGAGTAAAAGACTACAGAAAACATGGATTTCGGAGAATTTGAGGAATATCGGAGAATTTTCACTAGTTTTAAAAAATATTATCAAAACAGTCTTAAACACACAAACATGAGCAATACCTATTATGAACCTTCTGATTTACGAAAATTTGGAAACATCACCGAATGGAATGAAGAACTCGGAAAAAAATTCTTTGACTATTATGGAAGTGTCTTTGAAGAAGGCGCTTTATCAGCTCGAGAAAAATCACTCATAGCCCTGGCGGTGTCACATGTTGTAAAATGTCCCTATTGTATTGACGCCTACACACAAGACGGCTTAAAACGAGGGATTACCAAAGAAGAAATGATGGAAGCAGTCCATGCAGGGGCCGCCATTGAAAGTGGCGCTACGCTGGTCCATAGTGTACAAATGATGAATAAGTACAAAAAATTATCCATGTAACCTATGCAATTAAAGTCCCTTAAAAAGCGCGAAAATGAACTTGCCAACGCCAAGCGTCAATTGGAAATTTTATCAAATGGAATTTTTCAAAATGAGGATCTTCCTACATTTCGCACAAAATTAGTTACTCAAAATCAATTTCCTTTAAAACCAAAACTATTAGAAATCCTACAAATCAATGTAGGCTATATGTGTAACCAAGTGTGTGGACACTGCCACGTCGATGCCGGTCCCGACCGTAAAGAAATCATGACTCGTGAAACCATGCAACAGTGTTTGGATGTCATTAAAGCAACTGGGGCTCACACCCTAGACCTAACTGGCGGTGCACCAGAAATGAATTCTGACTTCAGATGGTTTGTAGAAGAAGCCACAAAAGTTGGTGTTAAAGAGGTCATCGTTCGGTCCAACTTGACCATCATTACCGCCAATAAAAAATATAATGATTTGCCCGAGTTTTTCAAAAAACACAAGGTACATGTCATCTCCTCTATGCCTCACTGGACAGAAGGAAAAACAGACCAGCAACGTGGCGATGGTGTTTTTAATGCCTCTATTAAAGCCTTAAAAATGTTGAACGACGTGGGCTACGGTATGCCCGGCTCTGAGCTTAAACTCGATTTGGTTTACAACCCCTCAGGGGCTTTTTTACCAGGGGATCAAACGGCCTTAGAAACCGACTTCAAAAAAGCATTACTCTCAAATTTTGAGATTCAGTTTCATAATTTATTTACAATCACCAACCTTCCCATCAGTCGATTTTTAGATTATCTCATAGCCTCTGAAAATTATGAGGACTATATGTACAATCTCGTAGAAGCCTTTAATCCCGCAGCTGTGGACAATGTCATGTGTACCAATACCCTTTCTGTAAGTTGGGATGGATGGCTTTACGATTGTGATTTTAATCAAATGTTAGAATTAAAAGTGGACAGCACAGTGCAACACATTCGCGATTTTAATAAAGACATTCTAAACAAACGCAGCATTTGTATTTCGCAACACTGCTATGGCTGTACGGCCGGCGCAGGAAGTAGTTGCCAAGGAACCGTAACTTAATACAATGAGAAAATTATTTTTTTTAGGGATATATTTACTGTGTGCCAATGGCTTTGGTCAATCCTCTGTCAAAGAGCTTTTGAATAAATACAATGACCATTCAGTACCTTATATATACGTAGAAGAACTCAGCAGACTAACAACAGCTCCCTTCCTTTTAGATGCACGTGAAGTAGAAGAATATAACATTAGCCATTTAGAGCATGCGATCCATGTAGGCTTTAAAAAATTTAATATCTCTAAAACGACAGGCTTGCCAACAGATAAAAACACAACTATTGTCGTTTATTGTTCTATAGGTGTACGCTCTGAAATCATCGGAAAAAAACTCATTGCTGATGGATATACCTCCGTTTATAACTTATATGGCGGCATTTTTGAATGGGTTAACAAAGGCAAAAAAGTTTATGGCAGCAATCAAGAAGAAACACCAAAAGTTCATGCCTATTCTAAATACTGGGGAAGTTATTTATTAAAAGGAACGAAAGTCTATGAATAAAAATTTAGTCATCGTTTTTGTAAGAAACCCAGAGCTGGGAAAAGTCAAAACACGACTTGCCAAAACCATCGGAAACGAAAACGCCTTGAAAATATATACTAATTTACTACAGCATACGGAGTCCGTAATAAACTCTGTCTCTGCTGATAAAGTTGTATATTACTCGGACATCATTCTACACAGCGACTTATGGTGTGAGACAAAGTATCAAAAAAAGGGGCAAAAAGGAACGGATTTGGGTGCACGGATGCAAAATGCTTTTGAGACGGCTTTTAAAAACGCCTATGAAAAAGTGGTGATTGTGGGAAGCGATTTATTCGATTTGAAACCCACCCATATCGAAGATGCCTTCACTGCTTTAGAAAAGAACGAGGTCGTATTAGGACCTTCACTGGATGGGGGTTATTATTTATTAGGAATGAAAAAAATGCATCCCAATATATTTAAAAATAAAGAATGGGGAACTGATATGGTTTTAGAAACTACTTTAAAAGACTTAGAGCTACAAAACGTTAAACTTTTGGAAGCCTTGAACGACATTGATACATTTGAAGATCTAAAAACACAACCTGAACTGATTAAAACACTAAAAGAATAATGAAGAATCTGATTGAAGACACCACGAATTATCTAAAAGAAAAAGGGTTTGAATCTCCCGAAATTGGAATTATTTTAGGCACTGGACTAGGCCAGCTTCTAAACCATGTTGAAATTATAAAAGAGGTGAGCTACAATCACATTCCAAACTTCCCAACAGCAACGATTGAATTTCATAAAGGAAAATTGATCTATGGCGTTTTGGAGGGTAAAAAAGTCATCATCATGCAAGGGCGCTTTCATCTTTATGAGGGGTATTCACTCCAAGATGTCAGCTATCCTGTACGTATTATGAAACAATTAGGCATTAAGACACTTTTAGTATCAAATGCTTCTGGGGCCTTAAATTTAAATTATAAAAAAGGAGAGTTAATGCTGATTGAGGATCACATCAACTTACAAGGCGGATCGCCTTTGGCATTCAAAGGTGTGGAGCAATTAGGGGAACGTTTTGTAGACATGAGTGCTCCTTATGACAAAAATCTCAACACCCAGTTTGAGTCCATCGCTCTTAAAAACAATATCAAATTACACAAAGGCGTTTATGTCAGTGTGGTGGGCCCTCAACTTGAAACCCGTGCCGAATATAAAATGCTTAAACTTCTGGGCGCAGATGCTGTTGGCATGAGTACTGTACCCGAAATTATTGTAGCAAATCACCTTCAACTAAAAGTGGCAGCCGTCTCTGTTTTAACAGATGAATGTGATCCAGAAAATTTAAAACCCGTCGATATTTCAGAAATTATTCAAATGGCTGAAAAAGCCGAACCCGATATGATCACACTATTTAAAGAACTTATAAAAACATTTTAATGAGCTACCTAGATACTACCCACGACGTTTACAAAGAAGCAGCCCTCAGTCCTGATATAGGACTTTGCTGCACCACCAACCCTATTTGGGAACTCCCTGGTTTGAAAATTCCGAAAATCATGCAAGAAATGAACTATGGCTGCGGAAGCACGGTCCATGCGCGTGACCTAACTAACAATCCGAAAATACTGTATGTAGGGGTTGGCGGCGGAATGGAGTTGCTACAATTTGCGTATTTCAGTCGTCAAAAAGAGGGAGTGATTGGGGTCGATGTAGTCGATGAGATGCTGGAAGCCTCCGATAAAAATTTTAACGAAGCCGAAGCTCAAAACCCATGGTTCAACAAAGAATTTGTAAGTCTCAAAAAAGGAGATGCGCTCAATTTACCTGTTGCAGACAACAGTATTGATGTGGCAGCACAAAATTGTTTGTTTAATATTTTTAAGGTTGAAGACCTCAAAAAAGCAATATCAGAAATGTACCGTGTCTTGAAACCACATGGAAAATTAGTAATGAGCGACCCCACATGTGAGCAGCCCATGAACGAAGCATTGCGCGAAGACGAACGCCTTAGAGCCTTATGCCTGAGTGGAAGTATTCCAATTGCAGAATATGTAAAGATGCTTACAGATGCGGGCTTTGGAACGATTGAAATCAGAGCTCGAAAGCCTTACCGAATTTTAGACCCGCTTCATTACAATACCCAGGAATTAATCTATATTGAATCTATTGAAGTTGCAGCGATCAAAGATCCAATGCCTGTGGACGGCCCGTGTATTTTCACAGGGAAAGCAGCTATTTTTTATGGTAAAGAAGCCTTTTTTGATGACAAATTAGGCCATGTATTAGTGAAAAATCAGCCTTTAGCAATTTGTGATAAAACCGCTAATGCCCTAGCAGATTTAAACCGAAACGATATATACATAAGCGAATCTACTTATCACTATGATGGTGGAGGTTGCTGTTAACTTAACCTAAATCACTATGAAACGATTCTTATTCTGCAGCTTACTTCTGTGCTTTTACACTGCTAGCGCACAGACAATAGATCATTCTAGATGGACTAAAATCCTACAAACTTACGTAGCAGAAAATGGGGTTGTCAACTATAAAGGATTGCAAGGAAATCAGAAATCACTGCAGAACTACCTTATCTACTTGGCAGAGAATGCTCCCCAGGAAAACTGGAGCAAAACCGAAAAAATGACCTATTGGATCAATGCGTACAATGCGTATACCATTCAACTGATTGTTGACAATTACCCGACAGAAAGCATTAAAGATATTAGCGATCCGTGGGAACAAACATTTTTTGAAATCGGTGGCAAAAAAATGTCATTAAACACTATTGAACATGAAATTTTGAGACCTATGGGCGATCCGCGCATTCATTTTGCCATAGTGTGTGCATCGGAGTCCTGTCCAAAACTTTTAAATTGCGCTTATGAATCCAATACGCTGTCAGATCAATTGGATCAAGCGGCACGTGAATTTATAAACGACCCCTCGAAAAACAACATAACTGAATCAAAAATTACAATTTCAAAAATATTCAAATGGTTTAAATCAGATTTTCCAAAAGAAGATGCATTTATAAGATACCTCAACAAATACAGTGCAATAAGCATTTCCTCGGATCCAAAAATTAACTACAAAACTTACAATTGGTCTCTGAATGAATAGCATCAGCATCATTATTCCTGTTCTCAATGAAGCTGAAAATATAGAGGCTTTATTGACCTATTTGGATCTTCATAGCAGCTCGGAACTCCTTTTAGACATCCTAGTCGTAGATGGTGGCAGTACCGATGGATCTCAGAAAATAGTGTCCGAACTTTCAAAAACACATCCTAAGATTGTAGGAATAAAAAGTCCAAAAGGACGTGCGAAACAGATGAATTTGGGAGCTTCACAGTCCAAAGGATCGGTGCTCTATTTTTTACATGCCGACTCAATTCCTCCCAAAAATTTTGACCAGTATATTTTGGATGCAGTACACAACGGCTCAAAAGCAGGCTGTTTTAAAATGAAATTTGACAGCAATCATTGGTGGCTGCAACTGGCGGGATGGTTCACGCAATTTAATTGGAAATCATGTCGGGGAGGCGATCAAAGTTTATTTGTAGAAAAAACAGTCTTTGATGATTTAGGCGGTTTTAATGAGGAATTTGTCATTTATGAAGATAATGATTTGATTTATAAACTCTATAAACATTACAAGTTTGAAGTACTTCCGTACTGGTTGACTACTTCATCAAGACGCTATTTTTCCAATGGAATCTGGTCTTTACAGCTTCATTTCTGGATGATTCACCTCAAAAAGCTCTTTGGAGCAACCCCTAAAGAATTAGAAGCTTATTATTTAAAACATATTAAGTAACTTTGATAAACCTTAAAATCTAAACTTATGTCAAACGAAAAACACCCTAGTCTTATAAAATGGAGTTTAAAATACTCATTAAGTGCAGCAGTAGCCGGCATCTTATGTTGTGTTGCACCAGCAGTTCTGTTCATGTTTGGTATTATGGGAGGAGTATATGCAATCTCATTTGCTGATTTCTTTTATAATGAAGACGGAAGTGAAGGAACGGGCTCTCTAATTTTGAAAGGAATAGCTATATTAATCGGAATTTATGGCGTGTATTCCTTCAGAAGAAAACAAAACCAATGCTCTATAGACCCTAAGAGAAAGAAGAAAAATATGCTGATTCTTATCATTACAATAATAGCTTTAAGTCTTGGTGTATTCCTTAGCTTAGAGAAATGGTCTTCGTGGTATTTCGACACTCATATTGTCCCAGCTCAACAAAAAGAACTAAAGAACTAAATCTGTTTGACTAAAACTGTTAGAGTCATAATTCCAGCTTATAATGAAGCTAAATCCATAGCTAAAGTCATAAAAGATCTACCCACTTTTGTGGACGAGATCATCGTGGTTAATAACAACTCAACAGATGCCACTGCAAAAATCGCACAAGAAGCTGGCGCCACTGTTTTATCGGAACCTAAACCGGGTTATGGGAATGCCTGTTTAAAAGGGATTGAATATCTCAATCAGCAAAAAAGTGATACAGATATCGTTGTGTTTCTGGATGGAGATTATAGTGATTACCCAGAAGAACTCACCAAAATTATAGCTCCAATTATTGAAAAAAATGTTGATTTTGTAATTGGAAGTCGTGTTAAAAAACTCAGAGAAAAAGGGGCTATGCAGCCTCAACAAATTTTCGGAAATTGGCTAGCAACTTCTTTAATGCGGATGTTTTTTAAATCAAAATTCACAGATCTCGGGCCATTTAGGGCGATTAAGTTTGACACCTTAATGTGCTTGAAAATGAAAGACCCCACTTACGGATGGACAGTAGAAATGCAATTAAAAATATTAAAACAAAGGTTTAGTTATGAAGAGATTGCTGTAAAGTATCGAAATAGAATTGGAGTTTCAAAGGTTTCTGGTACGCTAAAAGGTAGTATATTTGCAGGAATTAAGATATTAACTTGGATATTTAAATACAGTTTCAAATAATGCTATTAGAAATCATCATAATTTGCGTTTACTCTATTGCGCTCATACTCATATTTATGTATGCCTTGGCTCAATTGAATTTACTTTTCAATTATATAGCATCTCAAAAACATTCAGAAGACAGTCCCGAATTTGATTTTTCCAACAGTGATGAAATTCCTTATGTGACCATACAACTTCCAGTATTTAACGAGATTTATGTAATGGATCGCTTGTTAAAAAATATAGTGCTTCTTGACTATCCAAAAGATAAATTAGAAATTCAGGTGCTTGATGATTCTACCGATGAATCAGTAGAGTCTACCGCTACATTAATTAAAGCCTTACAAAAAGAAGGGGTTGACATTCAGCACATTCAAAGAACAAACCGTGAAGGGTTTAAAGCTGGAGCGCTCAAAGAAGGTTTGGTAAATGCAAAGGGGGAATACATTGCCATATTTGATGCTGACTTTTTACCACAAAGAGATTGGTTGAAACGAACCATACCCTTTTTTAAAGATGAAGCGGTTGGTGTTGTACAAACACGCTGGGGACACATCAATCGTGATTACTCTGTTCTAACAAGGATTCAAGCCTTTGCTCTAGATGCTCATTTTACATTAGAACAAGTAGGACGAAATTCTAAAGGACACTTCATCAACTTTAATGGTACCGCAGGGGTATGGCGTAAAACTTGTATTATTGATGCAGGAAATTGGGAAGGGGACACCTTAACCGAAGATCTTGATTTAAGTTATAGAGCGCAGTTAAAGGACTGGAAATTTAAATATTTAGAGAATGTTGAAACGCCTGCAGAATTACCTGTAGCCATCAGTGCTGCAAGATCGCAACAGTTTAGATGGAACAAAGGAGGTGCTGAAAATTTTCAAAAAATGATAAGGCGTGTCTTAAAAAGTAAAAATATTTCTGCAAAGACAAAATTACACAGCTTACTTCATTTATTAAATAGCACGATGTTTTTAAACATTTTAATCGTAGGAATTCTTAGTATTCCTATGCTCTACATCAAAAATGAATATGCACACCTAAAAATGTATTTTTATGTGATGAGCTTTTTTGTAATTAGCACTCTTATATTTTTTATTTGCTATTGGTTTATGTACAAAAAATCACATGGTTCGAGTCTGAAAAGTTTCGTTCAGTATATCGCCTTGTTCTTTACATTTTTCTCAATCGCTATGGGATTCTCTTTACACAACTCTATTGCTGTTTTAGAAGGTCATTTTGGAAAACGAAGTGATTTTGTTCGGACCCCAAAATTTAATATAAATTCACTTACTGACACTTGGAAAACCAATAAGTACCTCAGGAAAAATGTTTCAGCAAATGTCATTTTTGAAGGACTCTTAATGTTGTATTTTGGGTTTGGAATGTACAGTGCATTTATTGTAGGCGATCAAGGTGGCGATTTTGGATTATTTCCTTTTCATCTCATGCTTTTCCTAGGATTTGGATTTGTATTTTTCAAATCTCTCTCATCTAAAGTATAACCACTTACCCCCCTGACTTGTGGAATTCAATAGGTCAATCTTAAATTCAAAAAATACCTTATTTCTTTGGGGCGGCCTCAGTATGATTTCATATGCTATCTGGGCTTATGGTTTAGCCCGTTTTGAATATTTAAAACTTCTTTCGCTATACAGTGTTCTTTTTGGTTGTTATTATTTAATCTTAAAGCAACTCAACATAAAAGAGCAGCATCTTAATTATTTAGCAATCGGATTGCGTCTGGTATTTTTGTTTGCAATTCCAAATTTGTCTCAAGATTTCTATCGTTTTATATGGGATGGTCGATTAATTTTAACAGGACTCAACCCCTACCTGACAACTCCTAATGATTTAATGGGTTCCCAACCCGATTTGTTTCCGCAAATGAAAATGCTTTTTGAAGGCATGGGGGCGTTAAGCGCAGGTCATTATTCCAATTACCCACCAATTCACCAACTCCCGTTTATAATTGCTGCAATGCTGTTTAAACACAGTATTTTGGGGTCGGTAGTAGTGTTGAGGCTTATATTAATTGCAGCAGACTTAGGTATTCTTTTTTTTGGTAAAAAACTCCTAAGAAAACTACATCTGCCTACAAGAAATATCTATTGGTTTATACTCAACCCTTTGGTTATTATTGAACTGACGGGCAACCTTCATTTTGAAGGGCTGATGCTGTTATTTTTTATCATGGCTCTGTATTATATACATACCCAAAAATGGCATTTGGCAGCGCTTACCATGGCATTGTCAATTGCAGTAAAATTAGCACCAATAATAAGTCTACCTTTATTCTTAAACAAATTGGGTTGGAAAAAAAGTGTCCGATTTTATCTCAGTATTGGAGGAGTATTTATACTGCTTTTTATTCCTTTTTTAAAGGGAGATTTCTTTGAAAATTACAGCAGTACTATTGGACTGTGGTTTTCTAAGTTTGAGTTTAATGCGAGTTTTTATTACTTTCTTAAATGGGTATTAAAAGCAACATCTAAGCTGGAACTGATTCACAGTATGGGAATTGTGGTGATGAGTGTTCTAGTGTTGCAGATCAGCTATCAATTAGTTCGGAATAAAATAAAGACAACGGCACTAATTCATAGCATTTTATGGTTACTTAGCGGGTATTATTTTATATCCACAACAGTGCATCCTTGGTACATTATAAGTTTGTTACTGCTCTCCATTTATACGAATTATAGGTACACTCTCCTTTGGAGCTATACCATAATTTTCAGCTACTTTGCTTACGGTCAGTATAATGTGTACGAAAACAGTTTTATATTGTGTTTAGAATACGTTCCCGTATTTTTTGTTTTCGCAAGAGAATTAAAGCTTAAATCTATGAAAAGACTCCTCAAATAAGTTAGGAATCGTCTTCATCCTCAAAATTGACCTCTAAATCAACTTGAGAATCGTCAAATTCAAGGTCTCTTTCACTAAAATCCTCCATCGCTTTTTCAAGTCGTGTTCCAACTTTAATAAGATAGATAGTGTCTTCGGTTTTGATCTCAACTGCTTCTACGACTTCGTTATTTGCATTTCTAAATGAAATAATATCGCTATCATCATAACCGTCAGGGTATTTTTCAACCAAACGATTTAAGAGGTCTGAGTTGAGTTTTCTAAAATCTACAATTTTTCGTATCATATGTTTACAAATCTAATAGGTAAGCAAAAATTAAGGGAGCAACTATGGTTGCATCACTTTCTATTATAAATTTAGGTGTGTCTATGTCTAATTTTCCCCAAGTAATTTTCTCATTAGGAACCGCTCCTGAGTAGGAACCATAACTCGTAGTGGAATCGCTAATCTGACAAAAGTAACTCCAAAAAGGTGTATCTGTACGTTCCATATCTTGATATAACATTGGAACAACACAGATTGGAAAATCTCCAGCTATCCCCCCTCCTATTTGAAAAAACCCAATGCCCATATCCGAGTTTTCCGAGTACCAATCGGCCAAAAAAGTCATGTATTCTATACCAGATTTAACAGTACTCGCTTTTAGTTCTCCTTTTAGGACATAGCTCGCAAAAATATTCCCCATCGTACTGTCTTCCCAACCTGGAACAACTATTGGTAAGTTTTTTTGGGCTGCGGCATACATCCAAGAATCTTTAAGATCAATTTCATAATATTCTTCTAGCACACCTGAAAGTAGTAACTGGTACATAAATTCGTGTGGAAAATACCGTTTCCCTTCTGCTTCGGCATCTTTCCAAAGTTTAAAAACATGTTTTTGTAAACGTCTGAACGCCTCTTCTTCAGGGATACATGTATCTGTCACTCTATTTAAACCTTTTTCCAATAAATCCCATTCGTCTTGAGGAGTTAAATCGCGATAATTGGGAACTCGTTTGTAATGTGAGTGGGCTACTAAATTCATAATATCTTCTTCAAGATTAGCTCCTGTACAAGAAATAATATGGAGTTTATCCTTTCGAATCATTTCTGAAAATATTTTACCAATTTCAGCAGTACTCATTGCTCCCGCTAGAGAAACCAGCATTTTGGATCCTGTTACCAGCTGATATTCGTATGCTTTCGCAGCATCTACCAATGCAGCAGCATTAAAATGTAAATAATACTTCTGAATAAATTCAGAAATTGGACCTTTAATAGTCTTCATCTTCGATGGGTTTTAATGTGTTTTTGAGCGTATTTAAGGAGTCTTTAAACTCAACATCAATATTATCTTCGTTAGAAAAGTCTTTAAATTTATAAGAGAGTAATTTGTAGTAAAGCTTGGCAGCTAAAAAGTCAGAGGATTTATCCACTGCGTTTGGACACAGTTCAACTATATCAAATCCCACAACATTCTTTTCTTTAAAAACTTGTCTTAGAAAATCTAAAGTTTCATACCAAAAGAGCCCTCCAGGCTCTGGAGTTCCAGTGCTAGGAAGGATTGATGGATCAAAAACATCTAAATCAATAGTAATAAAAACATTTTCAGTCATTTGATCTATTGCATTATCTGCCCAGTTATCATCTTCAGCAATTCGATGAGCAAAATAGGTATTGTCTAAATCCATGACAGATTTCTCAATGTAATCCATAGAACGAATTCCAACTTGAATTAAGTTAGTTGTTTGGCTTGCTTCATTGAGGGCGCAAGCATGATTGCATTTAGAACCTTGATATTCGGGTCTTAAATCGGCATGTGCATCTAATTGTAAAACAGTTAGATTTTCAAAAGTGTGATTAAAGGCACGAATGGTCCCAATAGAAATAGAGTGTTCTCCTCCAAAAATGGTTACAAATTTATTTTTTAAAATGTATTCTTTGGTTTTTTTGTAAACCGCTTCAACCATTGCTTCCGGACTTGAAAACTCTGTTACTGGGTCAGCCAAATAAATTCCCATTTTATATACTTCAAAATCTGTTTCAATATCATAAAGTTCCATATTTTCAGAAGCATTCAAAAATGCTTGTGGACCTTTATCCGCTCCTTTTTGCCAAGTACTTGTACCATCATAAGGAACAGGTAATAGGACTATATTAGAGGTTTCTAATTTTGAGAATTCGTCAGGAATTCCTGCATAAGTATTCGTGTTCATATAAACAGTTTTAATTAGATGCTTCAATTTTATGAGTCTCAAGGGACTCGTCATTAACATTCGATGTCGAATGATATCCTAAGATATTAAGTAAATCTTCACTTTTTTGTTGATCTTTAAATAAGGAGGTAACAATGTTACCATCTGAATCTTTGTCAATAACTACATGTTTAGGAGCAGGGATCAAACAATGTTGTATTCCTCCAAATCCCCCGATAGATTCTTGATAAGCTCCTGTATTAAAAAATCCAATATATAATGGTTTCTCTACATCATATTTGGGTAAATAAATCGCATTTGCGTGTTGTTCACTGTTATAGTAATCATCGCTATCACAAGTTAACCCACCTAATAAAACACGTTCATAATTATCCTTCCAACGATTAATTGGCAACATCACAAACCGTTTATTTATAGCCCATGTATCCGGAAGCGTCGTAATAAATGAAGAGTTAATCATGTTCCATTTCTCACGGTCATTTTGTTGTTTCTGGTGTAAAATCTCATAGATGGCACCCCCACTTTCACCGACTGTAAAACTACCAAACTCGGTGAAAATATGAGGAGTGTCCACTCCAGCCTCGTCACAAACTTGTTTGATTTGTGAGATAATTTCATTGACCATGTATTCGTAGTCAAAATCGAAAGCTAAAGAGTTTTTTATTGGAAACCCACCTCCGATATTAAGACTGTCTAAACTTGGACATACTTTTTTTAAACTCGTATAAACCTTAAGGCATTTAGCAAGCTCGTTCCAATAGTAGGCGTTATCATTGATCCCCGTATTGATAAAAAAATGAAGCATCTTTAAAGAAACCATATCATTGTTTTGGATTTGATTCAAATAGAAAGGAACAATGTTTTTGTATCCTATTCCCAATCTTGAGGTATAGAAAGCAAATTTAGGCTCTTCTTCTGAAGCAATACGGATGCCTATATTGATAGGCTTCGAAATGGAATCGGTTAATAATTCAATTTCGTTATAATTATCAATAATAGGAATACAGTTTGTATGTCCATTGTTAATGAGACGAGTAATATTTGTAATGTATTGGGCTCTTTTAAAACCGTTGCAGATGACATACGTGTCGTCGTTTATTTTACCTTCTGATTTTAGGTTTTCTACGATATCAATGTCAAATGCTGAAGAGGTTTCAATATGTACGTTATTGTTCAGCGCTTCATCTAAAACATGTTTAAAATGAGAACTTTTTGTACAATAGCAGTAATGGTAATCTCCTTTGTAATCGTTTATTTTCATCGCGTCCCCAAACCACTTTTTAGCTCGCTTTATATTAGAAGCTATTTGTGGTAAATAGGTGAATTTGAGTGGGGAACCGTAGGTTTCTACAAGTGCCATTAGGTCTATGCCATGAAAATTTAAATTTTCATGTTCAACAACGAATTCCTCTTGAGGGAAATCAAAAGTTTGATCTATTAAATCAATATATTTAGTGTTCATTATAATTTTAAAAAAAAGTGATTAAAAGAAATTTAAAAACGTTTGGATAAAAAAATAATAATCAAATTTTGATTTGAGTTATAGATGTAGGAGAAAAGCCAAAAAGATGTTGACTATTTATAATTCCGCACTCAGAAGTTAGCTTTAATATTCGGTCACCCATCCGATAGGCTGCTTTTGAAATCGACTTCTCACAATTCAAAAGCCCGAACAAACAAAAAGATTTCAATTGTTCAGCTATAATAACTTTACAAATGAAGTAAAAATTCTTTAAAAAAAGACTTTTTTTAGATTTTTTTTAAAGCATCATTAAATTACTGATTTCTTGCTCAGTAAGATGTTTCCAATGTCCTCTTGGTAAATCTTTTTTGGAGAGGGGTCCAATAGTCACACAATCCATTTTTACAATATCATATTTGAAGTGATCAAAAATCAACCTCAAAATGGTGTTACCTGTGTTTTTTATTTGCAGTCCGATTTCATTTTTAGACACGCCTTCTATGTAACTAATCGCCTCAACCGTTACATGCTTCCCTTCGTGCTTAAAGCCTTCTTGAATACTTTTTAAATGTTCAAACTTTAAAGGCTTATCTAGTTCCATATGAAACAATCGAGTCACCCCGTGTTTAGAATTCGTAAACTTGGCATGTAATTGCTCATCATTAGTAAATAAAATTAATCCAAGAGAGTTTCTGCCAAGACGCCCTATAGGTCTAATTTTTGCGTCTGTGGCGTTGGCCACTAAATCCATCACTGTTCTCCCTTTACCTTCACTAGTAGTGGTGGCAAACCCTTTGGGTTTGTTTAATAAGACATACGCTTTTTTCTCTGGATTGATCCGTGCACCATCAAAACGAACCTCATCGTCCAACCGAACTTTATAACCCATTTCGGTAACAACTTTTCCGTTGACCATAACACTCCCAATACTGATGTGCATATCTGCTTCACGGCGTGAACACATTCCAGAATTTGAAATGTATTTGTTTAAACGAATTTCATCAGAGTTAGAATTCGCTTTTACCTTCGATTTTGAAGCAGTGGACTTTTTCTTTGGATATGAAATTTCAGGCGCCTTCAATTTTGAAGGTCTGGACTTTCCAACGCGTTTATCTGAATGTTTGTTCGCTTTTGCCATGATTAATTTTTTGCAAATGTAAGGCATTCACAAACAATGCGTATGGTTTTTTTATTTATAATATCTTTGAAAGAACGAGCGATGGTTTTAACAAAACAATGCTAAAAACCCCTAATAAAATAAGAAACTTCAATAAATTATGAATTCGAACATACTGTCGTTGAGTGTGGGCCCTAAACACAAGCAGGACAACTATGGAAAGTAAACTCATACTTCCATAAAAGAAATAATCCATCTTTCCTAAATCGTATGTAATCAATAAATAGCCCGTCACTATAATATTTATCACAACAAGAAGAGTAATCATAATTTTAGCTATTTTTTCACCATAGACTACAGGGACTGTTTTGTAATCTAGGGTTAGATCGCCTTTTAAATTTTCTAAATCCTTAACCAATTCTCGCACCGCTAATATGAGAAATAAATAGAATCCAAAAACAAATATCAAGCCGCTGTAGTTTTTGTAATACAGGAAAATTGCAAAAAAGGGCGTGATGGTTAAAATTGCTGAAATCAAATTTCCTATAATAGGTCTTTTCTTTATTTTATGAGAATAAAACCAGATGATAAAAATATAAATTGAAAAGAATAAGACAGATCTAAAAGATACATAACTGGCAATGATTATTACAATAATATTGATGATAAAATAGAGGATTAACTTTGTGTTTTGACTCACGTACTGCTCCAAAGTAGCCATATGAGGGCGGTTGATACTGTCCTTTTCGCTGTCATAAAAATTATTGATGATGTAACCAGAAGCAATGGCTCCGACTGTTGCTAAAATCAATGCAAACAGGGAGCGATCTAGTAAAACATCCGATAGCGATTGAGAAGACGGCGCCATGATAAAAACAGCCGTAATGTATTGTGCAATAACAATGAGTGTCAAATTGAGTCCCCTTACGACCACAAACATGCTAAACAATTTTAGCATCATTTGTTTTTGGGCAGAGCTAAACATAGTAGAGATTTAGAAGTTATAAACGACCTCTAACTTATGATCTATAAGAGCCTTTTGGGCTGCCTGAAAATCTTCAGTAAAACCTAAAATATAGCCCCCTCCACCAGAACCACAGAGTTTCAAATAATAGGCGTTAGACTCAATACCCGCTTTCCATATTGTATGGAATTGCTTCGGAATCATAGGCTTGAAGTGACTTAAAACAACCTTAGAGAGTTGTTTGGTATTTTTGAAAAGCGAGTTGATATCTCCTTTCAAAAAATCATCCACACAAGCATCTGTATGTTTAATAAATTGGTTTTTAAGCATGGTCCTGAAACCTTCTTGTTTCATTTTCTCCATAAAAATACCAACCATCGGCGCAGTTTCACCAATGATACCGCTGTCTAAAAGAAAGACCGCTCCTTTCCCATTTGTGTTTTGAGAAGGAATACCCGTAGCTTCAATATTGTCTTTAGAGTTGATGAGAATAGGAATGCTTAAATAACTGTTTAACGGATCTAAACCCGATGACTTTCCGTGGAAAAAAGATTCCATTTCCGAAAAAATGGCTTTTAGTTTTAATAACTTTTCACGGGTGAGGTTTTCTAGAACTGTGATTTTCTCTTGAGCATATTTATCATACAAGGCAGCTACTAGTGCACCACTACTCCCTACCCCATACCCTTGTGGTATAGATGAATCGAAATACATTCCTGCATGGATATCTTGTTCGAGCTGAACTAAATCAAACACCACCAAATTGGCGTCAATATCTGATAAATAGTCCAGAAATTTCTTTAAATTTAGGTTAGATTCAACCGCTGATAGAGTTGAATTTTCATCCATTTTAAGAGCGCCATTGTAAAAATTATAAGGAATAGATAGTCCTTTAGAATCTTTAATGATCCCATACTCTCCGAAGAGTAAAATTTTAGAGTAAAAAAGTGGTCCTTTCATTGTGTTGATTAAGACTGAGAATGCTCACAGAATAATGATACTCCAAATATACATTAAATTTTTATTGGTTGCGCACCTAGACCCAACTTGTCTTCAATAAAATGACCATTTTGACAGTGTACCGCCAACTCGGTTTTTATAAATTCTTGAATTTCTATGGCTTCAGACTGCGGAAATAATACATGAACATTGGCTCCAGCATCTAAGGTAAAACATACATGGAGTCCTGTTTGGGCTCTGAAGGTCCAGATTTTATTTATGATTTCTAAGGTATTGGGTTTCATTAATATAAAATATGGATCACTGCTCATCATCATAGAATGAAGTGTGAGTGCTTCCCGTTCTACAATACTTATAAATGCATCTAAATCGCCCGATTTAAAAATCAAAATTAAGGCATCCATATTGGAATGTGCTTGTTGAAAACGCTGTTCGGCAAAAGGATGGTTATGCATCAAATTGTGACCAACTGTACTGCTTACTTGCTTCTCACCTTTATCGACCAAAAGAATGGTATCTCGGTAGTTTTTGAAATTCTGATGGACTTCATACGGATATTTAACCCCTACTAAATCTGAACTCCCCTCAATATTAGCATGGGTACCCCATACAATTAAATCGCCCTCGATACTTCGACACGCACTTCCCGAACCTAAACGTGCTAGAAAGGATGCTTTTTTATTGAAAAATTCTTTTGAAATATTTGGATTTAATTGCTGTTCAATCTGCATTAAACACAATGCTAAAGCACTCATACCAGAAGCAGAAGAGGCAATTCCTGAACTATGAGGAAAAGTATTTGAAGTTTCAATTACAAAATGATACGCACTTAAAAAAGGCAGATATATTTCTATCCGTTTAAAAAATTGTTCAATTTTTGGTTTAAAATCCTCTTCTAAAACCCCTTCCAGAAACACATCGAATGAAAACCCTTCAGATGTCTTTTTTTCAAACTTAAGAGTGGTTGTCGTTTTGCAGTGATCTAAGGTAAAACTGACAGAGGGATTGGCAGGAATTTGATGTGCTTTTTTTCCCCAGTACTTTACCAAAGCAATATTACTCGGAGCGCTGTAAGCAGCGGCACCGTTCTCTAAAAGTTGTTTATATGGTTTTGGAATGAATTCGTTTACAATCATAAAATTGGCATGAAGGACAAAGATACTAACTTCCCTTTATTTATTTGTTATTTGGATAAGTGTTGTGCCGCGATAAAAGCACTGGTCCACGCATTTTGAAAATTAAAACCTCCTGTCACTGCATCAATATTTAAAACTTCTCCTGCAAAATACAAGTTTTTAAAATGTTTACTTTCAAACGTTTTAAAATTAACTTCTTTAAGCTCAACCCCTCCAGCAGTCACAAACTCCTCTTTAAAGGTGCTTTTTCCATCAACAGAAAAAACGGCTTCTGTTAGTTGGCTGGCTAATGCTTGCAACTGTAGTTTATTAACCTCAGCCCAGCGAAGATGCATGGGTATTTTGGAAGCCATTACTAATTGTTCCCACAAGCGTTTCGGAAGCTCAAATTGTGAGGATTTTAAAATTGTTTTTCTAGGAAATGCTGTTTTAATTTCCAATAAGCGCTCCAAACATTCTGAAAAATCGAGTTTGATAAAATTAACTTTTATTTGAAACTTATACTGTCTTTCTGCCAATTCCAAAGCACCATAGGCAGATAGTTTTAAGATAGAGGGAGCACTTAGCCCTGAATGGGTTACGAGTAAGGGGCCTTCGGATTCTAAAGTGCTATTCACAACAGAAATATGGACGTCTGTAGCAACAACGCCAGGGATGGTTTTTAGACGTGTATCAATAATATTGAAGGTAAACAATGAAGGAACTGGGGCAATAACTTGATGACCAAGCGATTCCAAAAGCTTCCAGATTTTGGGGTTACTTCCCGTTGCAATTAATAGTTTAGGAGTTCTAAAAAACTCTTTAGTTGTCTCTAATTTCCAAGTATCGTTTTCATACTTAATTCCCTGCACAGAGTGATTTAATAATACATCAATTTGATGTTTTTTAATTTCTTCTAAAAAACAATCTATAATGGTTTGTGACGAATTGGACACAGGAAAAACACGTCCGTCATCTTCGATTTTCAAAGGGACACCACGGTCTTCAAACCATTGCATGGTATCGCCCGTCATATAGTTATGAAAGGGGCCTCTTAATTCTTTTTCACCTCTTGGGTAATTTAAGACCAGTTCATTTGGAATAAACTCAGCATGGGTGACATTGCAGCGGCCACCTCCAGAAATTTTAACTTTAGAAAGTACATTGGAACCGCGTTCTAAAATAGCTATTTTTAGTTTTGGATTTTGAATCGCAGTGTTAATGGCAGCAAAAAAACCCGCTGCACCTCCACCTACAATTAAAACATCGTAATTATTCACGTTGTAAAAGTATAACAAATTGCTTTAAATGAGAAGCTTTGAGTTGATTAGTAAGAGAGATAAAACTAGAGCCTACTTATCTAGCAGGCGTCAGATATCTGGTTAATAATAAAGAACTGAAGTTAATTATCTATTTAGAATTGTATAAAAACAATGACTTTGTCAACTTGGAATCTTTGCTCAATAATATTAAAAGTGATCATGAAATAATCAAGTTATTTACAAATAAGAACAATCGAAACATTTTACAAAATGTGTTTTCATTAGAACAGCTTAATGAAAAACTAAGAATTGAAGACCTTAAACAAAAAAGCTTCTCAAAATGAGAAGCTTTTTGTTGTTTAGTGCGGGCGGGGAGACTCGAACTCCCACACCTCGCGGCACTAGATCCTAAGTCTAGCGTGTCTACCAATTCCACCACGCCCGCTAAACATCCCTAATAATAGGGACGCAAATATAAACAATAGTTTATAAATACAAATAGTAGATAGAAATATTTATTTAAGAGGATTTTTGTAG